>ENA-OUOG01000502-OUOG01000502.1-marine-metagenome-genome-assembly--contig:-NODE-502-length-51737-cov-10.161072_pt1 | contig 51737 bp, 63 predicted proteins | sample MGYA00248635_ERZ508505 | MGnify/ENA primary metagenome ERZ508505 (study PRJEB26176, sample SAMN06267871) | marine metagenome | isolation source: Saanich Inlet, British Columbia, Canada | place: Pacific...
GCAACAAACAATGAGAACAAACGAAGACCTCGTTAACTTGTTAGACGAGTTAGCTGAAAAGAAAGAAAAGCTTGCACAAAGCTTAGAAACCATTGAAAAACTAAAGAAAGAAACCCATCAAAAATTGCGTTAGGTTGGCCTCACGCAGAAGAAGACATAACATGAAAGTATACGTAAAAGCTATGTCCAAGAAGGACGTCAATCGACGCCTCTCTCAAGGAGAGGAAGTTTACGGGGTAAATTACAGCTTGTTTGGTGGTGGTGGTACTTACCGCCTGCAAGAACTAAACGAAGGTGATGTGGTGGCTGTGTATCAGCACACATCAGGAGGCAACCCCATCGCCAAAGCATGGGGAACTTGGAACACCAAAAAACAACAACTGAAATGAACAACTCACCACACTCCTCCCTCAACTGGGACTACAACGACTTCTTAGCAGTATACACTGATGTCTGTGCAAGCTTGAACATTGTCCCGAAACCGCTTCACGTAGATGATATGAGCGTACAGCTTGAGCGTTTCTTTGACCTTCACAACGAGTGGATTGTTATGACGGTTAACGATGCTCTGCATGATTGGATTTACGCGAATCTGTTGAACGAAAAACCCAAGGAGTAATGAGAAAAAAACAAAGTAGCAAGTTAAAAGTTAGGTTTCATCTGGCTAAAGGTCATAATTTTATGAAGTGGCAGATTAAAGGCAGCGAAAATGTCGATTATTATAAGCCCGAAGACGTATCGCTAATGATAGTGAACGCAAGGCTTGTAAACCAAAAGAGCGCGGCCAAGAAAATACTTGAGGGGGCTTCAAAAACTGTATGTGCTTGGGTTGAATGTGAAGACGTACTCGTCATACCTAAGGTTATGTCTGACATGATCGAATCAAGAAGGATAAAATTTAACCCGAAATGCATAGACCATTGGACAGATTCTAATGGCGACAATGTAGACGGCAGCACATACAAACTTCTCACAACTAAAAACAGAAACATATATGTATTCTAAAAAACTTAAGGTCGTAACAAGCTACCCCGACAATCCATGCTCTTCGTATCAGGAGTGGGTTGAAACTGTTCTCAAGGGCAATGGTAAAATGAGAACGTCTGAATACTTGAGTATGATTGAAAAAGATAGAGGTTACTGAATCACAAAACAAATGATAAAGTTGGACGAACAAAAGGACGCAGTGAGCGTGTTAGACACACTCGTAAACACTTATGAAAACTGGGAGTTAAAACAAAAGCGACGGCAGATGTATAGAATGCCCAATTATGAAGAGCTTGGCTTAGAGGTTTACGAAATATACAAGGTTGCAAAAAAACTAAAAAAACAATGAATCAGATTAAAGAAAACCTTATGAGCAATAGCATCCCAAGACAAGCTTCTGCGAAATTAAAATGCATTGATTCCTTGACTTGTATTGGGAAATTTGCTAAATTGTACTCTGATTGGAAGCAGATAAACGACGAATCTCTTGCTCAGCGCATGGAGATGGTTTACGATGACTGCGTAAAATATGGACTCATATCATTAAACAATGGAAGCGATATCTGAAAAAGAACTTGTGGTCATGTACATCAGGAACGGAGTGGAGCACGTAACCCCATCATCCGACTTAGCATGGCTGCGAAAAACACAAGGCGAACCAATTATAATCAGCGAATCAGAATACATAGATGACGAACTCTGAAGCAGTGAAGATAGCAATGGCTAAAGGCGTTGAAAGCGGAACCCACAACAAGGTGGCGTCCATATATGCTTGTGAAGACATCATAGAGCATGATGTAGAGACACTAACAAAAACGCCAAAAAGCGAACTGCTCAGCCAGTTTATTGACTATTCAGAACAAGCTTCTGAATTGGTTGTTAGTCGTCAATCAGCAAAACACGCAGACATAATGTCTGAAGCTTTTAACTCTTCTCATAGTGTCATGCGATCCATGATAGCGTACCTAGAAATTCTTGAGGAAATAGAAAAAGCTGGTAACTAACTTTGATAGGCGAATGGTGTGCGGGGAGAGCCCGTAACGGGAGCGTGATGGCTCCTTGAGAAACAAAGCTTATCATCTTATTTTAATTAAATGAAAAATCAATTTGAAAAATGCGAACAAGAGTTCGCTGACTTGTCATTCCCAATTTGCAGGTCTAACGAAGCTGAATTTGTAAAAAACAAAGCGGCCTTATGGTCTGCCTTAACGTTGGTGGCTAAAGTGTCTGATGTTCAGGTGTCAAAACACTTTAAATATGACCGAACTACAATACTGCATCACAGAAACAAACACGAAGAAAACATGAAGTATGTAAACGGATATAGCGATGCATTTGCATATGCCTCATCCGTTGTACGAAGAAACATTTGCAACCCTCAAATACTGAATGAAGCATCACTTATCGACGCTAAAATCAGACAGTTAGAACAAATAAAATCAAGCTTAATTAATCAACTCGAATCATGAGTAACTACAAGTTCAAGACCACGAACATTCGTGGCAAGCAGTACGTCGAAGTAAACGAACGTATCAAGTTCTTCCGACAAGAAGAGCAGTATAAAAACTGGTCTATCGTAACAGACTTCCCAATGTTGGAGGCTGACCAGTGCGTGTGTAAGGCTGCCGTTGTTGACCCAAGCAATCGTATCATTGCAACTGGCTATGCACATGAAGACAGAACAGCGTCAAACATCAACAAGACATCGTATGTCGAGAACTGCGAGACATCTGCTGTCGGTAGGGCTTTGGCTATGTTGGGCATTGGTATCGAGGTCTCTATTGCCTCTGCAAACGAGGTGGCTGAAGCAATCGCTAAACAAGAGTCCGAGCCAAAAGAAGAAAACATCATGGATAAAGCCGTGGCGTATGTCAAGTCTCAGACGGACAAGCAAAAGGCGTATGATGCGATCATCGGGAAGTACGGAGACCAAATGACAGACAAGCAGAAAAGCGGTCTTAAGAAATTTGTTCGATGAGTATTCCTGATATGCTTGGTGAGAGGTACGGCAAGAGACACTTGTCGTACTCCTCTCTCAAGGTCGCTTTGTCAGATATGGCAAAGTTTGACCAATACATGCGAGGAGAACTCAAGTTCGAGTCCCCTGCGTTAGAGTTCGGAACGCTTTACGATATGCTCTTATTTGAGCGTGACAAAGCTATGGAGACATATACCGTCATTTCACACGATAATGTCATGAGCAGGCTTTCAGACAAGGCGAAAGCATCGAAGCGTCCCTCTCTGACATTTGAATACAAGGCGGTAGTCAGTGACATGCAAAAAAAGGCCGATGAAGAAGGCAGGGCAATCTGTTCTTCTGACGACTGGAAGATGGCTAACCAAATGATTGACCGATTAAACGCTTGTGGTCTTGTTCCGTCCTTGCTAAGCAGTGGCAAGTATCAGGTGGAGTTCAATGAGGTTTTACATGGTGTAGAGGTAAAAGGCTTTCTTGATTGCCTTGGTGACGGGTTTATTGTAGATTCCAAATCCACCAAAGCTGTAGACAAGTTCAGATATTCGGTTAGAGATTTCTCATACGATATCCAAGCATACATCTACACTAAGGTTTTCGGTCTGGATAAGTTTTACTGGCTTGTGCAGGAAAAAACATACCCATACCTCCCCGCTGTAGTAGAGTGCTCAGAAGAAACCCTGTTTACTGGTGGCATGAAGATGCAAGAAGCAATCTCCCGTATCAAACGCTTCCTATCAGAAGACATGGAACCTATGACAGACTACCTAGAATTTAAAGTTTAAAAAATGTCACCCGAAAACTACGCTAACAAGACCAAACAAGCTATCTTTGGTGCAGCATGTCTAGCTGCTTACTTGGTAGCTCTAATAACAATTACTCAAATCCTTAAATTTTCAATGCAATGAGCGAACAAAAGTATGATTCCGTCCTCGTAGGATGGGCAGACGAACCTAAGTACAACGAACAAGGCGAATTGATGTCTTGGAATCTTCGGTTGAAAGACCACGAACTGAAAGACATGCTCGATCAGTACGTGACATCTCGTAACGATCAAGGTCAAGGCGGTAACGTCTATGTGACAATGTTTATGAGCAAAAACGGCAAAGCTTGTGCTCGTGTTTTCAATCCTAACAGCGAAGCTGCCAAGGAGAAGCGACAAGCTAAAGCAGCTCAACCGTCTAACAACGGCCAATCTGATGACTCACTGCCATTCTAAAGGCATAGGTTTATTTGTTTCGATTGAATGGGGGCTGAAGAACTTAAGGTTCTTTGGCCCTCACTCTTTCTCTGCAAAAAAAGATGGCAAGGAGTTCACATTTGATGTATTTACATCGCCTTACGATCAAAACATGGACGTGTACTTGCCTAGCTTTATCTCCCAGTATGTCATCATATTCATACCAAACAAGTCAGGAGATAACTGCGTACTGATGACTCGCGAAGACTGCATAAGCAGCCAAGAGACTAAGGTTAGTATGAAGTGGATAGCAGAGAGAATAAAAAGAAAATGGAATGCAAGACAGACGTAACATATACTACATGGAGGCTGAGGTTAGGTACAAAAAGGGCAAAACCACACACAGGCATGACGCATGGATAGTCACCGTTTACGATACACCATCGGAAATAATGGCTTACGATAAGGTAGCAATGGGAAGGATATCTGAAGAGATATACGGAAAAACATTCAAAGGCGATAGGCACATTTTAATCAAAAGAATACTAACCAAGAAGGTAGTAGGAAAAGAAAATGAACTTCAAAATGGATAATTCAAAACAAGTAGGAGGCAATCATTACAAGTGGATGAAGATGGAGCCAACAGAATTTATCATGATTAACGAAATCCCTTTTTGTGAAGGCAATGTAATAAAGTATGTGTGCAGACATCGACACAAAAACGGAGCCGAAGACCTAAAGAAAGCAATCCACTATTTAGAAACAATACTCAAAACAGTTTACAACGATGAACGTAACATTCTTCAAGGACGTGTTCAGCAAGAACGAACCACACCATGTACACATAGTCAAAGCACTGGAGAGAATCAGGTCGGGCCAGTCTCAAACCACGATTAATGAAGTACGAAGCGGAGACAAAGAGGCTAAGAAAAAACTACCCGTTGTATGTTTTAGCGGTGAGTTCTCGTCGAGGACTGACGAAGCTTTGTTTGAGCATAGCGGATTCATTGTTTTGGACTTCGACCATATTGATGTTGAGAAATCCAAGAACGTTCTTGCCACGGATTCTTATGTATACAGCTGCTGGGTTTCACCGTCTGGTGACGGCCTCAAAGCGTTAGTAAAAATCACAAACCCTGAACGTCATAGAGACCACTTTAGAGCACTCAAAACTTACTTTCACAAACAGTACGACCTTGAGGTTGATGAGTCAGGGATAAACGAGTCAAGGGCATGCTTTGAGTCTCACGACCCAGACATAGTAATTAACGAAGGGTCTACAAAGTTTGGCAGTTTTGCTACGGAAAGAAGCGAGCAGACCCAGGAGGCAAGAAAGGGGGCGGTAACAGACTACATGAAGCTCAACCTAGCTTGCAGGCTTGTCCGTCAAGCTGAGGACGGAGAAAAGCACTCAATGCTGTTAAAGGCTTCTCGCCTTGTAGGTGGGTTTATAGCTGCTGGAAGAATCGAGGAGGAAGAGGCTGTTCGTGTTCTCTTTCGTGAGATAGTTAAACGTGAGATAGACTCTGAAGAGCATGCTTTGAAAACTATCCGCGAAGGCATAGAGAAAGGCAAGCAGGATCCAATACGTGAAACGATTGGTCAAGAGCAGTCTGCTCAGAGGGAACTCCTAATCAATGATGGGGATATGTCTTTCATTTCATCAGATGACGAAGACTTCCGATGGATTGACGACTTCGCAAATGGAAAAGTCAAAGTAGGACTGGATACTGGAGACCATAAACTAGACCAGCACTTTAGATACAAGAAGGAGTTTTTGATTATCAACGGACATTCTAACGTAGGCAAAACCACTATGGCTTTGTATATGATGGTAAACTCAGCGGTACGTCATGGATGGAAGTGGGTGGTATACTCGTCAGAGAATAGAACAGCCTCACTTAAAATGACCCTAATGCAGTTTGCAGTAAACAGAAAGATAGGTGACATGACCTACGATCAACGCAAGACAGCGTACAAGTGGGTCAACGAGCACTTCACTATAATCAGTAACCATCAGGTGTATTCTTACTCTGACATATTGGTTTTCCTTGAAAAGATTATCCGTCAGGACGAGATTGACGCCGTATTTGTAGACCCTTACAACAGTCTTAAGCTTGACATGACCAACGGAGGTAACTCACACGACTACCACTACGAAGCTTCATCTCAATTTCTTACTTTCTCTAAAGCTAATGATGTGGCTGTATGGTTGAACATGCATGCTGTTACTGAAGCTCAGAGACGCAAGGGAGAAGACGGATTGCCAATCGCACCATATGCCGAGGACACTGAAGGTGGAGGTAAGTTTGTTAATCGTGCTGACGGGTTTGTCACAATACATCGCAAGGTGCAAGCCCCCGATCATAACACTAAGAAAACCACTGAGTGGCACGTAAGAAAAGTGAGGGAAACAGAGACTGGAGGTGAGCCAACCCCTATTGATGAGCCGATAACATTCACTATGAATACATCACACACTTCCTTTAGGGTAAATACTACTGGAAGTGAACTGTTCCAACCTATTGGTTTAGAGTTTGATAAGTACAAAGAATTTAAACTTCCCATTAACAGCGGTTTTTTACAGAAATAGTCTGTAACTTTGCCTTAGTGAAGAGACAGAGACAGACTACTACACCAAGAAAAACTTCTAAGAAGAGAAACTTAGGAAGGTATAAGAGTGGTCTTGAAAAGACGTGTGCAGAGCTTTTGTCTGAATCGGGGCTAAGTTTTCGCTATGAAGAAGACGAGTTTGTCTTAGTAGACAGCTTCAGGTATGAAGAGACCTACTACAAGATGACGGCCAAAGCAAAGCGCATGTCTGACAGGACTAACAAGGTGGTTCTACCTATAAAGTATACACCAGACTTTGTAGCGGAAGACAAAAGTTGGATAATAGAAACCAAAGGTTATCTACCTTCCCACCACGACTTCCCTATGCGCTGGAAGCTGTTCCTTAAGCATCTGTGCGAGATAGGTGATCCGCTACCTCAACTGTTCATTTGCAGAAATAGAGAGCAGATAGAACAGGCCATTTCAATAATAAAAAAAGAAGATGAAAGACCCAGAAAGAGAGAGCCTCGGAGAAAGTTTCGCGCTAGCGACATCGAGGATACACAGACTGATATCTGATATGTACGAAGATTTATTCGATCGTAACGGAGACCCAATCGAACACCCAGGAAAGGTTGTAAACCTAGTCACCTCTGTTAGGCAACAGCTTAGCTATGAGTTTGACATGATTAGAGAAGCATCCAGCCAGTATTACGAATCCAAGTACAATGATATCGAACAAGAGGAAGGCTTATTCGGGGGCGACGGGGAGGGTAGCTGAGGTAAGATTTGTACGTGCGGCCACAGATATTGGGCTGGACGTAGTAAAGTCCTCAAGAAGCGAGGATATGAAGCTGCACGTAGATTACTGGCTTGCTTACGATGGTAACGGCAAGTGGGGAGTAGACGTGAAAGGAAATAATCTTCCTGACGAGATATGGGTTGAAATGATGAACGTAAGAGGGGACGCTGGATGGGTTTATGGGGAGTCAAAAATAATAGCTTTTGACATGCCAGAGGAGGGAGGTTTCTCCATCGTTGACAGAGAAGAGTTAATGGTTTTCTGTGAAGAGAACGTAGAAGACGTAATCGTCCACAACAAAGCCGACGCAGACCTTAAAAAGTACAGAAGAAAAGACAGACTAGACATCATCACAAGACTCAATCTGATGATTCTTAAAGACTTAAAAACTTATAGAGTTTGGAAGTATTTTAAGGATTACTGAGTATATTGCAGACCTTTTTTAATCAAAACATTATGGAAAATTTTCAAACTCCTTGGGGGGAGGTAGGATACCCCGTCTTCAAAAGAACCTACGCACGGCCACTCTTGGCAGGCACGGAAGAGTGGGTAAACACCGTAGATCGAGTAGTCCATGCATGCAATGCCCAGCTTGGATGCGACTTCAACAAGCGTGAGCAAGACGAAGTTAAATACATTATGATGACCCTCAAGGGCACTGTTGCTGGACGGTTCTTGTGGCAACTAGGAACGTCTACTGTAGACAAGCTTGGGTTGCCATCTCTACAGAACTGTGCGTTCGTTGTGGTAGATGACCCTGTTCGCCCTTTTACATGGGCATTTGAGATGCTTATGCTGGGATCTGGAGTAGGGTTCAACATCCAGCGCGAGCACGTAGATAAGCTCCCACCTGTATGGGCCAATGTTGAGATCACAAGATGTGACACCAACGATGCAGACTTCATCGTTCCTGACTCTCGCGAAGGCTGGGTAAAGCTATTGGGGAAGGTTCTGAAGGCTTCTTTCTACGGAGGCGAAGGGTTTACTTACGCAACGCATTTGATTCGCTCTAAAGGGTCTCCAATCAAAGGTTTTGGCGGTACAGCTTCAGGCCCAGACGATCTTGTATGGGGTATCCATGAGATCAACAAGATTCTGAATAGCCGAGTAGGGCATAAGCTGTCCCCTGTAGACTGCCTTGACATCATGAACATTATTGGTCGCATTGTGGTAGCTGGTAATGTTCGTCGCTCTGCACAGATTGCTTTGGGTGATGCCACTGACGTTGAGTATCTGAACGCTAAGCGTTGGGACTTGGGTAACATCCCGAATTGGAGAGCTATGTCAAACAATAGTGTAGTCTGTTCTGATATCAATGACTTGCCTGAAGAGTTTTGGCAAGGGTACAATGGCAATGGAGAGCCTTATGGGTTGATTAACCTAGAAGCTTCTCGCCGTATGGGACGTACTGGCGACACACGTTACCCAGATCCTGATGTACAAGGATTTAATCCATGTGCTGAACAGTCGTTAGCTAACTTCGAGACGTGCTGTCTTGCTGAAATCTACCTACCTAACATTGAATCAGAATATGAACTGAAAAAGGTAGCTAGATATTTGTACCGAATCAACAAGCACAGCTTGGCAATCCCTTGCGCCATCAAAGAGACAGAGCACATTGTCCACAAGAACATGCGTATGGGTATCGGTGTGACTGGGTATCTTCAGGCATCCGAAGAGCAGAGAGGATGGCTTTCTGACTGCTATGAATACTTGAGGTCTTACGACAAAGAGTACTCCAATCTTTGCGGTTTCCCTGAGTCTATTAAATTGACTACTGTCAAGCCTTCAGGTACATTGTCTTTGCTGGCTGGTGTCACTCCTGGGGCTCACCCTGGTTTCTCCCAGTATTATATTCGCCGTGTTCGGATGGATTCCAGTTCCGAGCTTGTGCAGGTGGCAAGATCTCACGGATATCACGTAGAACCCGTGCGGAATTTTGACGGGACTGAGGACCACGGTACAAGCGTTGTAAGTTTCCCTTGTTCATTCCCTAAAGGTACTAAGTTAGCGGGGGATATGACAGCTATAGATCAGCTTAACGTAATCAAGAGATTGCAAGAAGAGTGGTCAGACAACGCTGTTTCTGTGACGATTTACTATCGCAAGGAAGAGCTAGAGCAAATTAAAGAGTGGCTAGCAAGCAATTACTTCAATGTGAAGTCTGTCTCTTTTCTACTTCATAACGATCATGGATTCGATCAAGCGCCAATGGAGGAAATTACTAAAGAGCAGTATGAAGAGATGGCATCTAAAGTCACGCCTATCACCTCACTCGTGTCTTTGAACATGGACGATGTAGATATCCAAGATTGCGAAGGAGGTGCATGCCCAGTACGATGAAACGTATAGATGAATGCTGGGTGATGCAAATGTATTATCTTAGCGATGCGTTACACCAGAAATAGTGCAGACGCTACCTTGAAGAGAAAGGCCCTACGGGGCCTTTCTTATTTCTATGACTTTCGCTTAGCCCTCATGCTTCTTGGTTTCCAGCTACCCATAGCAAACCTTCTAGCGGCTCTTGGGTTTCTAAACTCAAATACCTCCCCGCGTTTTATTGCGTCATCAAAAGTTTGGTCTACGTAGTTGTTAGGGGATGTAGGATAGATAGTGGGGTATGCAAAATACCTCCCGTCAGCCTCTACATCAGCCATTAAATGAGTCGATACATCTCCGTTGTTAGGCATATGTCCCATGCCCTCGCGCATCTCTCTTGCCGCTTTCTTCCTGCGTCTTTTAATAGGCTTCATCGGTTTTTATTTCGTTAACCTTTGCCTGTATCTCTTCAATCGGGATAGCTATTGTAAAGCTTATGTCAGCTATGTACTGCCATGTCGGGTTGTTGCCTTTGTATATAACTATAACAGGGACGACAGACGTATTCCTTTTAATGGATTCAGGTTGATCCTCTAACCATCCAAATCTATAATCTACGCCTTCAAGATCACTTAAGTCTGTTCTTGTGTTTTTGTTGTTCCATTTAGCGTTAATCTGAACAACAGTAATTTCAGATTTTGGGCGTGAAGAAACCTTTGAGCTAGAAATAGCCACCAATAACATCCCTATGAATATTAAAAATATAAGTCTCATCTTCTTTTAGCTTCAGTGCTTAACTCATACAGCCTCTCTTCAATTAAGTCAAGCTTTTGTCCGTTTTCTTCTACTTGCTCTTGAGTGTTCATGATTGTCTCGCGAATGAGCTTGTCTTTGAGGTCATATTCCGTTCTTGACACCTCAGGCTCAGGTAGTTTTTTCGCCTCATCTATATCCGCCTGAAGAGCAAACCACATACCAACAACAGTTACTACGAACGTAAGTATTATTGCAACAGTCTTTAAATCAAGAGTAACCTCAGTCCCTTCGCTTACTTTCATAGTGAAAAATTTGTATTACAAAGTTAATAACTTTAATTCTTTATTACTTGGTTGACCTTCAGTAGTATATGCTTGTTGCTTTCCGTTTTGGCGTTTGTTTGATACCAACCAACCTCTCCGTCTGTACAGTCTGTCCCGTATCGCTGTAGTATCCAGGCTAGGTCTTTTTGTCCTACGATACCGTCATTGTTTACATCCCCTTCCGTGCTGTGCTCCCCATAAAAAGACATAACATAAAGCAGGTCGCTTACACCAACAACCCCATCCCCGTTTAAATCGCAAAAACAAAAAGGATCTCCGCCAAATAAGCCAGCTCTTTGAAACTCTAGCTTTAAGTGCATCCTCGCTATTTGCCCCTCCGTAAATATTTGTCGGCAAGAATCCGCATAGTAGTCCATGTGGTTGTTGTGCTCGTAGTCAGCCCACGGTCGAGAGCTGTTAAAAGAAGGGCATCCGCTCTCACAGTACCAAGAAGATGAGATTGGAGGGGTGTCTTGGACAAGATCGCCCCACTGATACCATTCTTCATCGTGCAAGTCAGCGTTATGACCGCAATACGAAACGCCTTGGAATACATGGTGTAACCCGCAATAATGTCCTAGCTCGTGAATTAAAACTTTGTTTTCGTTGTTTCTTTCTGGAAGGTGTGGCGCTCCAATGCCAAAAGCGTTATTGTTGACCCATACCCCGTCTCTAGCGTTGTTTACATAGTTAGTTATGTAGCTCCACCCTAGAACAGGCTCACACATGTTAGGTATTACGTATATGTTGCAGTAGTAATCCTCATCCCAGCTTACATCATTAGCGAGTATGGTGTTGTGAGTTCCATAATCTGGAAAGCATATAGTTCCGTCTAGTATTGAGTTATGCCACCCGTAGTCAGCTAAGTTTTTGTAGTCTATATCAAGCAGATCAAACTGAATAGATGCGCTACTGTAGTGGTCGTTGACGTGAGCTATAGCTGAGTCTACGTAGCCTTCAGAGAAGTAGCTATTTTCTATACTGTCAGAATATACTATATGAACAACGCATGGTATAGTCTTCCATCCCAAAGTCCTGTCTGAAGGTATCTGGAAGTTTACGTGGTGTGGCTCGATTGCTGCTGGGTCGTACTGAGTACCGCAGAAATCCTGACTAAAACTTATGCAGGAAGCTAAAGCTAACCCAATAATAAGTAACCACCTCATCTTCTAGATTTTTCTATGGTTCTACCAGCAAAGTAAGCTCCAAAGACGGTTAGCATAAGTATCTCAAGCAGAGACACGTAGCTATCTTTAGGCATAAAGTTTGGATCCACTCCGTCCCATATCATCATAGTCATGAAAAATATCATCAAGGCTATCATAGTGGCTGGGCGTATAAGTTTGGCTAGCTTGATGTCAGAAGACATGTCTGACTTCCACCTTTCGGTTACGTTGTTTTGAAACGCTACCTCTGCGTCTATCTTGGCTTTAGCTTCTGCTGGGTCGATGCTATCGTCTTTGTCTAGTATGTTTTTTATCACCCCAAGAGTTCCTTGGTCAGGCAACAAATCCCCAACAGTCTCTAGCACCTTAGGCGCTTTATCTCTGAGCCATTCGCCCAGTTTGGTTTGTTTTATAGTGTTACTCATCTTCTAATTGTTCATATCGTTCTTGAAGAATGTCAAGAAGCAGTACAGTGTGAGATCTAAAGTTTCCGTTTTCGTCTAACTCTTTAAACCCGTTAAAGCTATCGTTTATCTTGTCTAAAGCTTCTACTCTTTCTTTATCGGTCATCAGTTTGTAATCATCTGAAATCATCAAAGATCTTACCATAGCGTATCGCTCTTTACCTGATGCAGCCATAACTTTATTTATCTCAGCTGTAGACAAGTAAACCTTACCCTGAGTAAAATCTGCATCTTCTAAGAATGTGTATTTACCTCCAAATCTTTCAAAAGCTTCTCTTTCTTTTTTGTTTCTTGAGTTTATAGCTGGAACGTCAAGCTTTCTTGTTGTTGCGTAATATGGTGTGCCTACAACTTTGGTTAGCTGTTCAGTTTCTTCGTACAACCTCCAAACCTCTTGAGAAACCTCATCCGCATTGCCCTGTCTTGACTTTGTTATATCGTAAAACTGATAAGCAAATCCAGTTGTACCTCTTGGGGTTTGTGATATGTCCTCTCCTCTCCAGTCCACTCGAATAGGGAATCTGCTGTTATCTCCTACTCTATCTCTTATGGTGTACTCCATTTTTTTAATAAGCCTTTCCTCTAGCGGAAGGTCTTTTGTTATTCTAGTATCTGGAAGGTACTCCCTGTCTGACCTGTTGTAAGCTGACATAGTATTAGGTAGAGCTATAGAAGAGACAGCTTGGAACATGGTTCCGTACCACCTCTCAAAGGTTCTCTCGAAATCGTCAGGATCAGTGGCAGACACTACGCTGATGAAGTTGTTCATGCCCTGCAAAAAGCTTTGATCCATCATGTACGCTATAGACCCAAATGCATTGATTCCAAACGCATCTCTAAGTATTCTGTTTACAGTAAACGGGTCAGACTCCTGTACTGACTCTCTTGTTGTAGAAGCTACAGTAGCCCCCATAATAGCCCCTAAAACTCCTAGCTTGTTGTACCCAACAAACATGTCGTCTTCTTTCTTAGAGGCGTCTCCATTCTTTACCCAGCGATTGAGCGCTGAAATATTTATGCTGTTAGGAGGAAACTGATCATAGGCTATGTTCTTCTCTTCATCCTCATCCCACTCAATAGCCCCAGAGATAAGCCCCAATGAAACCAGCTTGGCTGTAGACTGCATTATGGTTGTGCCTATAATCAGCTTTGCAGTGTTTTCAGCGGCGGCCTTGTTGTCTCCTTTTGCTATGCTACCTAAGATCCTAGGTACAGCTACATAAGGGGTTACAAAAGTCAACGTGTCGTACAGAATGTTAGCTGGAGTCCTTACGTAAGGCATGTTAGCTCTAACAAAGAACCTACTAAAGACCTGACCGTTCACGCCAGGGATCCAATCAAACGCCTTAGCAAACATCCTTTCAAAGAAAGAGACAGCCTCGTCAGCAGCCTTAGAAGCTGTTGTTTCTTCCTGGAAGGTTAGTTTTCTACCTTCTCTTTCCGCGTACTGCTGATCCTCTTTGTTAGGGTATTTAAGGAATTTTTTAAGGTCTTCTCCAGACAGCCCTTTATTAAGGCCCATCTGGTACAGCTCAAACCCTTCAACCATCCTTCTGAATGGAGTATCACCAAGAGACAAGAACCTAAACATAACTTCTGCTGGAACACCTAGCGTACCCTGAACAAAAAGTTTAGTTCTTTGAGAGGCTGATTGTTTGTCGTACATGTTTAACGGCAAGTTGTCTTTAGACCAAGCGGCCATGAAAGATCTTATAGGCATAAACCCTCTATTCACTCTCCACTCAGTACCGCTCTCTTCTTTTCCAGTTACAATCTGATCAGCAGCCTCCACAAAACCAGCACCAAACCTTCTAAGTCCATACAAGTAAGCAGCAAAAGAAAGTCTGTGTTTTTTGTCTATGTGCATATTAAGGGCTTCAGCAATCTTGACTATTGGCATTGACACCAAGTCTACTGGAACCTTGATAAAAGCGTTAACAAGGTTAGCCCCGATATTTGTAAACTGGGACATAGGGGTTAAAAGATTACCCTGCATGAGAGCAACACCTATATCGCTCCAAGACTTCTCTAGAGTGCTGTTTAAGAAGGTGTTGAGTTCGTTTTCTACTCGATCTAAATCTCTCTTTGCTATCTTTAAGTCGTCTTCTACGTTCTCTCCTCTCGTGGCTCTGTCCATCAACTCCTTGAGTCTAGCTTGATTTTTCATCAAGTCTTCAGTGAGCCTTCTGAGTCTAGCCTGCTGATTCTCGTTAAGCTTGTTACCATTTCTTTTAATCATGGCCTCTATAACTGAATACATCCCTTGAGGTGTGCTTCTGTTTAGTTCTTTGAAGTGCCTAAGTATTCTACCAGCCGTTGTACCCATTTTAGCTAGCTCTTCAACGATAGCTGGAACACCATCTAAATCACCCTGATCTACTTTCCTTTGGATGAGTTCTGCCCCAGCCAAGACACCTAAATCGTCATTCCTGTTTTGAAGCCTTCCTAGGGCGTCATCAGTCATGATGGCTAGAAGATCATCATTAGTCATCTCCTCTAGATTTTGCTTAGCTTCTTTTATGTTCTGCTTGGAAATATAGTTCTGTGGGTTTGAGACTATATCCTGCCTTACACTTGAAAGATCAGTAGACTTAGCTGAATTCCTAGCGGTCTGCCTTAACCTTATTGAGTTTCTTTTCAGACCATCGTAAATCGCTTGGGATTGACCGCTCTGCACAAAGTCCTTTCTCCATTCTGAGGCCGTGGTCTTGTAGATTTCTTCTACTTGCTCTTCTGAATACTTTCTGTTTGTAGCGGCTTCAAGTATAGCAGAGAAAGCCCCTAGCTCAATCTCTCCGCCCTTCCCGTCTACAAACCCATTCCAAGCCTCTACCTTAAGGTCTGTGTTAGTTAGCTTAAGCCTACCGTCTGCGTAAATAAAGGTTCCACCTGAGTTAGTTTCTATAATCTTTATATTTTCGGCCTGCTCTACCTCCCTCATGTTGCCGTCCATGAACTTTCCCTCACCCCATGGGAACTTGTATATCTGTACTCCTTTTCTTATTCCCGTATTCAAATACGAGTCTGTCTTCTGGTTTTCAGATCCGTAGTTTTGTATGTTTGTTTGTGTTTTTACGTTATCTATATACGGTATGTCTTCATATGTAGGGTAAGCCTCGGCATCAATATCTCCGTTCCTTCTGAAAACAGGAATAAAAGTGAACAGGTTGAATGGCTGATTGCCTTTTCTCATGTCAACCTCAGTATATAGGCTCATGTTCTCTAAACCCTCCATGTCAACATCAGCATATACATCAACACTTTCTAACCCCTCAAAAAAGTTGCCATCATTTCTGCTGCTAGACATAGGCGTTCTTTCATCAACAAAAGTGTGGAGAGGCTTGTATGTTTTTGAATTGTTTAGTTTTCCAAAAACAAAGAGGTATTGTCCAAACCCAGCTAGCGAAACCTTGCTCTTCCCTTCCTGCTCTCTCTTTTGGTTAAAGCTATTCCATGATTCTCTTATTGTAGATTCAGCGGATGCAATGGTTTTTTTATCCTGTTTACTCTGAATGATGGCTCTGCTCCCAATGGTTTTATCGAAAACTTTTCGAGCTGAGTCCCTTATTGGTGATTCAGCTTTCCTCATTGCGTTTATGTATCCAGCCCATAGAGCATCGTTTCCAGTCTCCTCTGTGGTTTTAGCTGCTGACATGTTTCCGTTTACAAAATCAGAAACAGAAATCTCTAATTGCTTTTTATTGTGGATAATAGGTATTAAATTTTTGCCTCTATTAAACCTAGTTAAAGCGCTTTTTATTGTTGCAATTGTTTGATCTTTTGTTTTGCCTTCACTAATCTGTTCGTTTACAAATTTTCGGAGGTCTTCCGTTATCTTTCTTTTAGCTGTAGGGTCGATGAGGTTTCCGTTCCTCCAAGACTCTATAGCCCCGTCTCTCCACCCTCCATTAATCGCCTGTATAGCTCTAGTGCTATGAGTGTCTATCGTTAAAACACTCTCAACACCCATCAGGTTTAGGGCGTAATTAGGAATCTTTATGCTGTTAGACTGGTCTACACTTACTTTAGACCCAGCAATTAAAAACTGATGAAGATTAGTAAATCCTCTTTCTTTTGTTTTTTCTGGATATGAAGATGCCCACTTCTTAAACTCTTCAGCTTTAAAAGATCCGTCGTCACTTATGAATTGACCCACAAGCATCTCCATGTTCCTCAGCTGAAACATAATCTGACCTTTCCTGCCCATGCGGTTGCTAGAGATGTTAATGCCTTTTTCCTCTAGCTTTTTTATTATTGGCTCAATCGAAATGGCACCTGTGTGCTTGTAGGAAGTCATTACCATTTCAAAAATCATAAGAGCGTCTCTTGTGTTTTTGCTTTCTGTTTCTCCGTTGGAAGTTATAGCCACTAAAAGGTCAAGGACTGGAGAAAATGATGTAACATTATTATCAAACCCAGCGCTAATAAGGCGATCAAAATAAGATTTTTTCGAGTTGTTATATTCCTTAAACTGACTTGCCGCGTCGTAACCTTTGCTATCTACGTAATCAGCAATAGACGCTATGACCTGAGCCTGTTCAGATGAGCTAAGGTTTCTAGCGTTTTCACCATTAATATCACCTCCGAACAAATTGGACAACAGCATGCCAAGCTCTTCGTAATTGCTCCATGTAAAGTCTCTATAGTCTGTTCCCATGAACTCGACTATTTCCTTCTTTGTTGCTATTAGTTCAGACTTTAAACTCTCAGGCATTGAAAGGACAGCATTTAAATAATCTACCCCGCTAAGAATGTTGTCTTTCTTTGTTAAGCTTGTGGAGTTTCTTATTACAGCATCTATAGTCTCTTCTTTTTTAGACTCGTTAGGGTACAACAATTTAGCAACATCAGCCAACTCCATTGTTTCCTGAGGCGACAAACTGTTAAGTATAAAGTCTACCTCCCTTGAGTTTAGAGCTAACGTTCGGGCAGCTATAGTAGCTTCGTTGTGATCTTTTTGCTCCCCTACAATTCTACCTTTGCTAAACTTGTCAAAAGGAGTTTTAGGGTCGATCATTTTAGCCTTTATAAGCAGGTCAAGTCTAGCGTACTGCCTTACAAAACTGCTAAAACCTATAGATGTACTGTTTTCTGGGGAGACCTCTGCTGCCATCTCATAGAATCTTGCCTCATCAAAAGGAAGGCTTTTTTCTATTTTGCTTTCTAAATCGGTTATGGCCTCATTTATAGCAACGGTAGCCTCCGATGAGGATATTGGCTTGTAGCTGTTTTTAAAATTCCAACCAGCTATTCTATATGCGTCTATAAAGTTGTCAGTAGGAAGCCCTCCAACCTTGTCAATCAGCTCAAAAGCAAAAAAGTTTTTATGCCCGTCTTTCGTTGTCTGCCTGAAATAGTTGACAAAATCCCACTTATCCTTAAACTCTTTATCTACTTGATATCTTTGGTGTGTTGCGCTAGTTGTTATGCCTGGGTACTTGACTCTAACGACAAACTTTTTGTTAGGAAGTTTAGAAGGGCTTAACCCTTTGTTGTCTCTAGATATTCTTGCCGAAGCAGCCTTAAGGTTTTGACCTCTTTCAGCTAATTGAATAATTTTAACCTTGTCGTCTTGAGACAACCGCTTGCCAGCTTGATTGAGCTTTTTCCAGCCTGTCGTTGCGATATCCTTAGCCTTGTTCATATTAGACCAGGTGTTGTTCGCAAACCCTGCTTTGGTCAATGCACCACCTATGGCTGCTCTTGCACGAACAGTCAAGCTTTCGTCAAGCTTCCCAGTGTTTGCAAACGATCCGATTTCTTGTATTATCTCATCTGCTATTTCTCTATCAATAGCTTCCTGCTGCTCTTCTGTTAGTTTTATTTTAGATATAGCGTCATCCACTTCTGCCTGATTCATGCTAGAGGAATCAAGACCAGCCGCTTTGAGAATTGCTGCCTCTCGATATAATTGTTCCTTTGCTTTCATTCTAGCAGAAACAGCCTTGTCCGAGCTAGCCCACTCTTTAAACGAATTAAGAAGATCGTTAACCTCTTCCATTGGCATTGTCATAATAGCCTGAGAAGTCATTGCGTGACCTACCTCTTCTTGAAGTGTTTCGCTGAATCCTTTTAACTTCATAAACCCTGCTCCAGCTTCCTCTATCTTGTTTCTTTCAATCGCTTGAATGTTTATATGTACTGTTCCGTTTTCATATCGACCCCCAACAGCAGCATCAAGACCAGCAGCATCAGCTGATTTTTGGTTTTGATGTATTACAAGTCTTTGACCTCCATTAGCCTTAAACTGATTAAACAGCTCTGTTAAAGATTCTATTTCGCTGTCTGTGAGGTTTTCTATGCTTATTTCGTCTCCTTCTCCAAACTCAACACTCGAAGCTGTCTCATTTTGCCTAGATAAAATGGTATGTGTTCTCTTTGATTCTTCTTCAATAGTTGAGATGTTAGACTCTATGTTTTCTAGTGTTTTTCTTTCTGAATCTGATGTCGCTTCTCCAAGCATAGCCTTCCTCAGTTGTAACTCAACAAGAGCCCTGATCTGAACAGCATTAGCAGCTATGGCTCCCTCACCGTCTGAAGGTAACTCTCTAACAGCTGAAAACATCATGTCAAAATCAGCAAGAGATTGATCGTAAGACTCTTGACTTATCTTCCCTGTTTTCAGTTCAGCGTTAAGTTTTTCTTGAAACTGAATTCTTATAGTATCACCACCGCTTGCTCCAGCTTGAGCAACCATGTTTAGCAAGGCGTCCGAAACGGATGAGAGCTTGTTTTGTCTAACCGCTTGAGGTATAGAACCGAACCCAGAGAATATAGCACCCCCAATAGCTTCTTGACCGAAAGCTTTTGCGCTTTCAGAAAAGAATTCTTTTGCGCTTTCTGGACCGTCAAAAAGGTCGTTATCAATAATGTAGTCGTTTAGCTCTTTTATAGCTGTTTCGCTCATGTATTGCAACCCTCCAGTCACACCTTCACCAGCTACATCAGCAAGAAATTCTTTCGGTATTGACTTAAGCTTAGAAGTTATTGCGCTTCTAAACACCGAAGCGCTAAAATTCCCGCCCACCTCTTCTACAGCCTCTTTAACTAAAGAGCTGAATAAACCAGTACCACCTAAAGCTCTCGGCATACCTAAGCTTTCAAGAGCAGCCTCTGCAACACCAACAATAGAAGCAACAGCTAGCTTGTTAGATGTTGTCATGTCAGAAAACTCTGGAGAGTTCATCTCCTTCATGTTGCTATCAAAGCTCATAGAAAAGAAGCCAAGCGTCGTTGCAGGCCCACCAAGAACCATTGCTGGCAAGCTTTCAGCAGCACCCAGTACAGCGCCCCCAACAAAAGACTGTTCCTTTATAGATCTTATGGCAGCGTCAGAAGTACCCCCAAGGACATCAGAAAGCTGAGATACATAGTAGGCTTGATTTTGTGACTTATTCATAACCCCCTCTACGGAAGCGTCTCCGTCAAAAACAAAATCTTCTATTCCGTCATACACGGTGCTAAGCACTGCGTCTGCTGCGTTTGCCACCCCGCTAAGACCTATCATTCGATATGTATTAGATGACAGGTTGGTGAGCGCTTTAACCCCTTCCAAAGCGCCTAAGTATGTCATACCACCTAGAGTAGTAAGGCCGTTTATAACGTTCTCTACCCCGTTTACAATACTAGTAGCAGTGGCTCCAGTCCATGTCCACTGATTTTCAGTAACCCTTCTTGTATACTCTGTTATGTGGTGGTTTACTAAGTAATCAAACGCGAGCAGGTCTTCGTTTCTTTTTTTCGATTCTTCTTCATACTGTCTCGTTAAACCCGCTATGCTCTCGTTGTCAACTCGAAGCATCGGATTTCCATTGTTAAGAACCTCTATCTGACTCTTTTTATCTTCTAGCAATTGACTCTGCTGCTCAAAAGTTTCTCTTGCAGACTGGTAATCCTCTACGGCTGAATTGTATGCATTAATGTCTTCTTCTGTAGCGTTTTCGCTTTCTGCAACCTCTCTTAGGGAGTTTATCTGGCTTGCTTTTTCGTTTAAATTCGAGTAAGAAGCTTTAAGTTGTTGAGCTATAGAAGAAGCCTCTTGAGAAACAGAGGATATTTTGTCTTGTATTGAAGCTAAGCTTGTTCTTAAAGTGTTCTCTCTAACCTCCTCTTCTGACCGTTGCTGCTCCATACGTTGAGCATAAGCAGTAGTGATTCTTTCGTAATCACTCCTACTTAGAATTCTCTCTTGGATGTCGTAATCCCCACCTGAAGCAACAACCTTAGCTCTTTTGTTTTCGGCATAATCAGATATAAAATCTTTTAACTCTGGCTGATAACTAAGAAAATCTCTAGATTCATTGTCAGGGGTAGTAACCGTGACTTCAGGAGAAAACTTAGATCCTTCAAACTTTAACCCTAAAGCACCAAACATATAGTTTAATGTAGGAACTAAATTTGTATTGTTTAATTCGCTACCACTCAAGGCTTTCAAAGCCTCTAGAGATTGATCTATGTTAGATGGGTTATGATTTTTTAAAAGATTGTCGATGACGTGAGAGCGGTCTACTCTACTTAGACCTGCTTCACGCATTTGTTGCACGTTGGGTTCCTCCGAATAAGCCTGAGCTAAATTTGAAGCAGATGCAGCTGGAACGCTAAAATTACCGCCTGGAAGTCTTGGTGCTTCCCCAGAAACAATCGCTCTTAAGTACTCGCTTTGATTATTAGCTTCTTGTTGAATAGAAGCAAAAGAGTTTATAACCTGATCAAATTGATCAGTTTCCGCAGAGCCAGGAGCAGAGCTTTCTTCGGAGCCAGTTTCTTTTTTTTTTTCAGACTCTTGAGTCACGTTAGGTTCAGTAGGCGCAACCTCTAAGCCTATAAAGGAGCTGAAAGCGGAGTCACTAGGCGTTTCTTCCGTTACTCCATTGTTTTTTCTAAGGTCAAGAAACATAGTCTTGATGTCGGAAAAATAAGACGGGTCTGTTTGCATTCTAGATACAAACTCATCCCTGCTCCCAGTAAATAAATTATTTTTTACTGCTTGATCGAAAGCAACATCAAGTCTAATCTGTTGTTTTGTTTGCGCCATTTTTTGACTTTTTCAGACGCTAAAATACAAATAAAAATCTAGACAGCTTACTCTGGCATTGTATCGAGTGCTGCTGAGTTAACTGCGTTTGTATCAGTAGTCGATGATGCGCCCTTCATTTCTTCTACGTACAACTTTATAGCTGCCTGAATACTAGCGCCGTTTCTAGTTATATCAGATATATTTTTGCTTTTTTTCTGAGCGTACCAGTTAGCGGCTTGCAGTTGAAAGTTTTCGCTTTGTGCTTCTTCAGAAATCCAATCCTCAAAGTCTACGTCCTCTGGCTTTTTATCGGCGTATTCCGTGGGTTCCTGTGGGGTCATTGCTTGGGTCTCAATCTGAAATGGATTGGTTTGAGCTTGCTGATTTAGGTACTCAGTATAAGTGTTATCCCCTATTTTTATAGATCCGTCTTCAATGCTAATCTTAGGCGCGTTACCAGTTTCGTTTAAGCTAGCTAAGATGTCGCTAGCGGCCTTACCTTCTTTTGTTTGCAGTCCCTGAGCGTTGTACGGATCGTAATCAAGATTCGATGCATTTAATCTTCCAGAATAGGTGGGCGCCATCCACGAATCGTTAGGGCTGCCATACGTAGTTTTTTTTCTGGTTTCAAAAGCGTCTATTATCTCGTCTAGCTGACCCCATAAGGCTGTGTATTGACTCACTCCTTCAGGTGATGCAGCATAGTCATCAATGCTTTCGTTTAACTGTTTAGCTATTTGTTCAACTATCGCTGAGTCTTGCCCGTACATATCACCTATCGCTGAGCCTTGAGCTTCGACCAGCTGACGCCTCTTCTCCTTAGCTTGCTCTATAGACTTTTTAGCTTCATCGAAAACATCAGTGTTAAACTTGACGTTCTCCCTAGGGGATACCGAATTCATCCCTTGAGCAATACTTGATGCTACGTCAATCATTGTTGCGGGTTAAAAAGATCTTGAAAAAAGCCCTGATCTATTCCAAAGCCCTGTTGAATTACACCAGGAGCCTGAGTCAGGAGGTTTGTAAAGTTGCTTCTTTTTTGGTCTTCTATGTTAAAAGCATTTTGCATAGCTTGGTCTTTCTGCTGCAAGGCTCTTCCGTACTGCTGCCCATACAAGCCTTGCAAGTTGCTAATGTTTTTGTCTCTCACCGCTTGCTCTTGCGCCCCATAAGTCTGTAACCCTCTCATTCTTCTGTCATAAGAGTCCGCTTCTATCGCTTGTGCTTGGTTTGCTGACTGCTGAGCTACACCACCTAAACCCCCAATAAGAGCCCTAGCCCCACCAGATTTTAGCGCTGATACGTTAGCGGCTTCTCTGGCTGCGTTTTGCTGTCTTTGCATGTCAGCCATAGGGTCTTGCTGTGACATCATCAAAGCCTGCCTGTAAGCTGGGGAAACGCTAAACTGAGTGTTTTTTAGATTTTTAAGAGCTGCTGCTTCGTCTCTGCCAGCATTAGCCATCAACTGATTCTCTCTCCTCATCTGCTCTTTCAAGCCTCTTTGTTGAGATATAAACCCGATGCCAGAACCTATAAGGCTTGCTATAGTAAATGGATCCATGTTACAAATATAGTTATTGTTGATTTAACGAGTGATCAATGTTAGAGTTAGAAAAATGTGCGCTAACAGAATATATACCACCCCTCTTCAAGTCTTTGTTGTAAACTCTTACTTTAGCCCATGTACCTCTTACTGCATCTCCATTAAGATGATTGTTAGTAATAGCCACAAGAAGATGACCAACAGAAGACGTATTCATAAAGTTTGATACTTCTAACTTGTCTATAGTAATCGCGTTTTGATCTCTGTATACGCTTTCAAGAGTACACCCAGCCTCTGAAACGGTTAGTAGGCCGTTTGTAAAAGCGTCTGGTGAGGTTGGATCTATAGCATTTACATAGCAGTTTGGTGGGATATAAATATCGTTTATATCATTGCTTAAGTAAATAGTTCCTATAGAGGCAGTTGGAGGGGTTGCAAGATCATCATCTGCCACAGAAGATATTGTACCTAAAACTATTATGTTAGAGTTTACAGAGTCTTTGTCGTATTGAGCGTTAACTCTAGGAATGCTTGAGTAAAACATACCTTCTTTTCTTGCTAAAGAAAAACTATTTGTTGACTGACCCAAAGACGTATCTACAACTTTAGCCTCCCAGTTTTCAGAGTCTGTGTGTGGTGATCTCCCTTTGTTGACAGATATAGCGTTAAAGGTTTTTACTGAATCTGCGTTGTAATTGAAAGGTATTTCAGCGTAAGACTCTTTGTTAGAGCCATATATAGAAAGGTTTGTTTGGCTGTCGTGAGAATGCATCAAAGAGTACTCTTCTGAAGGCTGAATATATATACTAAAGAAAGAATACATAGTATCGTCCTGCATAGAATAGCATTGAGGGTAGAAGCTGTGCTGAGACTGCCATTTACCTAGCCCCACATTGTATGATGCTGTTACCGCACCTGAGAGTGTGCCTAAATCTCCGTCTGGGTCAGCATACTCGTAATTACGGATGGTAACATAATACATGTCATCAGAAGGGTCATATCCACTTATAATCTTCCATTTGATTCTAGATTGAAGGCCGAGATATCCAATCTCTTTGTTGAAGAAGCTTGACATACCTGTGTCGGAAATAGATGTTAGCTGCCCCCCAGCAAACCTAAGTATCTTACGTCTCGACCTGTCAGCGAAAAATGCTTGACCATTGTATACGAGGGCTGAAGATATATCTTTACTACTCATGCCGTAGTCTCCAGCATAATACATAGGCGTAGAACTTATTACGTCAGATGAAGCGTAAACGTCTGCTGACCCATCAGCATATTTAAGGGCCTGTTTACCTATGCCTGTAATAGAAAACTTATTCTCTTGTATAGCTAATAAATCCGAGTTAAAGTTGTCTATGTAGTTAATCGCCCCATATTTTCCGTCATAACTAAAAAAGTTAGCTGTAGAGGGGGTAAAAGAAGACAGACTAAGTAGCGATACATCTTCTTCGTACTTGTCGCTCCAAGTGACCCCGTTGAATCTGTTGTATGTCTCCGCCTTTTTATAAGCTACATGAGGTCTTCCTTTGTCCCAGTCACTAGAATCATATAAATCTGTTATGTGTTCGTTTTCTATAAATCTATAAGCGTAGTCCCAGTGGATAGGGTTTTCGTCGTCATTAACCCCAATTTCAATCCACGCACTTGAAGAGTTAATATAAACTGGAGTCTTACAAGCTACTGGCCTAAACCAGACATTTCCGTTGTTAGTGACTATACCTGGCCCATGGGGTGGAGCTGTAACATCTTTGTACACCCCCAGTCTTCTTCTCTCCCCAATCTCATAGTAAATAGTTTCGGCCTCTTGTTTTTTAGGCGTTACTATATCTACTACTACTTCACGATTCCAGAAGTTTCTTAGCGAAGACGATACAGAAGTGTTGTAAGCTACGTTGGTTAAGTGATACCAATCATAACCCACATATCTGTTGATGTCGAGCGGATCAGTATTTCCTGCTGTACCCTCTACAGCTGGGGCGCTTAAGACCAGAAAAGTACCTAAGTGCGGATCCTGATCTTCCTGAGTCGGGTCGTGAGAGGCTTGGTGGTCTATATGTATTAAATCCTCAGGATCTTTTACCACCCCAACAACATCAAACTCCATTACTTTTCCCTGAGAGGAAAGAGGGTATTCTATAGCAGTGTTTTGTGCGTTTTTAGCTGATACTATGCGCAGCTTGTCGCCTGCTGTAAAAGAGTAGTCTCTAAAGACATTTTTGTCTGACTTGTATATATCCAATGTCCTCAAGGATACATATATGTTTCTCACGCTCATGTCTACAGCGTTAATGCCGCCACCAGCATTTTGACTAGTTCTTTTTACGTAAGCTCCGCCAACAGTATACTGAAAAAAACTTGACACAGAAGGTCCACCATAAACAAGCTGATAGCTTTCCGCCCATAAAGGGGGATTTTGACCCTGATCAAAGCTTACACCTATAGAGACACTAGTGCTTTCTTGAGGGGTTCTTTCAGCTGGATACTTGACATATGCATTACCTATTTCGTTTACAAATCCGCACCTACCATATTTGTCGTAATACACAATACCAAAAGCGTGATTAGCCCCAGCTTTAAAACTCGTCGATACTCCAGTAGAAGATAACGTGGCATTGAAGTTACTTAAAGGTGCTGAATCTACTTGGTAATCACACTCAACCTGATAGTCACCTTGAAGAGAATACAACTCATTAAAATCAGTTATGTTAGGGGATGGATAGTAACTATACGCCCCAACACCAAAATAAAAATCACTTTGGTAAGTGTCGTAAACAGAAGTGTTTATCTTTATGTTAGTAATCCTAGGCTTGAGGGTTATTGTCGTTCCTGTAGCAGATGTATCTTCTCCAAATTTGAAATCAACTATTACAGGTATGTTTGTAAAAACTTGACCGCCACCATAAGCGCCATCTAATGTGAAATCACACAAGTAATCTACGGATACAGTTATTTCATCTAGCTCACTCTGAACAAAATTAGCTAACGAACTAGCGCTATGGTTGACAGAGGTAACGGTTTGATAAGAGAAAGAATTAGAAGAAGGTGAGTGTAGCTCTATTTCGTTAGAAAAAAGATTGACTTGCTGCATTAGACCCGCAATTTCATCTAACTCAACCGAATCCCAAGACAGAACCCCAGTAGCAGCGCCGTTGGATACCGTAAGGCTAGGATTGAACCTAAAAGAAAGAGAAAAAGGAGATGATGAGTATATAACCGTTTGAGCGTCGATTTCGGCGGCGGCGATCAAATCTAACTCTACATTAAAAACACTATTGGCGGTGTAGTTGTAAATAAATATGTTCGGTAGGTCATTACTAGATATATACTCTATAGATGACCCTTCTTGATTTTGATATCTGGGCGTGATATTTGCCTCCACGGGGTGATTAGGTCTACCTTCCTGGTAGTTAGAGTACATGAGCCTGTTGCCTGCTATTGCCTGACCTAAAGCTTTAAACGGTACGTTATTGTATGTCTTTAGTGCTGTCTGATTGTCTATAACAGACCCAATTCTATCGTTATAAAAGTAATACTCTTGATATGTCGGGTTGTACACCTGAGTAGAAACGCCAAAAATTCGACGATTAACACTCTCTTTAGGGTTGAACTCGTCTACAATAAAAAAGTTTCCGTTGTTGGTATTTCTAGCTAAAAGCCTAACAGACTTGATGTCTGGAGTGTTAGGGTCTACTTGGTGTTTTATAGCACAAAAATTATTATTGCTTTTGTCAACTCCAAAACCGCTCTCCTCGACAGCCCCGTACAAAGTATTAGGGACCACCGCTAAAGTAGAATAAGGTGACAGGGCAGACTCTTCTCCGTCTTTGTATATTATCTGAGTAGCGTACTGAAACTGGTTGTTTATTAAGCTGTTCTCTTCAAAGTCTGGGTTTGTTCTAAAACTAAAAGCAGGCGGTATAGTAGAAGCTTTTCTCATTACTGATAAAGCAATGTCTAGCTCACTGCTGCTCATAGTGGAATATTCACCAGCTAAAGCCCTCTCTACGTTTATTTTTCTTGGTGGGTTAAACCCGTCTGTAAAGTACAGAATCGTCTCAAGAGATCCGTCCTGATCGAAATCAGCGTTAACAACATCTATTTTTACTGTCCTGTTATGCTTTAAGTTTAGCCAGTCTGACCTAAAAACAACTTCGTGAGTTTGATCTTCAACACTAAACCTTCTAATACAATCCTGCGAGTCACCATATAAACCTTTAACAAAAAAGTAAATATATCCACGCTGAGAGTCAGAAACCTGGCCTTTAACCATATCAAAAGGTAAAACATCATTCCCACTGGCTATAGCTGGTTCTACAACGTTAGTGCCTTTAGATGAATTTAAAACGTTTCCACTCCCCTCTCCGTCAACCGAGATGGTCATATTCATGGCGTCAGTCATGGCTCCAGGCTCAAGACTGTATATAGACGTGTCCTTATCTAAAAACCTAGGTTTTGCTTTGTCTATCATGCTTTAGGAGATTGCTTAAAGTTCTTTCTTATAGTACGCAGAGCTTCTTCCTTAGTAAATGACTTTATCCTAGAGTTAGCCTTTCTTCTCTCGTTGTAATACTCCTGTCTCGCTCTAGCTTTCTCGTTGGCTGGTACAGATGACTTTCTCTCTACCAACTTGTAATACATGTAAGATCTAAGAGCCTCTTCTGCATACATATGAATTCTAGGGTTGGAAGAAAGGGCTTCGTCAGCCACATACTCTATAACTACCTCTCCAAACCCGTCGTTAGACATGATTTCAATTCTGTTCTGGTCGAGGTTGACTCTAAACTGACCTTTATAATGACCACCACCTACCCCATACAACCTGCCAGTGGCTCCGTTTTGCATGTAGTTGCTAAAAAATAAAGAAGCCTCACTAGAAGTGTCGTTGTTGGATGTAGCCCCTTTAGAGTCCTCTCTGTCATAGAGACCGTCACCATCCGAGTCATAATACTCCCCGTTGGACTCAGAGTATATCTGAGAGTAGTTTATATTCTTGTTTTCCCCTAGTACCTGCACAACTCCGTTAGCCCCTACAATACCAATCTTAGTCCAATCAACATAGTCATCAGGTAATGTAACGGTGTTGTTTGATTCAACAGGCATCTTAATAGACCTTACAACTTTAAGCATGTCAAAACCCAACTCACGAACCCCTCTCAATGCCATAGTTCTAATAGCGTTGTCGCTTGCTGAACTTACGTAATCATCCCCGTCAATGCTAAGTATAAAGTCGTTTACTATCTCCGATATGTTTATGTAGTTTCTAGCCATTAGTAAGATTGTTCAGCTTGTTTTTGTTGGGCTTCACCTGATGCGTAAGCAATAACATTTTGATCCCTTAGGTTCATCCCAGCCATTTCAGCTATCTCTAATATGATCTCTTTTGAGTAATGCTTTGGTAGCTGAAAATCAACACTTGTTGTTGGGTCAAAAACACTACTTGTATTATTGAGAACAGAATACAAAGGGGCTTCAGGTACTTTATAATATCTGAGTTTGATTTTATTTATACTTTCTGGAAACACTTCTATCCCGTTTGAAATCAAAGCTACAGGGTAGGTTTCGCTGGGAGCGCTAAGATTGCTTATTAGCATCCTTTCTATTTTCTCTTCGTCATAGCATATCTCTATAGGCTTTCTAGTTGATTGACCAAGCAGTATGTCACCCGCTGTGCTAATAGAAATAACTCTAGAAAAGTTACTAGGTATAGGAAATATGCTGTTTGTTTTAGTGCTCGTATAGGAAGCAGAAAAGACAGAGAGATCCTCCTCTACCCTTTTGATAAGACCTTTATCTCTACCTCTATCGAACCCAGCTTTTAAGTTTCGTTGTGCGTTCTTGAGGTTGTCAAAAAGTCTGTTGTATATATTCATTTGAGCAACAGGAGCAAACCTATTGAACTCATCAGGAGTAATGAATCCTTGGTTGTCTTTGTTTACAAGATCTCTAAGTGTCTCGTATACGTTTTTTACACTGACCATGAAGCAAATATACGAAAAGAAAAAAGCCCCCTTTCGGAGGCTCTTTCTTACGACAACTGTCGTTTTATTTCTTCGTAGACTGGAGACCCAGCCTCGGTTAAGCAATACCTAGTCATAACGTCCACAGCGTCTTTACCTTCTGGTACAGCTATGATGTGATTGTTGTTGTCTTTCCATCTTACATAGCCGCCAGAGCTAGACAAAACACCAAATGAAATAGCTTTTTTGATGTCTGCTTTTACTTTAGTTGCAGGATCGTCAAACATCTGTACGAACTTAACTGGGTTCTTTTTAGCATATATCATAAGGTCGTGCTTTATCTCATCTGCCAGTCTGTCTGTGTTAATGCCTAAGGAAGTTGCAACCGAAACAAGGTCGTCCATGGATTTGGTTCTAACCATAGACAGAGCGTCTACCAGATTGTATTCTTTCTCTATGGTTTCCTTAGCGTTCTTTTGGTAATCTATGTACCTAAACACGCTGCCTCCATTAGCTTCGTTATCTGGATGCTTATCAAGAAAATCAGAGAGGTTTGGTTTAGATGCTGGCACTAACAGTCTTTTGTTTTCAAAAACTACACTCCCGACAAGAGAGTTTTCTGACTGATCTTTCTTATATATGCTAGGCTCGTTTGGGCAGTACCTAATGTTTATTACTTTGCCAGTTTCTTTATCATAAACAGATATATCACTTCTATTAAGCATATAAAAAATGCCTCCTCCTTGTATGATCTCGTATTCCTTTATAATAGGTTTCGTTTCTACGAAATCTTTAGCTATTGATTTTTGTTCCTGTTGAACCTTTACAGAAGCGGTTTTGCTTCCAGTAGTTTTTGTTGTCATTGTAGTTTAATTTAATTGATGAAAAAAGATAACCAAGGGGAGTTTTACTGCTCCCCCTGGTTATTATAGTAACTATTACTTGAATGCTACGAACTGGTTTGCACCACGAACGCACAAGTTGCACTCAGAACGGTAGTTGAACTTAGCCAAGTCCTCACCGCCAGTGTTGTATCCGAGGACACCACCACCTTCTACCCAGTGCTCCAACTCTCTAGAGTAGTTGCCAGCAGACTTGTAGTTCATCTCCAAAGAGTGGTGACGGTTTCCAGTCTTCATATCGGTAATGATAGACAAAGGAATCAAACCGCCCGTGTAAGTAGAGTTACCACCCATAGCAGGATCGTTCAACAACTTCCAGGAGTGCTTATGGAAAGTATATCCGCCTCTAGTAAACGACTTGAATCCCATAGCGATAGCCATGTCCTTATTGTTGTTAAAAGCACCGTAGCTAGCCATAGCCCCAGCGTTGTCTCCTGAACCTGAACCTGCGTTAGCTATAGCGCTATCTAACTGAAGCATAGCTGTGGTATTCAAGTACAAGGCGTTTTCAGCTGGGATACCTTGAGCGTCTGCTCTAACGATAACTTGATCGAAATCGGCCATGTCTGAGAATGCGCCTTGAGCAACACTACCTCTATCTTCGATAGCGTCAAAGAAACCTTCGTTTACTGGTACACCGATGTCTGCAGCGTCCTGATTAAACGTTGCTACTTTTTGACCGAATACCATCATACCTTCGCGCATATTCAAGAACTTACGACGAGCGTCGAGCTCACCCTTCAGATACCACATGTTTTGACCACCAACGTTAACCCATCCTACGTTAGAGGCTTGCGATCCAGTTACATGGAAAGATTCTTTAACGATAGTGAACGGGTTTGCCCGCCTGGTCAAACGAGGAGAGAAAGGTTGGCTAGGCTGATTCGTTCCTTGAGCATAAGCGTTACCGATTATCGTGTAAGTTCCAGATGGAAGAGCGATACCTGTAGCATCGTTTGAATTCAAGGGTTTTACTGTAATAGCAGTAGCTGAGACTGATTCAACAAGGTATCTTGCATTAGTAGCAGAGAGCAATACATCATTAGCTCTTACCCAGTTTTGTTCGTCCTGTTGAGTTTCTCCAGTCTGAGCGCCATCTACAGTGGCAATCGTTCCAGCTACCGTTACGGTAAACTTAGTTCCGAGTCTACCCTCTTCAAACCATACTGTTTCGTCTGAAGTTCCTGCGCTTTTTTTAGCTCCTATAACCTCTACTAAGCCTGAAAGACCTTGGTCTCCATAAATAGCCGCGTAAATATCTCTTACGTCTTCTTTTGTTCCGTTTACCAGATCACCCAAAGAAGTGTATCTGTCTGGTGTACTGCTGTACGGGAGTTGCGCACCAGGTGACTGGTTTAGCGGGAGAATTGATGCCATTATTTCTTATTTTTTTTGTTGTTGTTAAAAACCCCTCATTTAATACCGAGAATATCTCTCAGCTGATCGGCGAGGGGGTTGCCGTTTTGTGTGCTTCCTTGACTTGGAGTGGAGGCTCTGACGTTAGCTGCGTTGTTTACCAATCCTCTTTGACCATCAGACATGCCCTGCCTGTAAACAGACTGAACGATATCATCAATGTTGTCAATTACTGACTGATGCATATTCAACTTGTCAAAATCCCAACTTCCATCCTTTTGCACGTAAGGATCAAAGTACTCGTCAAGGCGAGTGTTTTTATTCGCCAATTCACGCTTATATGAATCTCTTAGTCCAAAGTTGAACGAGTTACCGTTGCCTAAATCGAATTCGATGGCATCGAGATCGTCCAGATTGCTAGACATTTGACTGATCCATTCATCATTAATTGGTGAATCATAAGACTGGTCTTGTACCTCTGGAGCGGAATATCTGTCTCTAATTTCAGATATTGCCTTTCTAGAAGCTTCAGCATCAATCTTAAGTTGCAACTGCGAAAGTCTCACCTCGTCCTCTGTGTGCAGATCTGGATCAAGCTTATACTTGCTAGAAACTAAAAGAGAGACTTCTTCTTGTGATAGGTTTGGGTAATCAGATAACATTTGTACCTGAATAGCTGTCGCATCATCCATTTCGGATGGGTTAAGCGACTGATAAAAAAACCAATCTTGTGGATTGCGGCCTGTCGTTTCGACAAACTCTGCAATAGCTAGAACCCTCTCATCTATTTCTCTTTGCTGTTGCTGTTGAAGGTCATCAAATGAGTTAACGTCCCTACCTAGCCTTTCGCTAAGGAAGTTGAACACCGCCCCATTTAAATCTTCTTCTGAATATGTTGAATTTGTTTGTTGCTGCTCTGGCTCCTCCGTTGAGAAATCAGGTTGTGTTTGCTCAAGCGGTTGTTCAAAAACTTCTTGCTGAGTCTGTTCTTGCGCCTGCTGAACTTCAGCGTCGTCAATAAACCGAATGCTTTGAGTTTCTTCTGCTTGTTGCGTATTAATTTGTTGATCTTCCATGAATTAAATTTATGCAAATATATAAAATTACCACTTTACTTTGTCAGCCCAATATGCAGCGCTCATTTTACCTTTAGATATGTTTCTAGCATGACGAGCTTTAAAGCTAGCTCTTTTCTTTTTCATCTTTTCGCTCTCACCTGCTTTTGGTTTTCCAGCAGTAGAAGCGCCTTGCTCTCCAAAGCGTATAACTTTAGTTTTATCCCCAACCTTAGCCACTACTACGTGAGACTTCTTGGGGTGGCCTGGGGTACGCTTAGGCTTGTTGTAACCAGACACGCCAGCTCTTGTAAGTTTTGAATCCCTTGTCATTGTTGGTTGTTTAATACTGCTTCGGGAAATGCCTGTGCCATTGCATCATCCACGATTAAATCTAAGTCTGTAGACCCCGCCGCGTTAACATATTGAACACCAAGGTGATGCTCAAAAATACCTCCGTTCTCTATAACCGACACAGCAATAGCAACTGTGTCAAAAGAAACTGTTACATGCTTCACTGTTAATGTAGGATTGAGCAAAGTCAACATATCGTCTAACTTCTGTTCTCCTTGGATAGTCCAAGATTTTGTTTGGTAAGCAAATGCCATTTTTTATTGTTTTATGATTTTATGAAAGTAAAGGTTGCGGAAACGTAGTAGGTGGTGTTGGCAGAATCAAAGCTAAAGCTAAGGATATCACCCTCCGAAAAACTATTTGTTTCACTGCTAAAGTCAAACGTGGTCCCAGTTGAAAAGCCGCTTGCAAAGGTTGGTGTCACTGTCACGCTAGATACGGCAGTTTCGTTTCTAGCTTTATGAAATCCAACAATGGTTTCGCCAGGGTCTGCCAATGAGAATTGACAATGTATCTTTGACAAAGTACCATCAAACGGAGCTACAAAGTGACACACGTAGTCACTAGTGCCAGTTAGTGTTGATTTCGGTGATTCGTTGGTTCCGATAGGAAAAAACCTTTTATCAGCACTTGCATAGTTGGCAGTAGACGTAATCATAACGGTGTCACTCCCTCCCCCGCCAGAAGGTGTGGCAAAGGTGAGGTCTCCGCTTGCGTCTACTTCTAGAACTTGTCCAGTGGTTCCTGTAGCAGATGGAAACGCATATCCTGTTCCCGAAGGATCTCCTACCTGAAGCGTTCCGTTTACTCTTAAAATAGGGGTATCAAACTCTCCGTATATTAAAGGTTGAGCCGTGTTGCTATTGTCTATATACAGCTTGTTGCTGCCTGTCTCGTTTTCCCCTGCCTGATTGCCTATAAACACGTTGCCGTCTCCCAAGGCCGATAAGCCAGCCCTATACCCAAAGCTGGTGTTGTATGAACCCGTTGTATTGGCGTTACCTGTAAGGCTTCCGTAGTAGGTGTTATAGCTACCCGTAGTATTATTAATTCCGCTTTGACTCCCCCCGAACGTAACATGATTGGCAATAGTCGTTTTCTCTCCTGCGCTATACCCTATGGCTTGGTTACCAAAACCCCCATTTCCCATTTCCCTGAAAGCCCGATATCCAACAGCCACCGTACCAGTACCCACGCCCGTGGTGGAATTGGTGGCCTGTAGAGCTGTATACCCAATAGCAACATTCCTTTGACCCCTAGCACTTTCTCCAGACTGAGATCCGATATAGGTAGAGTATCCCATACCATTATAGCCCGATTGAAAGCCTAAAGCAAATCCATGATCACTACTAGTTGAAAATCTAGCTGCACCTGAACCTATGGCCGTGCCGTAAGCAAATGAATTAGTAGAATTTCTAAGGGCAGCACTGCCAATGGCCACGTAGTTATTTGACCCCGCGTTTATGTTTTCAGCAGCATAGGCTCCAATCGCTATACCTCCGTTGGTGGTTGCTACCTTGGCAGCCCTGTATCCTATGTATACACCCGCACTCGCTGTTGTTATATCTCGACCAGACTCGTATCCAATGGCTACGTTTCCAATGCCTGAAGTAACCTTTAAACCCGATGCTTCACCAATAGAAACATTGTATGTGCCAGTGGGGGTACTGGTGGGTGCTGTGGCAGAATAGATGGTTATGTTGCTTGTGCCATCGTTCACTTTAACATTGCCCGCAACCTCTAATTTTTCAGATGGACTGGATGTCCCTATTCCTACATTCCCCGCAGTATAATAGATGTCGCTACCACTAGCCGTCCATAACGAACCGCCACCTCCTCCAGAAATCGTAGCAGGAACCCAATTAGACGAGCTATTATCCCATGTCAAAGCCTGACCGTCTGTAGGTGCAGTAGTTGACGTATCAACATCTGCTAAGTCATCTATGTTTGCTGGTATAGCAGGTGTTCCGCTTAGGTCGCTATATGCTCCCGAAGTTGCCACCGTTGCAAGTGTGGGCTTGTTCAAAATCTGAGCGTCGCCTGTCGTTGCAGTCCAATCGGCATTGACGTTCACTTCCGCATTCGAGGCAATGCCTGTCAACTTGGTGCGTTCTGCACTTGTGATTATTTCACCGCTGCCAGCACTAGTAACGTCGGTTAGGTTTACAACTGACGTTGGAATTGCGCTAGTCAGAGCAAGTTGGCCACCCGTACTAGGCAGGGAAAGAGTCGTGTCTGATACGGCTGCGCCCGATGGCCTAAACCATGCCTTGTAACCATTCCCGTCTTCAATTTTAAATTGAGCACCATCAGAAACAACTACATCTGATACTCCTGTTGAGGTCGTGCCTTCGACAGTCAGTGAGGTAAACTCAACTTCAGAACCTTCAGCACCGCAGCCAACACTAAACTCGATAAGTCCAGGACTTGCTTGTGAGCTTTTAATGAAGGTCTGCTTCAATCCTAGCTTACCTTCTGTGGACTGCAAGTCTACATAAGACCTGTCTTTATCATTTGAAGTGTTATATAGTTGTGTTCCAGTATCAGATTTAAGACGTTCATAAATAGCTGAAACCTTGCCTGACGATTCCCATCGACCATTAGTATACTCTAATACATCACCCGCATTTAAGTTGGGTGCGTTTACATCGGATAAATCATTTATACTTGCCGAAGATATCCTCGCATCGACCTTTGTGTCTCTGTAGTACTCATTGGATCCTTCTGGGATGTCGTCGGTATCCAATAGCACAACACCAGTTTGGTTGTTTACTGAGTCTACAGCGCCCCCACCACCCCCAACGACACCTGATACTTTTACTACGTTTATGTCAGGTACGGTTAAGTTCCTTACTACATTTATATCAGGTACGCTTAACGTTATAGGCGCTTGACCACCAAGCAAGACTTTTATTACGGTTGTGGTCATTGGGATACGTCTTCATTTACTTTAAAAATACCATACAGGTAGGTTGTAACGTTACTGCCAGAGGTTTTTTGTAAGTCGTAAACATAAACCCCAGATATATCTACATCAGATGCTTGGGCTGTTATTGTTACTTTTGAGTTTGTTGCTTCCCCATCTGAAACTGTAACAACAAAAGGTATTAAAGTGTTTCCATCAACGTTGTCAGATTCTAGGACCTCCATGAGCCAAGTTCCACTCATGTCCTGACCAAAGTCAAGCTCAAGCTGAAAAGAGTCTCCTTTTCTGCATGTGATATCTAACCTTTGAGCTATATCTAAGTTTACACTAGCCATTGATAATCTGATTTATTAGTTCGTTGGGGTCTGCTTGTTGTTGTTGCTGCTGAGCTTCTGGCAGCTCTCCTCTACTTCCTTCTCTTTGAGAGATAAGCTTGCTTTGCTCTATAGCTTGCTTTTTAACTCTTTCGTCTTTTCTGTCCTCCTTCAGTATGTCTATTTTTTCTTTAAACTCTTGTTCTGTAGACTTTATACCCAATAAAGCATTAGACTTTATAATCTCAATCTCTTTCTTAAAAGAGTATTCAAGTTGAATTCGCTGCATGTCTAGCTGAGACTTCATTTGAGCCATCTGAGCATCTATCTGAGCTTGCATCTGCATCTCTTGCTGTTTAGCTTGAGATGTAGCCATAGCTGATTGCTGCTGAATCTGAGCTTGCATCTGAGAGTTTTGCTGAGCTATTTGCTGGTTTCTTGCAATTCTTTTTTTGCGCCTAACTATCAACAACCTTTCAGCCTGATTAATATCTTTCAACTGCCTTATAGCTATAGCGTCTTCTATGTCCAGCTCTTGTTGAGCTAATGACTGCTGTATGTTAGCTTCTAAGTATTGCTTCTCTATCTCCTCCATCTCCTTTACAACATGAACGCCAAAGTTGTACATAGGAAGGTTGCTAAACGTAGATAGTATTGATACGTTCTCCTTACCTATTGCGTTCTCGTAAGCCTTGTATATGATAGATCCAGGAGGTAATATTTGAACACACTTGACTATATCCTGACAAACCTTCTTGTACAAGACCATCGAAGAATTCGTTATATCATATATAGCATTGTTTCCAGCTGCAATAGCTTGTTGCCTAACACCAACCAAAGCTTCACCCTTAGGTGATGAAGCGTCCATAGCCTCATTGATACCAGTAGTATCCCTGATCATTCTCAGGTAGTGGTTGTACAGAGCAATGAACTCGTTTATGTTTCTTATGCTATTACCTATCTCCCTGATAGGAGGGTTCTGAAAGCCTCCATCTGGGTTTTTACTTCTGTAATAGAATACACCTGTCTGCTCGTAAATATCATGAAGCTCTAAAGGCTGTAACTCTCCACCTTTACCTAGCTGCACATTCTCTAACCCTTCGATATCAATAATGATCCCGTCAGGCTTTGCTTTTGCTATAGCTTGCTGTATTTTCAGGTGAGTTAACTGAAGTTGATCTGCAAAACCTATGCAGCTATTAACCATTGATTTTGGTATCATATCCTCAAGGTTGTTAGCAACAACAGAATATGATAAGTTAGCTCTTGATATATCGTTTAGGTTCTTAGGAACGTTAGCTATTTGACCGTAGTTAAAAATATAATCTGTTCCTACAACCAGAACGCCTCCGTAAACAGACTCTACCTCTAGCTTTTTTACGTCCCTTTTAAATACTGAGTTTTGAGGGGCTCTATAATTATCTCCTTTATTGTAAAAACCTAAATTACCGTATCTGCTTTCTTTTTCCTCAAAATAAACACAATCGACAGCCTTAAACTCAAAATCCATCACGTCAATCATATACTCGTCGTAAGTACTATGAGAAGCGTTGTTGTATGGGTCGTAGTTTATAGAGCTTGAGTTTAGGTTTTTACCGTTCTTTCTTGAGGCGCTGTTTACTATTTTTTTGTATTCTTCATCAGTAAACTGATCCCCAGCCATTCTTTTCAGCTCCCCTATAGTTATCGACTTTATACTACCAGCGTAAACAAGATCTTTAAACCCTGGGTCTTCTGTTTTATTATGTATAAAGTTTACTGGATCTACGTACTCCACGTTTATCCCGTAGTTAGGATCGTTGCTTCTTTTAGCTACCGCCATGCCTAAAGAAACCAAATCACCTACACATCTTCTATATGTAGAGTCGTTAAAGTCGTTCCACTTTAGCGTTAGTTCAGTAGCAATTTGAGCAGCTATTTCAGATGAGGATTTTATATTATTGCCTATAAAAATTTCAGCCTCTTCTAAAGTGTCTGGGATTTTATCAACCCCCATGTCCAGACCCGTTTTTTCCTGAGCCTTTTGCATAGCTTTTTTGCTAGCTATCTTCATCTCAATCTTCCTTCTCTCCTTGTCTTTTTCAGAAGAAGAAAGAGGGTCTACCGCTTCTATATTTGGGTATGGCTCAGATGACAATATCTTGTTTACAACAATTCTAGCAAACTTAGGTAAGATAGGTACTGGAGTAAAGTCTAAGTTTAAAAAACTTCCATCCCCATTACTTGGGTCTAAACTCGTAAGCAACTGACGGTATATGCTCGTGTCTTGAGTTCCGTTAGCATACGACCTGTTAGTTTGAAAAATTTTCTTCCTTCTAGAGAATAAAGATCCGTTTTGATGTCCGTCACCCCACTGAGAATATATAGCTTTAGCGTACTGCAAGCCATACTTCTTACTTAGCTTATCCTCCTTTAGGGCTAAAGGATCAGGAAATCCCGAACTCTTTTTATTGTTTTGGGTGCTCATTTAACCGCAAATATAATAAATCTATAACTCTCTAGGTTTTGGCTTATATCTCCTGAAGAAGGTCTTGTCTGAAAAACTTACTTTCTTCTCTTCTTTGAATTTTTGAGCCCCAATAAGAGCCAGCCCAGAACTAATAGTCAAGTCAAACTTGGTTCTATTGGTGATCTTATATCCTATCCAATCCTCAAGGGTTCTGTTAAAATACATGTTCCCTACCTGATCGGTGTCTGGTTTTATACCTACATGATTATGTATATAAGACTCTATAGCTTGAGCGTGAGCTTGTATTACGTCTTGAGAGTTAGACGGTATGCCTTTTGTTTTTACATTTGATTTGGAAGACGCAGCCATCAAGTGTTTTGGGCGGTCCATTATATACCCGTCATAACCTCTCGACTCAAAATACCGAACTATACCATACTTGTTGTTTTCGATAAGAAGAGGCCAACCGTAGTAAAAAGCACACATTAAAACGTCTTCGTAGAAAATACTAGCAAGGTCTGGACGAGAAGCATACTCTACTACAAACATGTTAGATGGAGGCGACATGTTAAACTTCTTGTACATATGCATGGCTCCCTTCGACCCTCTACCGTCTACCGTTTCGTCGAGGTCATAAGAGTCAACACCTCCTACTCCTACGTTTGAGTTGGCTGGTATCTTCTTGCCTTTTTGATCTAAATACTTGTTTCTGTCTGACGGGTCAGGATGCCACGTAACCCTAAATCTACCTTTTACGTCTGGAGAGAAAATGACCTCTTTGTCTTTCGTCTTCCACATAAAATTACCCCTGACTACAGGGTTTGGAAACATATTGTTGTTAAAGTCTATCTGCTGATATATCTTACCGATGTTAAAAATACTGCCGTCGATACTGTCTCTAAAAGCTTCGTCCTCTGTAAATGGAAACTGTCGTATCACTTCGTTCATTTGGCCTGGATCGTGCTTCAAGCCGCCTCTTTCGTTTTTAAGATACGTTTTAGCCCCCACTTCTACTGGAGCCCCGTCCACCCCTTTTAATGGTTTTTCAGGGTCTTCTACGACTGGGTTACCGTGAATATCAAAAAACCCTTCTAAAGCCTCATATGCTGGTATAAAGATTCTGTACAGCCCTGACTTGGTTCTTCCGTTTGCGTTCCTTTCTGACGGGTCTGAATCGTTCCACAACTCTTTATATTGCTTTCCGCCTTTGTCCATAGGGTTTACTGTACTACCCACCAAAGCTTTTCCCACAATTTTACGGCCAACAATAAGGCACGTTCTTTCAATCCTCCACGCTTCACGGATGTCAGATGGCTTCTCCCACTTTCCAGCTTCATCAAGATAAAGAAAATGAAGTTTCTCACCATCGTATGCATTGTTGGTTGTGTTCTTCCAGTTAATAATGGTGTTTAGAGCGTCACCTACATTCGATGTTTTGTTTGTTTTTGTTATCCTTTTTGATGGCTCTCTAAAAGCCAATTCCATTCTAGGATTAGTAGTTCCATCCTGTATAGGTTTAAAAAAGAAAGGGTAGCCTTTAAATATAGCTACCACTTTTTTCATAAAAATGTTTTCTTGAGCGTCTTTACCAGTCTTCGACTGAATACCAAGAAGTTTGTCTTTAACTTGAGTAGCTTCGTCCACAAGTATAGAACAAGAGACATTAGTGTAGCCAGAACGCCTACACTTAGTATAAAGCTGACCGATACAACGAGGATCAGCTTCACACGCAGCCATGTGTAAAAATATTTCACGCTGAAAGGATAAGTAGGAAGGGTAGCCAATATCAATTTTACTCCACTGTAAGAACATGTAGTGTCGGCCTGTAATATACGTAGGCTCCCCGTTATTGTAAAACCAAACACCGTTGCGACGGCGGTCAAACTCCTGTTCGATGTATGAAGAGAAGCGATTGCGGAACTCCTTTGGCCTCTCATACCACTCATCCATGCTTCTAATCCTACGTAGCTCTTCTGGCATTTCCAGCCTTTGCCACACTTGCATAGACTTTGGTTTATCGTAGAACAGAATGTCTGATCTTTTGGGTTTTTTAGGTAGCACAACAAGAAGCCCATGAAGCTCGATGAGATCACCTTCTGTGCCGTTAGGGTCGACTTTAATAGCTTGATCTTCATACTCTTCTATGTTTACTAGATTGGACATTAATAACTTTGACCAAGATTATTCATTCTACCTAAGCTAGGTATGCCTTGTTTAGGGCTTGAGTTGATCATAACACCACCACACTCGCATTCCGCTTCAGGAGAGTATGTCTCACCATCTTTAATCTTAATGGTAAGCTTGTCTACGTACTTTTCTTTTCCGCAATCAGGGCAAGATAAATTAGGCATTGTATTAAAGTTTAGTACCCCCGTCAGGAATCGAACCTGAGACCTACGCATTAGAAGTGCGTTGCTCTATCCATCTGAGCTACGAGGGCATAAGCCCCTCACCGTTGCGAGGGAGCAATTTTAAAATTAACCTCAGATTAAAAAGTAAGAGGCTAATAACCAGGAGCTTTCCCTGATTGTTGGGACGATGGGACTTGAACCCATGACCGCCTGTGTATAAGACAGGTGCTCTAACCAACTGAGCTACATCCCAAGTTGATCGACCCAATTATGCAGTGGGCCACCTGACTAACCAATAAAAACGTTAATACCAGACTCGCTCGACAGGCTTGTCTTTTATAAAGACTCTTAAATGCAACATGAGCAGCGAGATAGAGAAAATCCTACCTCTTCTGTGTCTTTCATAGAAAACCCCTAATCCTATCTCTTCAGCGTCTAAGTAAAAACTTAAATCAACCCTTGATAAAAACCCCGTCTTTTGTTTCACCTGTTCTTAATTTTATTTCGTTATAAGCTGTTTCAAGGCACTTTTCCAGATCGTACCCTGTCTGTGCTGCTAAGATAATAAGGGTGACCATTACGTCACCAAAAGCATCCGTGGTTTCTTCTCTGTTTTTCTTCTTGGCTAAACATCCCGCTAGCTCTCCTAGTTCCTCTACAACCTTGAGCATCTGTTTAGATGCGTTTTCTTCTTCGATGAGCCCTCTGTCTCTGGCCCACATCTGTACAAGTGAAATAAGTTCTTCCATTGTGTCTATTTTAGTTAATTGATTTTCATGCCATCCATCCCAGTATATGAGATCATTTGGAGAAACGCTCAGCGAATCCCCCACTGTAATCTTTCTGTTCAGTAATTTCCCCATTTTCTTTTAATTCTTTTATCATTTGCTCTAGCTTCTGACGCTCAATAATTAGCTCTTTGCAATCTATTGCCGTTTGTTTAACAGATTGTAGTTCTGCTTTTCTAGCCGAACCGCTAGCTTCTTGATCAACAGGTCGCTTAACTTCCTCTATCATGTTGTGTATAGCAATAGACATGCTCTCCATGAGTTTTTCGGAAGCGGATACCGTACTAAACTTGCTCCTCGACATAAAGTATATCTACGTTTCTTGTGCGAAAATAAGGCTTTTCATCAATTACAAACTTGTAATCCATACCTTTTATTATGCCCACTACGTCTCCTATCTTGAGGTTGTTCTGTTTTGTAAAATCAGACTCAAGAAAAACTCTAGCCTTAAGCACTGGATCTTTCTTTAATTTTACTACCTCTATCAAACCTACTTGCTCTTCTTCCTCTTCCTCTAAAGGCTCTAGTATAGTCCACCCCCATAGAGGTTTTAATTCCCCTGTGTCTTTGCTTTTGTAACAAAACGATTGATTGCCTAGTTCGTTTTCTCTAGAGTATTTTACAACATATGCGTTCTCTAAAGACTTGTCTGTTTTTAATTCGTCTATCTGTTGAGCTTTCTGCGTCACTACGTGATGATGAAAATACAAGGTGTCGCCTGGCTTAGCACCTGTGTCAAACTTGTAAGGGGTAGAAATGATTTCGCCTTCGTTAACCCTTCTCTCGAATTCCTCAAATTTAGAATCTACGTACAGCTCAAGACCCGATTCTGTTTTAATCGTGTCGTTACTTCGTTTGTCCAGACGAACAATAAAGTCTCTAAGTGATTGCATTGTATTAAAAGTTTAAATCGTATTCTATTACGCATGGCATTTCGTCTACAGACTTCCATATTTTGTTATTACCGTCTGCGTTGACATATATAAGATACCTACGCATAGCATATCTATGGAGTTTTTCTTGATCTAGCGCTATAGCTGAAACTTTCGATCCGTCACGCAAAGGCATACCAACATAATACGCCATGCCGTTTTTTGGGTCAGTTCCAATTATTATTTTTCTTATTAATCCTTCCATTAGTTTAGAGATAAACCAAGCCCGCTTAGCAGGTCGTCAAGATCGTCTGGGCCTTCGTACATCTCCCTTAACGCCTCTATTATAGACTCAAGCTCCTCAACAGACTCGATGTTAAAATTAAATACAGACTTCATCTCTACCATTTCGTCCTGGCAGTACTCGTCTTTTTCGTCTATGATTCCTAGCATCATTACTGAAAGCACTCTACTAGACAGGTCGTTTTCTTTGATTAAATCTTCTATCTCTAGCATTTTAGAGTAAACCTCACCCAGAATATTAGCGTCTTTAGGATTCATTCTTTATTTTTGTCTAAGATACAAATTTTTATGCCTAAATCTAGAGTAAAGAAAAAAAAGCTATTTAGAGAGGCTTCGGCCATGCAGGATAGGTACGTTAAAGACAACTACTTAAAAGACCTGAGGTCCAAAAGACTTATGTTCTGTGAGAGTAACAAAATATCTTTTAGTCATCTAGAGTTTCTTTTGTGGGCCTATGACAAAGAGTTCTGGACTATAAACTTTGCATCCAGTGAGTACGGGATGAATAAAAACAACATGGGGGACAGGATAGTGTACCCGCTGTTAAAAGAAGACATGGTGTACAAGCACTTTGATAAACTAACCCCGTCTAACGACCCAGACGCTCATATGTTTAGAGAAGAGACCAAGTACAGCTATAGAGTTCGTTACGCTATAACCCAAAAAGCAAGGTTGCTAGTACAGAGGTTCTACGCTTTATTTAAAGATGACTGAGTAGACTGTCTTTTTGTTTTCGTCTTTATAGGCTTTTAAAATACGGCCTCTATTCTCCCCGTAGCTCTTATATGATACGTGTACCCAAGCAGGCGACTCGTCATCACCAAACTCCCATATCATCTGATCGAATACTAGGTTGTCTTTGATGAATTCAAAGATGTCTTTGTTAGACAGTCCACCATAAATGTCCGCATCAATATCGAGCGCCTCGCCCACCATATGCTGCGACGTGCGACTGCCGTTGACAGCCTTGTTGAGAGCGGGAGAACGATACCCCGATGACACCCCAATGGGAACGCCGAAGCGATCGCGTAACGGTTGAAATACATGTTCGGCTATACCTTTTAAATTGTTTATAGCTTGTTCGCTTGGAGTGTTGTCTATATCTAGCCTAGTAGCTGTATTAGACTTCACTACCTCTTTTAATGATAAATTTTTACTTAACTGCATATTAATCTTGCCAACATTGTCCTCCCTTGCAACTTGGATCTACCCTGCCTACACCCCTGTTAGTGCCGTAAGCGCTATCTTTATCAGAACCTCTTTGCGAGTAGGTTCTTACTTTCTCGTAGTCGCTAGACCCCTCCCCGTAGATATCCATAAAATACCTAATGACATCTTCATTCTGAAGCAGTGAGTTTAACACTCTTCTATCAGAAGGAGAGACGTCACCAGAATAACCAGTTATGTCGCCAACATCAGCCGATGTTAGTTTTCTTCCTCTGTCAGCATACCCGCCTCCTTCTTGAGCTGTCTGAACAAACATAGTTTTAGATCCTTCGTCTCTGTAAACCCTGCCAGTTCCAGCCTTCCTAGTGTCTTCATCTTCCATTTGGAACATTGGGGCAGGAGAGCCACTATTCATATAATCCATCAAAGAAAGAAGAGCACCAACACCCCCTACTTGCGATACACCGCTTGCAAGGCGTTCTTGTGGGGTGCCATACTCAGTATCTCTAGACTCATAACGAGTATATAGAGGCTGTTTCTTTTTTGGCTTAGGCATTACTGAAATGGATCAAAAAGTCCACTAAGTCTTTTACCAAACGTTCTGTTAGCCACATTCCCTTCTTGACCAGCTTTGCTCAACAAGGTAGCTAAACCAAGAAGCCCCGCGACCCCACCGCCAGCTGCTTTAGCTGCTTTGCGTAGCTCAGGGTTTTTAGGTGGTTCATACTGCTCAAGCATACGAAGAAGAGATTCTGCGTCGTCAGCCTTGCGAGCCATCTTTCTGGCTGGAGCAGATCCCATATAAGACTCACGAGAAGCTCTTACACTTTCTCTATATCTTTTGTTGTCGTCTCCTTGATACATGTTATCTTCTGTATTGGTTTAGCTTCTCCATAAGATCCTCTATAGCAGAAGCACCTTGACCACCTTTGGTTTCTCTAGCTAACATTTGCTCTTTGGTATGGCCTGACTGCTGAGCGCTTAGGTGTTCTAACTGCTGCTCGTCAAGAACGTACTCCCCTTGATCGTTTCTTACTACAGGGAAATCTTCATCAGCAATGACATCCCTACCCTCTTGATCTCTAGAGACAGCATACTCGTTCCAGTTGCCGTAGATCTTTATCTCTTGACCTTCTGGGGTCTCGTACATAACGAACTCACGATCTCCATCACGCATTACAGGTGAAGCCTCCTGACCAGGAAGCTGCATTGTCTTTTCTGGTCCTCCTTGATCCATACCGCCTCCATTCAAGCGGGACTTCAACATCTGCTCTATATCTGATGCGTTCATGACGTTATCTTTTTTCTACTAGTCTGTAGTTGCCCTTAGAGTCCTTTACGTACTCGAAAGTAGCATCGTCAACGAAAGTCTCACCGTCAACCTTTGTAGAGTAGTTACCCCAGTTACCGTAAATCTTTAAGGTTTTAGGGTCATTAACGAAGTCAGCTTCTGGAGCGTCGTAAGGCAAGTCGTTATTTACGTAAACATAAGCATTAGATCCACTACCAAACAGTCTAGAAGTGTTTTGACCTTGAACCTTTCTTTTAGGGTCTCCTTGTACGCTTGGCTTGCTACCCTTTTTTACTGCTTTCATATTATTTTTGTTGGTTTGTTTTTTTTATGTGAGTGCAGAAACAGATTATTTTCTCTTTATTTGAGAAGGAACTAATCTCTTTTCTCTATCTGCCCGACCATAAGCCGAACCTTCAACTCGACTCTGAGTTGGTGCACCTGGGTTTAGTGACTTTCCAGACTTTTTCTTAGCTCTCATGACGCAAATATAATCACTTTTTATTAGCTGGCTTTTTACCCCTCAATTAGATGCTTATATGACTAGTCTAGCAGGAAACAAAAGCCACTAGAGAAAGCACAGTTCTTGCGCCATACAGCAATTAGCTAACAGACTCTCTTTCTTTCTAAAAAAACCCTTTCTTAGAAGCTATAAAAACACCTCTTAGAAGCCTTATCGCTGAATTGCTTTGGCGAAGTTACAGCTTTTTTTTTACAAAGTCAAGATTAATGTAGATTTTTAAGTAAATCATGCAAGTAGCTTATAATGAACAGAATAGAGAGATTACTTAAAGCAAAGGTTGAAGAGACGACTTGGGAAATTAGGGTTTTTGAGGTGGTTTTGAGATCAAATTGAGGAATTTGTGGAGTTATATACAGAGTGGGGATAGAACAAATTATACGTGATAAATCAAAGCGTTCCGAAACCGAATCCACAAACCCCGTGGGTATGATACGAGCGCGGTTTGCAGCATATTTTTAGCTTTTTAAGCGTAGCTTAAAGGGTGGGGGAAGCAGGGAAGTGGTAGTACAGCGTAGCTGTAAGGGTTATAAACTTCATCGGGGCAATACCCCTCCCCTTTTACTGCTTTGCAGTAAGGCTTCCTTCCTGCCTACGCACTACATGATGCCTGCATCGCATTATGCATGATCCGCATATGATACGCTTACGCGGTCTGATGCTGGTTTTAACCCCCTTTAGGGGTTACATTTTTATCAGCAAAAAAAGTTTTGGAATTAGGGAAAAGTGGTTATATCTTTGCCCCGAATCGGCAATGAAGCTGAATCATCAAAACCATCACACCATGAACAAAGTTCATAACAACCGAGTAGACCTCCTAAAGGAGGTTAAGACAACCGTCAACACCCTGTTCTTCGCTCCTTCGGAGCAACGCCGCAAGGAAGCTTTAGCTTCTCTCGATGCTCTCCGCAGCTTCGTAGAAGCTGTTGAGGTTTCCAAGCCCAAGGCAACGGCAGCTAAGCCGAAGGCTTCTACACAGCCAAAGGCTGTTGAGATGTACGAGTTGTTCCAGCGGTTCCTTGCAGAGCAAGGAGTAGCTGTTGCTGCTGACTCTCCGAAGGAGGTTGAGGCTGCCAAGCCGAAGGCTAAGCGTCCTGTGACACCACGTAAGCCGAAGGCTTCTAAGCCGACCAAAACTCGTCGTCCTTCTCGGAACGAGAAGTTAGAGGCTCAGGCTCAGAAGCTTTCTTTGAAAGCTGCTGAAGACAGGGCAATCAAGAATGCTCCGAAGGAGGTTGTTGTTTGCGATGGCAAGCCAACCGAAGCCAGTCCCTTCGGGACTCGTAAGTCGGTCGTTGACCCTGAGATTGCCAAGGCAGCTAAAGCTGCTGCGGCTAAGCGAGCTGCTCGTCAGGCTGCCCTTCTTGCAGAGCAAGAAGCTTTGGCGGCTATGACTGCAGAGCAGTTGGACTTGTTCCTCGACGACAGCCCTTTCTAAGCGTAGCTTAGGTTTTGTAATGTTTGACATCACACCACATAACGCAAGGACTAACTACTACGTAGTTAAAAAAATAAATTTGGATTTTGGAAAACCTTGCCATATCTTTGCATCGTCGATTGGCAGTCAGTCGGCAATCACATCACAATCACATCACATCATGAACACCATGAACAACCCCAAGCTTCAAGCTATGCTTGACCTCTTTACTTCTTTCGGAGCCGATGCAGTTTACAACTGCGGCGTATATGACGAGTTGACCTGCGATGAGCAGATGAAGCTTGAGCAGTTAATCGAAGATTAAGGCATCCTGATGAGTCCTCAATGGACGAAACACCCTTTAGGGTGTCGGTGTCAATCCTGTCATCATCACAAACACATCACATCATGAGCGACAAACTCAACTCAGCAGCTAAAGCTGCCTTAATGGAAACCTTGCAGAACGGAGGCTCCTCAACAAGTCCAAAGGACTTCACATCCCCCACATCAGGTTACATGGTAGGTGGTTGGGCTTCAGAATGCACTCTTCTTACCTTTGGTAAGTCGAAAGACGTTATCGAGATGACATTCGTAGAATGGTTTTACGATTTCTGCCAATCGGCTCTCTTCACGTCAGATGGCATGAACCTCCCAACTTACGTTGGAACTTGGATTGAGGATGACAACATCGTCTTCGACGTTTCTGTTTGCTTTGAAGACAAAGCTGAAGCTTTGCAAGCTGCTGAAGACCTTGGAGAACGAGCCATCTACGATGTCTCGAATAAAGAAACTTTGTACGTATAACATATAACATCATGGATAACTTCACATCACAACCAGTAGGACGTTCCGTCCTGTTCCTCAACGACTTTGGTCGTGAGCATCTCGGTTTCTTAAACCGAATCTCTGCTGAATCACCCAAAGTGGTTAGAGGGTTAGCTTCTCTTATCTACAACGTAGATAAATCAGAAGGCTTCAGTAAGGCTTCGGAGCTGTTCCAAGCTTGGGTGTCAAGCCTTAAGGCTCAGACGTCATGAGGCTGTTTTACTCATCACCAAGGATGGTCGTAAAGACCATGGCTAACAGCCAAAAAGATTTAGAAACTCGAAAAATCATTGAAAATGAATCTGAAAGAAGTAACGATATCTCTCAAGGAGAGAAAGAAGCTCCGTCACAATCTTCGGCTGTGGATGAGAGCAGCAACGGATGAGGAACGCCGTCAAGGTCTCACATGGTATAGTGAAGCTATGTCACATGCATCGGAACTTTCTGACACCTTTGGTGTCTCAGGAGAAGTTGCAGCAGGTGTTATTAGTGCTTTAAGCCCTAACAACCGATGGGAGCGAAACAAAAAAGACGCTTTCAGCGTCCTGTTAGCTGTCGAGCGCGGTATGTCACCTGACGACGTGAAGGTTTGCACTTTCAACTCTAACAAAGCTAAAGCTTTCGCTATCGCTAAGGGCGACCAAAAGATTCTGAAAGAATCACCGAAGACCTACGCTTTCGCTCGTAACGTAGGTGAGATGGACGCAAATCATGTCACGATTGACAAGTGGCATCTCCGTGCTTGTCAGTCGGCTTCTAAGAAGCCACTCAAACTCCAAGAGAGCTGTACTGCAAAGCAGTATCGAATCATCGAGGAGGAGACGTTGAAGGTCGCAGAGGAGCATGGTATGACAGGATATGCGCTTCAGGCGATCGTATGGGTCACCATCCGCAATCGCTGGGCTAACTAATTAACTACATAGTAGTTAGAAAAATAAATTTGGAAGTTAACGAAACTTTCCCTTATCTTTGCATCGTCGATTGGCAGTCAGCCTTTCCACATTCATTCAAAAACACATCACATCATGAAGTTCGACACGAACGCCCCATTTTGGAACGAAGCTTCCACCATTAACGTAGGTTCAACCGAAGGTACTGCCCAAGTACCCGTATCACAAGTCAAACTCATCGCAAGCATCTCATCCATGAAGCTGTACTGCCGAGGCATCATCCCCTATCGGGGGTTCCGACTCAAGGACATCAAGTATTACTACGGTGTCAAGGGCAACAAGGAAGCAGTGCTGAGGGCACTCGAAGCCATCAAGGAAGTCACCACAAACGCATAAACACATCACATCATGAGAATGGCAAAGCGTAACTTCACTATCTACGCCAAGGACGATGCAGGTTATACCTATCTGCATCACATCGAATGTCGTCGTCCCAAGTCAACGAAAGCTTGGGGGTACGTTTGGCGAATGCTCAACAGCGACGATACAACTACTAACGAAATCGGATACTTCCCCACCACATCATGACACAAGAAACAATCGACTACGCGATGCAACGTCTCGAAGAGATGTACATCCATGCAGAACAGCACGAAGGTCAAATCATTGTCAGCGTATGGACGAAAGACCTGTCTGATTCGTTCGACATGGTTCTATCCGACGAACAGGTACGTGACCTTGCCGAGGATGTTATGTACGACGAAAGCTTGGGGGCACGTTTGGCAAATGCTCAACAGCGACAACACAACTACTAACGAAATCGGCTACTTCGTAGCTTAATTTAAACCGAAATTTTTAATCACAAATTACATAACATCATGCGTTATTTCTCAACCCTCTCTGCCCTCCTCGTGGCAACCATGACCTTCGGTCAAACCTCTTATGCTCCAATCAAGTCATCAGGCGTTGTCTTTGACATCACGTCAGGCTCTGACACAGGAGAAACTATTGACATTGACGGAAACTCTTACGGAGTTTTTCAAACAGAAAAAGGTTCACGCTACATCACACTAACATCATCCAAGTCAGGCAATGACTATCCGTTGTGGATTGGTTCTGCCACTGACGAAACGTATGAAGGACGTACCATCTATGTCATGTCAAGCGGAAGCAAGTGTGTGTATGTTGTAGGCAAGTCAGGCAACCCATACTCGCTGTGGTTGAAGGAGGTGTAACTACTTAACTACTATGTAGTTAGAAAAATAAATTTGGATTTTGGGATTCTGCGTTGTAACTTTGCAGAGCCAATCGGTTGAACATCCCACGGCAACCAAGCGTTAGCGGAGTGTGACCTGCGCCACACGAAGCTTGCGGGAACTGACTCCAAGTCAGTGGCGGTTCGATTCCGCTCTTGGTTCAATAATTATTCACAAACAAACACATCACAATGACACAGCAAACAATTGACTACGCGATGCAACGTCTCGAAGAGATGTACATCCATGCAAGACAGCACGAAGGTCAAATCACGGTTAGCGTATGGACGAAAGACCTATCTGATTCGTTCGACATGATTCTCTCTGACGCTCAAGTCCGCGACCTTGCCGAGGATGTCATGTACGTCGACAGGCGATGGATTCACGAGATGTCCATCCATGCACCTAACAACGGATAAACATCACATAAAACACATCACATGAAAAAGTCAATTTTCGTCCTCATCCACGGAGTGGAAGGGCTTCAAGAAGGGTATAGCGATACCGACTTCACCTACTACGAATCGTATGGTGAAGCACTCATCGAGCAACAAACTCACGTCAGCTCTTATCTCGACCACGGATACGTTGTGGATACGGATTCATGCTCACGTTTCGTCCTGATCAAGAGCGACCTGAGCGTAGTAGTAGGTATATACCGCATCGACGATTACATTGAGGGTACTGCATTCAATTGGTTGACCTACGGGCAGCTCGATAACCTCCCAACGGATTGCAAGCTCGACAAAGAAAACAGCATCTATGCTGTGGATGCCACCCTGTATGACAGGCATGTAATGAATGAGGTGTATGAGATTCGCTCAAACGCTTTTCGTGACTTCGACGAAATGAACGACCTCGAAGAGATTGCAAACTTCATCTCAACTACTCAATCTTTCATGGTCGATGTGGACGGTCACATCACTCACTTCTCACCCATTAAAAACATCATATCATGAACCCAAGGTTTAAATGCCCAACGTGCAACTCAGTCAACTTCACTTTCACAGGAGAGACAGAAAGATGTTGCAATCTATGTGGGACTAAGTGGGACGATTACGGCAACGTAGTTCACAGCCAACCACTATCACGCAGTGAAGCATACGAAGACATCATCAACGAAGAATCCCAACCCCAAACTACATCCGTCATGGATAATCAACAAACCCAACCCCAAGCGACACCATCTCTCATCCTCTCCCCCGTTCAACAGCTTAACTTCAACATCGCAGACCTCAACGATACCGCCATGAAGTTGGAAGAACTTGTTGCATCGCAAGAGCGCAGGCTTATCGAACTCGAAGCCGAACTCGAATCCAAGAAGCAACAGCAGAACACGCTCACTAAAGAAGCGGCGCGTAACCTTGTGGAGCGACTGCACGAGCAAATCGTAGACGAGATTGAAGAAAAGTACAGCGGAGAGTACGTCGATATTGAAATCGGAAGCTATTCAGATAGCGTTCGGTTAGATAATATCATCGACCTACCGTTCATGCGAACTCCCAGTATCAACGACATGGGTGACGCTTTCATTGATGCTGGCATCAAGGTACTGCCTGAATAACACTACCTCATTATAAGCAACAAACAATGAGAACAAACGAAGACCTCGTTAACTTGTTAGACGAGTTAGCTGAAAAGAAAGAAAAGCTTGCAC
>ENA-OUOG01000503-OUOG01000503.1-marine-metagenome-genome-assembly--contig:-NODE-503-length-51451-cov-4.236754_pt1 | contig 51451 bp, 32 predicted proteins | sample MGYA00248635_ERZ508505 | MGnify/ENA primary metagenome ERZ508505 (study PRJEB26176, sample SAMN06267871) | marine metagenome | isolation source: Saanich Inlet, British Columbia, Canada | place: Pacific...
ATTCGGCCAGTCAACACGAAATTGCGACACCCTGCGCATCGCTCACACCTTGTTGCTTCACGCCTACCTCGACGCCCCGGATGTCTACGAGCGACCCGAATTCGACACGTTGGCCTGTGCGATTGAAGGGTTCGAAATGATGCGTGAGGAGGGCGTGTACGAGTTCATGTTTGGGGACTTGGATCGCGCGAAGGGGTGGTTCGAACGGTGCCTGCCGTTGACGGATGAGCCCAAGGCTCTTGCGAGTTTGGCCACCAACATCGGCACCTGTCACTACCTCAACAACGAACTGGAAGATGCTGTGCATTGGTATGAGGCCAGTACGAAATACGGCATCGAACTGCTGTCCGCAATCAGCATCATGAACCTCGCGAGCGTGAGCATGGCGCTCGGGGACGCGCAATCGGGCTTGAAATGGGCCGAGGCCGCTGAGACGCGGTTGCTCCAGCAGCTCGATGAAGGGCTCGACACGGAGACGTTCGTGAGGCAACGAGACCTCATTTTGTTGAATCGAAGTTTAGCGCACCTCGAGCTGGGTGAAATCGACCATGCGATGCACGCCTATGACCGTCTCAAACTCGACGACTTTTTGACGGGGGTTGCCATGGAATTCTACCACCTTGCCGTAGCGTTAGCGTTCGCCTTGGATTCGCCTCAACCGATCGAGCGACATGAACGGGTGTTCAGTGATCATTTGGCAAAGGACTCGCTGGCGGCGGTTGCACGTTTTGGCCCCGCTTTGTTGCTTTTGGAACCTTGGAAAACACAATGGATGGCTGCGGAGGAATTGACGCCTTGGAAGGCCCTTCGCCGCTTGCCGAGCGACCAACTTCCGGAATTGGTCGAACCCGGAAGGATGGCCAACTCAGCTATGCGGGACGGCTTTCATTGGGGCTGGGCCTTAGCATGCGTTGCGGTGCTCCTCGGCGCAGGAGCCGCATTCGCCTCGCGTCGTGTGCAGGCGCAATCCGAGCAATCCACCGCAGCACTGCTGGCCGTGTTAAGGAGCGCTATACTTTCTGGAGACGCCGGGATGTCGCGGGATGCACTGAGGTCGTTGCTCGTGCGCGAGGCGTGGGCGCCGCTTGAAGTGGCGGGCTCCTTGTCCGCGAAGGAGCAGGAGGTGCTCATCGGAATCAAGGATGGGGAACGCGCGAAGGAGACGGCTCAGCGTTTGGACTTGAGCGTGAAAAGCATCTACACGATGCGGTCGGAACTCAAGCGGAAATTGGAACTTTCAGACAACGACAGCATTGAAGAATGGGTGAACAAACAGATTCCAGGAGCGTGAAGTCAACTGGCATGCAACTCTTAGAGGAATTGGTCGCCGGGATGGACTCGGCAGCGGCATGGACGGGCAGTGAGAAGGACATGCCGTCCTTCGACTCAGAGCCGGTGTGGGAGCCTTGGGTCATTGCCGGATTGTTGTGCGTGGGTTGCGTCCTGTTGCTTCGAACGGGGTGGCTGCATTGGACGTTGCGCGAGCGCTTGTCGCGCTGGCCGGAGCTGACCCGGTTTTCGAAAGGCACGGGTGACCCCGAATCGGCGGCGGCCGAATTGCGGATGCTCGAATTGGTGGCTGGGCTTCGCCACCCCGAGTCGCGCGTGCTTTCCTCCGCTTGGAATAAATTGACTCCATCGGAACAAGTGGTCGCCTGGGGCACCATCAAGGAACAGACGGTTCAAGATTTGGCCGACGAATTGGCGTGCACCACTTCACATGTTTACAACTTGCGGACTTCCATTCGCAAAAAGTGGACGCTCGATTCCGCTGAACCACTGGCCCAAGCCATTCGATCCCGTCACAAGGAGCTTCTTCCCAACGAGGGCGCTCAACGTAATGCCTGAATCCCTCGCACTGCGGCGAATCCCACCAAACCGGCTGCAAGCGCAGCAATCACTTCTGCCAGCCACAGCGGCCACGCGTGAAATGCGTCGTGTACCAAGGGAACGTGGTGCATGAAAATGCCCCCAGCCACCAAGATCAAGGCCGCGGTTCCGAACGCTCCGATAACCTTGATGAGCAATGGCAACGCCCGGACCATGAAACGACCCAACTGCGCAGCGCCGTTCACCTCCCAGTCCATCATCGCCAACCCCGCATCATCGATGCGCACAATGAGGGCGACCAGGCCGTAAACCCCTATGGTTGCTAGCACGGCGACTATAGAAACCGCCATCGCCTGCACGGCAAGCTCTGCCTCGGTCACCGTACCGAGGGCGATTATGACGATTTCCACCGAAAGGATGAAATCCACCAAGGCGGCCGATCGAATCCGCTGCTTTTCGTCCACCACGGTCGGTTGCTGAACACGCTGCTTAGCGGCGGGTTGGGCATGGCCCATTAAATGGTGCCAAATCTTCTCCACGCCCTCGTACGCGAGGAACAGCCCGCCCATTACCAAAATCGGTGTGATGACCCAAGCCGCAAATGCACTGAGCAACAGGGCAAGCGGCACGATGATGAGCTTGTTCAGGAACGAGGCTTTCGCGATGGCCCACAACACCGGAAGTTCGCGGGAAGCTTTGAACCCGACCGCCTTCTCTGCGTTCACCGCCAAATCATCGCCGAGGATGCCCGCGGTCTTTTTCGTCGCCACTTTGCTCATGGCAGCCACATCGTCCATCAGCAAGGCGATGTCGTCAAGGAGGGCAAAAAATCCGGATGCCATGTCTGCAAGTTACGAAGTTCAACAATGCACGTACCTTCGTTCGCACCAGTGAATAGGTTCAGATGTTGTCGCTCGATAGGGGCGTCATCGCGTTCGTGTTGGCGGAAGCCCGAATGGGGAGCTGCTGATACGTCGTCTCCTTGTGCGAGGTACCTCGCCACATAGAACGCCCGGACCTACCTTCCGTCATTCAAAATGGCATATCCTGACCGGCCCGAGACGGTGCACCCTTCGCACGCAAGTAAAACCGAGAACGCTTGCAACACCATCTCAGAAGATGAACGCGTGGCCGGGCTGCCGGTTCACAACACCTCGTTGCTCGTGGTGCACATCATTCCTTCAAGCATCGAACGTGCATACCTGTTTGGACCGGGCGATCCGCGAAATGCTCGAGCGTTGGCCCTTCCCACCAACCGGGACCATCATAAGTGAACTTCCAATACCACGGGTTGCTGCCAGCATCTTGCGACGAAGTCCAATAGTATCCCGCTTCATAAAAATCGCTGAATTCACCGGTCGTTCCATCACGCAATCCCAAAGGATTAGCAGAGAAACTACTCGTTGGTAGCGACTCCATTAAGCCCGCAGCTAACAAATCCCCTACGTTAGTCGAATACTCCGCTGCAAGAGCAGCCCAATCTGCATCCGTCGAATTGCGGTAACCCGGTGGACAAAGTTCTCCTGTTGCGATTGTTGCCCAATTATATAGGCGGGAAGTCCCCGGAGAATACTGAAACGAACTGGGATTGTCTTCTTGGTAAAAACTTTGGGCCCCATCCATCGTAGCAACCCACTCGGATGTGTTCAATTCTGAAGGAATAGGAGTTCCGTCGCGATAAATGGTGACTCGCAAATCCTCGCTCATCCAACAATCGTCACCAATCAGAGTCGTGCCATAAAAATGACCGCTATACAAAATCCCATCCGTACCACAATTGAAATCCGTAGTGAAACTCAGTGTATCCCCATAAGTGGTTCCGAACTCGTTGGTTGCATAAAAAGTATAATAATACGTTGTACCAGCAATTAAATTAGTCCAAGCCGCCTCTATCGCCCCTGCATTGAACACCTCATCTGCCCCACCACTCAAGGGGATAATGAACTCATCTTGAGATTCAATGCTCAAATCTGGAGCTGTTCCTTTGATTAACCCAACCTCAGTGACTGTTTCATCGCCAGTCATGTAGTTCACGTAAGCATTCAATTGAGCAGAGCGAGATTCAATCCACGTTGCGGGCAAGGTTTCGACCACGGGCAAAGAGGGTTCCTTCACGCAGCGGACGGAATATCCAAATCGTTCCAGATCAGCGTAAAGCGGGTTTGAGGGGTCCGTTTCACCAAGGCTGTGATTTCCTGTAGTGGCCGTGTAGGCTTTAGGCGTCTCCTGATCGACCCACCAACCGCTGCCAAAGCCTATTCCTTGGTACCCCAGTCCCACAGAAGGTACCCGAAAACCGGCTGGCACTCCTTCAAAACTTATCTGGGATCCACCCTCAACCCAATCTGAGTTCGACTTGAGGGCAGACGCAGCGCCAGTCACCCCCCCCAATACAGTGAGCACATCGTCCCACTCGTCGGTAGTAGAAACGTGCCATCCCGATGGACAAATACCACGCTCGTCGCGGATGGCGTAGTGGTTGTACAACCTTCCATAAGCCGTTAAATTGGTCGTGTCATTATCATACACGGCTTGAGCTCCTAAACTCGTATTGAGCCATTCGGATTCTGTCAATTCGCCGGCAATGGAATCGCCATTCGCATAAAGGCTGCTTTGGAGGTTTTCTTGGAACCAACAACGGCCATCAAAATTTATAAATGTGGTGTATTCGTGACCATCGAAATTCACCGTCGAGGTACCGCAGGCAAATACTTCTCGTGGGGTGAGGTCGCCTTTGACACATCGGACCGAGCCTCCCCAGTCAAGAAAATCCGTGTACGAGCTTGGCAAGGGTGTGTAGGATTTAAAAATGGCGCGGTATGGAGGAGGAGTTAAGTCTTGAGTCAAAAACGAACTATGCGTGTTAAGCCCGACGTAAAAGTTTTGGGTATTGGAAGCTCGAGTCCCCCAATAATAACCGCTTTGAGTACCGCGGAAACAAGTGACTTCAGAAGAACTACCAAACATCGCATTGTAATCTGGAAAATCATGAGTCCGCGGCAAATTCTCCTCCAAGGCCTCAAAATCTGCAACCGTAGGCACATGCCATCCGGCTGGACAAAGACCCTCTTCGCGCTGGGCAGCATATCCATTGTAGATAAGACCATGGCGATCAACCCCCCCATGTGAATTGAAGTAAACCCCATCACCAAAGGTTGGATGTCCTTCACCGTAGCGGCTGACCACACCATTTTCAGCCGACCCATCGAAAAACGACATCCACAGGTTGCGTTGAATTTCAGTGCCGTCGGAATAATAATTCGCCCTTAAATTATCCCGAAACCAACATTGATTGCCAATGCCGTAGAGATTGTACTCATAGCCTTGATAGGTAAGGGTCTCAGTTCCACATGCCGCGATCGTCTCCGCTGAGCAGTGCAACCCCGTGCGAAATACCAAGGTATCCCCGAAGCTTCTTCCGTTGTCATCAGAAACGAATGCAACGTAGTAATAGTTCGTGCCTTCGTCAAGCGAGGACAACGAAGCCGAGACGCTACCCGCTGCGTACTCACCGGCAATCTCCTGACCATCCGCCAAGGTTGAAGACGTCCCGAAAATAAACCCTGATTCAGTCACTTCGCCGGTAACCGCCTCCAACAATACCGACCCTGAAATGCCTGCATCACTCTCTGTAATTCCTGTCGCAGCAACCGTTTCAACGACTGGAGGCGGTGAATTCGTCGTGAAGCTCAGCGTATCGCCAAATGCGGTTTCAACGGCAGTCGTTGCATAGGCAGCATAGTAATAGACTGTCGAATGAGACAAGCCCGTGAGCTCCCCTGTAAACGAGCCCGTTAATGTGCTGGAAGCCAGGTTCGCCCCATCTGACAGATCCGCGTTGATTCCCCAAACAAAGCCGGTCGCTGTCACCGCGCTATCACCGGGTTCGACCACTGTTCCATTCAAGGTGGCCAACGTAAGGTCAACAGCACTTGCAGCTTCGGTCGATACCGTTGGCGCCACGGCACCTGTCCCGAGCAGGCAGCGAATGCTTGCCCCCAAGCGTGGATCATTCAAGGCCCGCTGAATTCCCCCCGTCTCCCAAGTTAATGCCCGGTAGGTTTGGAAGGTACTTGTCCAGGCCGTGAAGTAGGACCCCGAGTTGTAGAAATCGCCGACGAACCCACGACTGCCCAAAGGAAGGGCGCTGAATCCAGTTGAATTGTTGCCGTCCCAACCTGGCGCAGTTGACTTCAGCTCCTCTGCCTCATTCGTACCCCGCCAATCCAAATCGTTCAATTCCGCCTCAGGAACGCCGAGGTATGACTCCAATTCCTTCCAATCATCATCAGAAGGGACATGCCAACCGGAAGGACACAATCCGTGTTCTTCCATAACCGCGTGCTGATTGTATAGGTAGCCTTTTGCTGCGACAGTTGATTGGTCATTGTTCATCGCACAACGAGCACCAGAGCTCAGGCCTTGCCAATCCGTGCCATCGGACACCAACGGAATGGATGCTCCATCGGCGTAAACTGTAGTCTGTAGGTTTTCAGCAAACCAACATTGATCTCCAATCAATGCAGTGCCGTATTCGTGTCCATCGTAAGTAACTGTTTCGACGCCACAATCGAATGGAGGAAGAACGTAGGTCAACTGAAGGGTGTCGCCAAACGAATAACCGAAGTTATTTTTTGCCCAAGCGGAATAATAGTAAGTTTCCCCATCATTCAAGTCATTTATTTCAAGCAAGAAGAGGCTGTCTAGAACTTGTTGATGAGACGACTCTGACCACTCGGCTGCAGGGAAATCATTCGTTTGTGCAACTACCGAATCAGCCGGATTCAGTGCTTCATTTACACCCCATTTGAATCCAGTCGCAGTGACTGCTCCTGGGCCCGTGTAATACACCTCGCCACGCAAATTGGTTCCGTCCGCTTCCAACGTGTGCACATGGGGCATCTGAACGTAATAATATGACGGGTATTCCATCGCCACCGCTTGGGGAGTCTCGGCCCAAGCCTGATAGTCTTCATCCAACTCGATTTCCATTGCATTCATCCGCCGACACCTCACGCTCAATCCATGGTTTTCAGCGAAGCCCAGGTATCGACTTGCAACGGGATTTGAAGCGTTGAAGGCAGAGTTGTTCGCGTAATAAACCAAAGAATCCAATACGGAAGCATTAGAAAAGTCCAACGCATAAAATTGTGTCGTTGCTTGCTCCTCAAAAATTTCATCACCAACATCCACCAACGACAAGGGAGCCCATTCGCCATCTTGCGTCCTACGTTGCGCACTGTTCAACCTGTCCGATTCACTGGCCCAAGTCTCCAAATTTTCTACCTGGATTGAATCTGGAAGCGTCCACCCTGGAGGGCAAAGCTTTCTGCTGTCCAAAATTGCTGCAGGGTTGTAATGCAAACCGTACTCATTCAACACGGCGGAACTGTCTCGATAGAGCGCCTGCACCGGCCCATTAGCGTTTTGCCAATCCAGCTCTGAAGCTGCTTCTGGAATGGAGTCCCCGTTTGCAAAATGGGTGTTCCGCAAATTCACCCCAAACCAACAGTTATCAAGGAAATCCCGTTCCCCGGTTGCGCTGCCTAAACACCGAATGGATGCCCCGTAATACACGACATTCATGAAATTGCTGCAAGGATCGAAGGATCCTGGTGGAACGGGTGGCACACGCGCTGCTTCAATCTGAGCGACGAGCTCTTCAATCGCGACACCAAGGGAATCGCAATCGAACTCAAACCAAACCCGATTACCCTCTTGACGACGCAAAATGTAAATGTCATGAATTGTTGTCTCGGTCAACGTGCTCAGCGTGTCCTCATAAGCCCGAATCGCCTCCATCAATTCATCGCTCGCGCAACGAAAGTGTTGTTCTCCAGAGAAGTCGCACAGGGTGTCATTTTGGGCTTTCACACCCATACCGGAGACAACAAAAAACCCTACCAACGCAATAAATATCCTGCCGAGAAAGCTCATGATATCGACTAATTGTTTTTTGCGAATTTACAGCACCTCCACTCAACATCCGAGTGTCAAGTCTGCAAAAGCAGCCGAATAGAACTTTTCATGATACAATTGCTCCCCGAAGGGATATGTGACAATACGTGATCGGCATCTCGTATGAGTGCCCGGAGGTAACTCGCGTATTGCGCAGCCCATCATCTCGCTACAATATCAAGGGTCACAAGCATGGTGACCGCGATAATGACTCTTCAACAGGGCACGCCTCCCAATCACCACGGCAAAGATGCGGGTCGCCTCTATAGCAGTGGAGAACGAAACGGAGCATTTGCTTTCGTCGTGGATCCTCAGGCAATTCGATGTCCACGAGGAGCTACTCAGCGATCGAGCCAATGCTCGACCGGAGACGCGGGCCCACATCAAGATAATCATCGAAGACTTGCTGCTTCAGCCGGAACCTTTTAAGAGATGGCGGGCGTTTCTCGCGAATTGAGCGCCAAAGCCATCAACAGCTTGCGCTCGTTCATTCGGGCCAAATTTTGCCTGGATTCAATAGCCCCTTCGGATCAAAGACCCGCTTCACGGCTCGCATCAATTCCAGCTGCCTAGGACTGAACGCGAGGTCGATGTAGGGCTTCTGAACCCAGCCGATCCCGTGCTCTCCGCTGAGCGTTCCGCCCAGCCGTACCACTTCGGTAAACAGCTCCCGAATCGCTTGCGGCAACTCCTCGTTCCACGCCTCCTGCGGCATGGCGTCGCGCAAGATGTTCACGTGCAGGTTGCCGTCGCCGGCGTGGCCGTAACACACGCTCCGAAACCCATACCGTCCCCCGATTTCCTTGACCGCCCGCAGCAATTCCGGCAACCGGCCCCGCGGCACCACCGTGTCCTCCTCCTTGTAGACGCTCGCCGCCTTGACGGCCTCCCCCACCCGCCGCCGCAGGAACCACAACCGGTCCTTCGCTGCCGCGTCGTCGGCAAAGAGCGGCTCCCCCGCACCTGCCCCCTCCAACACCGGCAGCAACGCCTCCACCTGCGGCATCAGGTCCTCCGCCCGGAACCCGTCCACCTCGATGAGCAGGTGCGCCGCCACGTCCTCCCCCACCTCGAGCGAGTGGTCGCCCGTGAAGTCCTGCGCCAACCGCACCGCGTCCCGCTCCATGAACTCCAGCGCCGACGGCTGCACCCCCGCCTGGAAAATCGCCGCCACCGCCGCACACGCCGCCTCCGCCGAGGCGAACGGCACCAACATCAGCGCGTTGTGCCGAGGCCAAGGCAGCAACTTCAACGTCGCCTCGGTGATCACCCCCAGCGTCCCTTCGCTCCCGACCATCAACTGCGTCAAGTTGTACCCCGTGCTGTTCTTCAACGTATCGGCGCCCGTGCGGATCACCTGCCCATCGGCCAGCACCACTTCGAGGTTGAGCACCCAATCCTTCGTCACCCCGTACTTCACCGCCCGCGGCCCCCCGCTGTTTTCCGCCAGGTTGCCCCCGATGGTGCACGTGCCGCGCGACGCGGGATCCACGGCGTAAAACAGCCCGTCGCGCTGCACCCGCTCCTGCAGTTCCTGCACAATAACGCCCGGCTGCACCCGCACTTGGTGATTGGCCAAATCCACTTCCACCACCCGATCCATGCCCTTCAACGACAACGCAATCCCTCCCTTTACCGCCAGCGCCCCGCCAGACAATCCCGTGCGCGCCCCCGCCGCCGTCACCGGCACCCCGTAAGCATGCGCCACCTCCATCGTCGCCACCACGTCCTCCCGCGACCGAGCGCGGACCACCGCTTGCGGCGGAAACCGCAAGTCCTCCGTTTCGTCGTGCGCATGAACGCCGAGCACCTCGGCATCCGTCGAAACGGCCTCACCCAAGCGCGCGCGCAGCGCATCCATCCAGTTCAAGTTTTCCACAACCCCAAACATACGCCCCACAGCCCCCCACCAAGTTCAACCCGCAACGTGTATATTGCCCACACTTGAACGAAACCATGCAGAAAACGACCTCGATTCGCCTGTGGGCAGGAGCCGCGCTCCTCCTGCTGACCGCCGCCACCGCCGTCGCCCAAGGGACGGAGCGTTTCACGAATGAGAAGATTTGGTACAGCCGTACGTTTCCCCAGCAATACGTTTGGGGCATCCGCTCGATGGCGGACGGCTTGCACTACACCCGCCTCGAGCGCGGAGAAGGCGGCAGTGAAATCGTTCAATACGCCTACAAAACAGGAGATCGCGTGGCGACCCTCCTGACCAGCGAGCAGGCCTTCGAGGACGCCTCCGTCAGCATCGACGACTACACCTTCAGTGCCGACGAATCCAAGCTGCTGCTGATGATCAACCAAACCCCGATCTACCGCCATTCCTTCACCGCCGACTACTACATCTGGGACCGCGAAGGCGAGGGGTCCATCATCCCGCTTTCCGACGAAAACCTGGGGCAACAGCGCCTTGCCACCTTTTCGCCTGCAGGAGACAAGGTCGCCTTCGTCCGCGACAACAACGTCTTCATCTCGAACGGCCGCAACGAAACGCAGGTCACCACCGATGGTGAGTTCAACAAGGTCATCAACGGCGCCACGGACTGGGTGTACGAAGAGGAATTTGGGGAGGACAACGGGCTGTTTTGGTCTCCCGATGGGCAGCGGCTCGCTTATTACCGCTTTGACGAATCGAACGTCCGTGAATTCAGCATGCCCGTTTATGGAGAGTTGTACCCGGATCCGTACACGTTCAAGTACCCGAAGGCGGGCGAGGAGAACAGCCAGGTGAGCATTCACGTGTACGATTTGGCATCGGGCCAAAGCCGGACCGTCGACACCCCACAAATGGAGTACATCCCGCGCATCCAGTGGACCCACGAGCCGACCACGCTCGCGGTAACGATGATGAATCGCCATCAGAACGACCTGCGGCTGCTCCTCGCGGACTGCACGGCGAAATCGATGCGCATCCCGACCTCCGAAGGCTACTCGGAGCAATGCGACACGTACATCGACGTGACGGACAACCTGACCTTCCTTTCCGACGGCGCCCGCTTCGTCCTGACGAGCGAACGCGACGGCTACAACCACCTGTACCTGTGCGACTTTGAAGGCAGCGCCACGGCCCTAACGACGGGCGAATGGGACGTCATCGAGGTGGCGGGTTACGACGCGAAGGCCGGCGAGGTCTACTTCACGGGGTCGATGAAGGGGGCGACGCAAAAGCATTTGGCCAAGGTCAATTTGAAAGGCCAAATGACGCTGCTCGACGAGCGTCCCGGCACCCACTCCGCTGAATTCTCGCGCACCTTCGCCTACCGGATTCACACGCACCAGGACGCGAACACGCCGCCGACCTACTCGCTGGTGAACCGGAAAGGCAAGGAAATTCGCGTGCTGGAAGACAACGCGGCCCTGCGGGAAGTGCTCGCGAACTACACGATGTCCCCGAAGGAGTTCTTCCGCTTCACGAACCGCGCGGGCGTCGAGCTCAACGGCTGGATGATCAAGCCGGCGGACTTCGATCCGTCGCGCGCATACCCGGTTTACGTGAACATCTACGGCGGTCCTGGTTCGAACATGGTGGAGGACCGCTGGGGCGGCGCGAACCACTACTGGCACCAGCTGCTCGCCCAAGAAGGCTACATCGTGGCGTGCGTGGACCCGCGCGGTACGCAATTCCGCGGCCGGGAGTTTGAGCACAGCACGTACAAGCAGCTCGGCAAACTCGAAACCGAGGACTTCATCGATTTCGGTCGGTGGCTTGGCGGGCAATCGTACGTGGACGCGGAGCGCATCGGCATCCAAGGCTGGAGCTATGGCGGCTTCGAGACCCTGCTCTGCATGACGAAGGGCGCGGACGTGTTCAGCGCGGGCATCAGCGTGGCGCCCGTGACGAACTGGCGCTATTACGATTCGATTTACACGGAGCGATTCATGCAGACTCCTGCGGAAAACCCGGACGGCTATGACGACAACAGCCCGGTGTTCTTTGCCGACCTGCTCGAAGGCGAGCTGCTGCTCATCCACGGCAGCGGGGACGACAACGTGCACTTCCAGAACTCGATGGAGATGGTGAACGCGCTCGTGGCCGCCGGAAAGGACTTCGACTTCTTCGCCTACCCGAACCGAAACCACGGCATCTACGGGGGCAACACGCGGTTGCACCTCTTTGATATGATGCTCGACTTTGTAAAAGAAAACCTGTAAGGACGACGGCGTCCTTCTTGACTAAACCCGAAACTTCAAACCACCATGAGTCAATCTTCGAAATCGCTTGTGAGCGGTCACCCGCAGGGGCTGATGACGCTCTTCTTCTCCGAAATGTGGGAGCGTTTCTGCTACTACGGAATGCGCGTGCTCCTCACGTTGTATTTGGTCAAATCGCTGATGAAAGGCGATGCCGAAGCGAGCCTGATCTACGGAGCGTACACGGCCCTGATTTACGCTGCTCCCGTACTGGGCGGCCGGATGGCGGATAAATTCCTGGGCTACCGTTACGCGATTTTGTTGGGCGCTGTGTTGATGGCCATCGGCGAGTTCCTCATCCTCGGCGGGGGTGAATCGGCAATGCTCATTGGAATGGGCGCCTTGATTGTGGGCAATGGCTACTTCAAAGCGAACATTTCCACGATCGTAGGCAAACTCTACGAAGACGGTGACCCCAGGCGCGACTCGGGATTCACCATCTTCTACATCGGGATTAACGTTGGAGCGTTGCTCGCAACGACAGTAGTGGCCTATGTTGGAGAGACCTACGGGTTCGACAAGGGCTTTGCATTGGCCGGGTTCGGCATGCTCCTCGGCTTGATCATCTTTTGGACGGGTAGGAACAATTACGCAGCAGCACCGGGATTGGAAATTACCGAAGCAGGACGTGAGAAAAAGTGGGGCCTCCCTATGTACCAACTCATTTCAATCGGATCGTTGTTCCTCATCCCCCTCTGCTATGTGTTGATCCAAAAGAACACGTTCCAAATCGGAGAAGGAGAAGATGCTTGGAGCTTCCCGCTCATGACCGTCCTGCTGGTCGCATTGTTCGTGTACGTTGCGGGCAGTTTGATTGCTGCGGGCCGTCGCGAAGGCACCGTATGGCGCGACCGCATGATTGCCCTGGTCATCTTTATGCTCATCAACGTAGTGTTCTGGGCTTGCTTCGAACAAGCGGGCACTTCGTTGACCCTTTTCGCTGACCGCAATGTGAGCCGCGAAATCCTTGGTTGGACCATGCCCGCATCCATGACGCAGTTCTTTAACCCTGCCTTCATCATCATCTTCGGTTCCATCTTCAGCATGATGTGGGTGAAGCTGGACGCCATTGGAAAAAACCCGAGCATCCCGATCAAATTTGCCTTGGGCATTTTGCAGCTCGGCCTTGGATTCCTCATCACCTTGGTCGGTTTACAATTCGTGGATGACAACGCGATGGTTCCTTTGTTGACTCTAGTCTTCTTGTATATGCTTCACACCACCGGCGAGTTGTTCCTCTCTCCCATCGGGCTTTCGATGGTGACCAAACTGAGTCCGAAGTCCATGGCAGGTACCGCGATGGGCGGATGGTTCTTGAGCTTCGCAATGGCCAACTACGCCGGTGGCGCCATCGCCACACTGACTGGGGGGCACGGTGATTCAGGGGAATCCCTTAGTGCATCAGAAGGCTTGTCCACCTACATCGACGTCTTCTCCACCATCGGATTGGTGTTGGTGGCGTTTGCCGTATTGATTGTGGTGCTCAGCAAGCCGCTCAACAAGTTGATGCACGGTGTGAGCTGAGTTGCTTCCTTCATGTGAAATCATGCGAAAAGCGCCTTCGGGCGCTTTTCTTTTGCGATATTGCGGGAAATTCTATTGTGATGCGTTTGATTTTGGCCTCCCTCCTCGTTGCGTTCATCGGCTTCTCGGCCCATGCCCAGCAAGCCCACATCAATTGGATGACCATTGAAGAGGCGATGGCCGCTGCGGAGGAAGATCCGCGCCCCATCATGATGGACGTGTACACGCAGTGGTGCGGACCGTGCAAAATGATGATGGCGAACACCTTCACGGTTCCCGCGCTCATCAATTACGTGAACGATCACTACTACGCTGTGAAGTTCGATGCGGAGTCGGCCGATGAAGTTGCTTTCAAAGGCCAAACCTTCAGCAACCCTGGATTCAATCCCGCCGCCCGTGGACGCAACAGCCCGCACGAGCTCTCTCGGGCCCTCGGTGTAACGGCCTACCCGACCTTGATTTTCATGACAGCAGAAGGCGACATCATCACGCCACTGACCGGCTACAAGTCCGCCCAAAACCTTGAGATTTTCCTGCGCTACTTCGGTGAGAAGTGGTACGCAGGCAGCGGGCAGGCGGAGTGGGACGCGTACAAGGAACGCTTCACGCCGACCTTTTAAGTTCTTTTCGAAGTTTTCGGGATTTGAGGGGGACGCAAGTCGCGTTTCGCGGGCAACGCGTGCTGTATATTTGCACCGAATTTGGCCTGACATTCGAACCGAATCGAGGGCACGCCTGTTAATGAAACCGAGATAAAATTCACACCATGAGCGAGACAGCCCGCATTATCCTGGAGGGAAAAGAGTACGAATTCCCCGTCATCGTTGGAACTGAAAACGAGAAGGCGATTGACATTTCAAAACTGCGGGCCTCGACGGGCTACATCACGTTGGATTTTGGGTATAAAAACACCGGATCCACGAAGAGCGCCATCACTTACCTCGACGGCGAGAACGGCGTGTTGCGCCACCGCGGTTACAGCATCGAAGAACTGGCGGACAACGCGTCCTTCCTCGAGGTTGCGTACCTGTTGATCTACGGCGAATTGCCGAACAAGGAACAACTCGAATACTTCGAAACGAGCGTTTGCCACCACACGCTGGTGCACGAGAACATGAAGCGCTTTTTCCAAGCGTTTCCGCCGAATGCCCACCCGATGGGCATGCTGAGCTCCATGATTTCGAGCTTGAGCACGTTCTACCCCGAAAGCCAGAACCCGAACCGCTCGGTCGTCGACATCGAGCGCACCATCCACCGCCTCATCGCGAAGTTGCCCACGTTGGCGGCGCAAGCCTACAAGCACAACATGGGCCATCCGACGGTTTATCCGTCCAATGATTTGGGTTACGTTGGAAACTTCTTGAAAATGATGTTCGGGTTGCCGACCGCGAACTACGAGGTGGACCCGGTCATTGAGTCGGCCTTGAACAAGTTGCTCATCCTGCACGCGGACCACGAGCAAAACTGCTCGGCTTCCACCGTGCGCATCGTGGGTTCATCTCAGGCGAACCTCTACTCGTCCGTTTCCGCAGGCATCGCAGCGCTCTGGGGCCCGCTCCACGGCGGCGCGAACCAAGCGGTCATTGAAATGCTCGAGAGCATCAAAGAGGACGGTGGGGACATGGAAAAGTGGATTGCGAAAGCCAAGGATAAAAACGACAGCTTCCGCCTGATGGGCTTTGGTCACCGCGTCTACAAGAACTTCGACCCCCGTGCGCGCATCATCAAGAAGGCAGCGGACGAAGTGTTGGCGAAGTTGGGGGTGAACGACCCGGTGTTGGATTTGGCCAAGCGACTTGAAGAAGTGGCGTTGAAGGACGAGTACTTCGTGCAGCGTGGCTTGTACCCGAACGTGGACTTCTACTCGGGCATCATCTACCGAGCCCTCGGCATCCCGACCGACATGTTCACCGTGATGTTCGCCATCGGTCGCTTGCCCGGCTGGATTGCCCAATGGAAGGAAATGCTGGAGAATGGCGAGCCGATTGGCCGTCCGCGCCAAGTTTACACAGGAGCTACGGAGCGCTCCTTCGTGAACATCAACGAGCGCTCGTAACGTGTCCGGCGGTTCCGTCCAGTCAAGCGTCGCATCGAACGGCGTTTGCACGATTGAATTCAGTCACCCTGCGAGCAACAGCTTGCCCGGCAAGCTCCTGCGGGAATTGGCAACCACAATCACGCGGTGTGGGGAAGATGCGGACTCGTCGGTCATTGTCCTCCGTTCGGCCGGGGACCGGGCGTTTTGTGCGGGAGCGAGCTTTGACGAGCTGATTGCCATCGAAACGGCGGGGCAAGGGTTGGAATTCTTCAGTGGCTTCGCGTTGGTGATCAATGCCATGCGCACCTGCCCCAAGCTCATCATCGGCCGGGTCCAAGGCAAGGCCGTTGGAGGGGGCGTGGGCCTGGCTTCTGCGGTGGATTACTGCTTGGCCACGGAGCACGCTTCGGTGAAGTTGTCGGAACTTGCCGTTGGCATCGGGCCGTTCGTGGTGGGACCCGCGGTGGAGCGGAAGATTGGAACTTCAGCGATGTCGCAATTGGCCATCGACGCGTCTTCTTGGCGCTCTGCCCAATGGGCCGCAGGACATGGCCTCTTCGCCGAGGTTTACCCTTCTGTGGAAGAACTGGATGCGGGCGTTGCTGCCCTTGCGGACCGGTTGGCGGAGTCCAATCCAGAGGCCATGAGGGAGTTGAAAACGATTTTCTGGGCGGGGACTGAAGACTGGGACCGCTTGCTTTCTGAACGCGCTGCAATCAGTGGTCGGTTGGTGTTGAGTGCGTTTACGCGGAACGCCATTGCGCAATTCAAGGCACGCTGATCCTGAACGGAACGCCAGAAGGCGCCAAGTGAACTTGGCCGATGCGGGCAAACATGTTGCGCAATCGGTGCATCAATGGGGCCCCGCATCATTCCGAAACTGCACGCAGCGATGCACCTGTTATTTGCTGAATTGGGTTAGACTGCATCACCTTTAGTTCCTTCCTTCCGATGGCCTTCAAAACCCGCCTTCTTTTTGTCCTTGCAGTCCATCGCTTTTTCAGTGGAACGGCTCAGCAACCGGCTAAGGGCTTGGACGTGTACGATCGTGGAGAAGGGATCATGTTCAAAGACCGAGCTGAAGGCCATGGACTTCAGTTTCGAGCATGGAATCACTTGTCAAGCGAGGTGCGCACTTTGCTAGAACCGATGAAACGCATTGGCGCTTTCGAGCACGACGCATTCGACTGAGGTTTTCCGGACAATCGACCAGCCAACGGTTCTGCAAGATGCACTGGCTCGTCCTGAGGGGGATGGTGATGCGATTTTAGGCAGGTCGATGGACGCTTGGTTGGCCCATTCCCCGACCAATCGATTTCGATTGACATTTGGCCAGCGTGCATCGCTTTCGGACAACCTCGAAATGCGGACCGGTTCCCAATCGCTGCAATTGATTGAACGGATCCGGCTCACCTCAGCCTTTTCCACGATTCGCGAGTTCGGAACCTTCGCGGAAGGCCGCATTCGGGCGGGCTCGCGGCTGGATGAAACTTGCCGGATCGGTGGTCACAAGGGATGGCTCCACGGCATGGGTGGCCGAAAACCACGGCGGATTGAAGTATGAAGGCCGGTTGGAGTGGCTGCCGTTTGGGCTGTTTGGTTCGTTTGGCCAATACCGGCAAGCGGATTTGGCTCGGGAAGTCCAATCCTGCAACTCCGACGAATACCGAGACGACTGGGTGATTGCTGCCGCCTGGTTGTTCGGCCCATGAGCATTCGCGAACACCGGTGCGATTGGAAATGAAAAAGGCCCTTCCGCGTGGGCGGAAGGGCCTTTCTCAATCAGTTCGGATCCGATCAGTGTTGGATCACGATTTGGTTCGTCCACACCTGCTCACCTGCAGCTGCATGGATCACGTATGGGCCAGCAGCCCAACCTTCGACGTTCAATTCAATCAATCCATTGACCACCAAGGCTTCCTGGCTGAACACCGCGCGTCCTTGCATGTCCATGACTTGCAACGTCGCTGAGGCCACCGTCGCGTCCACGCTCACCCACAACGAGCTCGTCGCAGGGTTCGGGTACGCCGACCAAACCAATTCGTCCACCCCCTCGATGCTCAACACGTCATCCACTTCAGCTGAAGCCTCCGCGCTGCACTGGTGATCGTCGTAAACGATCAAGTCGTACGCGCCGGCTGCCAATCCCGTCAAGTCTTCATCGGCACTGGTGAAATCGCTGGGGCCCGTCCACGAGAACGTGTAAGGCTCCGTTCCGCCCGTGACCGTCACCTCGATGGATCCTGCACCTGCGGCGGTTTCATCACCCACCGCATCGATGGTCACCACCAACGCTTCCGGCTCTTCAACCGTGAACTCCACCGCCGTCGAACAGCCGTTTTCAGCCATCACTTCGATGGTGTAGGTGCCCGCTGCCAAACCACCAAACATCGCGTTGTCCTGCGTGGTGTCGCCCAACGTGTACGTCAGCGCTCCCGCGTCTCCAGCATTGTCCGTGACGCTCACGTCCACCATGCCGTCTGCAGAGCCCGCACACAACGCATCCGTTACCACGGCTTCCGCGACCAAATCGCACACGGTACACGAACCGTCGTCGTCCGTAGCCTCAGGATCGTAGTTGGGTGCGTTCTCGTCCGTGCATCCGCCCACCTCGAACTCGTCGCACACGCCGTCCATGTCGGCATCGTTTAAGCAGTTGCCGTCGCAATCGTAGCCCGTTTCGGCAAACGTGCAGTCCCCTGCGTCGGTCGCGTCCGCGTTGTAGTTGCAAGCGGTTTCGTCTTGGCAACCTTGGATTTCAAATTCGTCACAAACACCGTCCATGTCCATGTCGTTCAGGCAGTTGCCATCGCAATCGTAGCCGGCTTCGGCGTAAGTGCAAGAACCGTCGTCGTCCGTGGCATCCGCGTTGTAGTTGCAAGCCATCGCGTCTTGGCAACCCGCCACTTCGAACTCGTCGCACACGCCATCCATGTCCGCATCCATCAGGCAGTTGCCTTCGCAATCGTAACCGCTCTCTGGGTATGTGCAGCTTCCGTCGTCGTCCGTCGCGGACAGGTCGTAGTTGCACGCCATGCCATCGGTGCATCCACCAACCTCGAACAAATCGCACACGCCGTCACCGTCCGTGTCCACCAAGCAATCGCCGTTGCAGTCGTAGCCCGGGGTTGGGTACGAGCAGCTCCCATCGTTGTTGGTGGCGTTCATGTCGTAGTTGCAGGCATTCGAATCCGTACAACCTTCCACTTCGAATTCATCGCAAATGCCGTCGTCATCGGCGTCGTTCAAGCACGCACCTTCGCAATCGTAACCCGCTTCGGCGTAATCACACGTTCCAGCATCGGTGGCCGTGGGGACGTAGTTGCATGCCGTTTCGTCTTGGCAGCCCACGACCTCATCTTCATCGCAAATGCCATCCATGTCGGCATCGTTCAAGCAGTTTCCGTCGCAATCGAGTCCCGCGTCAGCATACGTGCATGAACCATCGTCTTGGGTCGCCGTCATGTCGTAGTTACAGGCCATGTCATCTGTGCAACCCAAGCACGAAGTGTATTCGCATGAACCGTCATCGGAGGTGGCAGAGGCGGCGTAGTTACAAGCCGTGTTGTCCATGCAACCCGCGGTGTCCACTTCGTCGCAAATGCCGTTTCCGTTGGCATCGTTCAAGCAGTTTCCGTCGCAATCCAAGTAGGTTTCGGTTGGGTAAGTGCAAGAAGCGTCGTCGTCCGTTGCCGCCATGTCGTAATTGCAGGCCGTCGTGTCCGTGCATCCAAGAACTTCATTCTCGTCGCAAATGCCGTCCATGTCCGCGTCGTTCAGGCAGTTGCCCTCACAATCCAGCCCCGCTCCAGCAAAAGTGCACGACCCGTCGTCGTCCGTAGCAGTCGCATCGTAGTTGCAAGCCGTGTCGTCCGTGCAACCCGGGATTTCATTCGCATCGCAAATGCCATCGCCATCCGCATCGGCCAAGCACACTCCGTCGCAATCGTATCCCGCTTCAGCATACGTGCACGAGCCATCGTCCGCAGTTGCCGAAGCATCGAAGTTGCAAGCCGTTTCATCCATGCAGCCGTCAACAGCAGCCGTCGACGTCCCGGCGCCTTCGAAGCTGTACGTCAGCTGCAGCTGATCCGCACCGATTCCCAACGGGAACACTTGCGCATTGATGGTTCCGCTGATCGTTCCAGCCGTGGTCAACTGAAGGAACAAGGTGCGCATCGTCGTGGGATCCGGCAACCCGTTCGGGGTTCCGTTCAACACGTACCACGCTCCCCCCGTGAAGTCATCCATTACGACGTCGGAACCGCTTTCTGGAGTTGCGGCGTTGAACGCGTTCGTCCAAGGCTGGGCCAAGGACTCAACGGTTGAAACAGCGGTGTAAGGAGGAGTCGCAGCCTCTTCAATGCCGATGGTGACCCAGCTATCGAATTCCATGTCCGGAAAGAACGAGAAAAACTGGGACTGCACGCCGCCGGCTGTAGAGCCCGTGGCAAACCCGTCATTGTAAAATCCGTCACTTGTCATTAAATAAAACGGGTTGTCTTCGTTGCCAAAAATGGAACTCAAGAAATCCGTTTCATTCGCCATGTCAATGTAGAAGCGGTACGTCGTCATGCCAGCAAGGTCACCCGTTGTATGCACTGCATACTCTTCAATGGTCATGGAATAATTGGCTGTCACTTGCGCCGTGGCTTGTTGGGTGGGCAGAACCCCGGAGAGGAGCGCACCGGCCATTAAGCCCAAACCACTGGTTTTGAGCCCTTTGAGCAATGCTGATGTCGAATTTGGCATCGATTTGAGGATTGGTTGTGATTCGTTCTGAATGAGCGAACAGTCCGCTCACGCGCAAACTTCGCAGAAATACCGGGGAAAATCATCGAATCCCTCTGAGATTAACGAACAATTTACCTTGTAAAACGAAAACGGGCCGCCCTTTCGGACGGCCCGTTCCATCTAACTGCACATGCCATTAACGCTCGATGAGCAAGCGGGTTTGGGCGGTGCCTTCGTCGGTGATCGCGGAGAACACGTACCATCCCGCCGATAGGTGGCCGAAGTCCCATGAGCGAGCGCCGTTCCACGGTGCCGTGACCTCATTCCAAACCCGGCGCCCCGCGCCGTCATAGACGTTCAGTTCCACGGTTGAAGACCAGCCCGCCAACTCAATGGAAACCACGCCTTGGGTCGGGTTCGGATAAACCGCCCATTGCAGGGCCTCGACCTCGCCCACGCCGACCGCGTCGATGTTGATGTCGGTGAGTTCGGTTTGGCATCCGTTCGCATCCGTCACCACCAAGGAGTAGCTGCCGGCAGCGAGTCCGGTCACATCCTCATCCGCGCTCTGGAACGTGCCATCGAGCCCCGTCCAAGCGAACGAGTAATCTGGCGTCCCGCCCGAAACGGTGACGGAGATGCTGCCTGAGTTCGAACCGTTCGCATCCGGTTCGATGGCATCCACCGTGACCTCCAAGGCTTCCGGTTCGAAGACCTCCCCGGTCCACGTCGCCGTGCAGCCGGAAGCATCCTCCGCGCAAACCGTGTACGTTCCCGCGCTGAGGCCCACGAACGTGTCGTCCGTGCTGAAGTTGGCGCAATCGAAGGCAAACGTGTAGCTGCCCGAGCCGCCGTTGGCGAAGATCTGGATGGCCCCGTTCGCCCCGCCATTGCAGGACACATCGGACACCACCGCGTCCACGAGGAGCGGATCGGGGGATCCGACCACCACCTCGGTCACCGCCTCGCAACCGAGCGTGTCCACCACCGTGATGGTGTACGTCCCTTGGCCTACGCCCGTCACGCTGTTCCCTTCAAGCGTTCCCACCGCGGGCAACCACGTGAAGGTCGGCGCATTCGAGCCGCTGACATCCACCGTAAAGGCTCCGTCCGCTGTGTCAAAGCAGGTCGCATCCAGCGTTCCCGCAGCGACCACCGCGACGTCACACGTGAAGCACGACCCGTCGTCGTCCGTGGCTTCCGAGTTGTAGTTGTCCGCCAGCGGATCCGTGCAACCCAGCACCTCAAAGGCATCGCAAACGCCATCCCCGTCCGCATCCTCCAAGCAGTTGCCGTCGCAGTCGTATTCGGGCTCTGCATAGGTGCAGCTGCCGTCCTCCTCGGTGGCGTCTTCGGCATAGTTGCACGCCGTTGGGTCCGTGCAGCCTGCCAATGGATAGATGCACGAGCCGTCGTCGTCCGTGGCCGCATCGTTGTAGTTCAAGGCCGTCGCATCGGTGCACCCGAGGAGTTCAAATTCATCGCACACGCCGTCGCCGTCGGTGTCGTTCAAGCACGCTCCCGTGCAATCGTAGCCCGCATCAGCGTAGGTGCAGGAGCCGTCGTCCAAGTTCGCCGCATCGTCGAAGTTGCACGCCGTTGCATCCGTGCAGCCGGGAACCGACGCTTCGCACGAACCGTCGTCGTATTCGGCGCCCGCATCGTAGTTCGCTGCCGTGTCGTCCGTGCATCCACAGGCGTTGTTGATCGGAGTGAAATCCCACGCGCCGTTCGTGAAGGCCAGCGGGTAGCGGAGTTCGTTCTCCCCCACTCCGTTCACGAATACTTGCAGGTTCACCACGCCGCTGAGTTCGCCGCCGGTCGTGAGCTGGGCGATGAGGACGCGGTGGTCGTCGCCGGCCACCCCGTTGGGGCTGCCATTCAGGAGGAACCACAGTCCGCCGATCTCGTCGTTGAGGATGATGTCATTGCCCGCTTCGAATGCGGTGGTCCAGGGGGTGGGACCTTGCACGGTTTGGACTTCACCCTCACCGGTGGCCGCTTGCTGGCTCAATCCGATGGTCACCCAGCTGTCGAAGCCCAGCTCAGGGAAGGCCGCGAGCAGCATGGGATTCGTGGCCTGCGCAAGGGCACCGCCGCCGGGGTGCTGGTAAAAGCTCGTCGTGCTGGTGATCTCGAGGATGTCTTCGCTGTTGCCAAACACGGAGCTGACGAAATCATCGGTGTTCTCGGTCGTGGCGTAAAGGCGGTAGGTCGTTTGACCGGCCAAAACCCCGGCTGTGTGCTCCGCCACCACCTCGATTTCCAGGCCGTACGCAGGCGCTTCGCCGTTGCACGAGCAGAAATCGCACTCCCCTTCATCCGTCGCTGCAGGATCGTAGTTGCAGGCGTTGTCCGATTGGCAACCCACCACCTCAAACCCATCGCACACGCCATCGCCATCGGCATCCGCAAGGCACGCGCCGTCGCAATCGTAGCCCGCTTCAGCGAAGTCACACGAAGCATCGTCCACTTCGGCCGTGGCGTCGTAGTTGCAGGCCTCTGCGTCCATGCAGCCTTCGATGGCGTGGAGCACGGTGATGGTTTGAACGAAGACGGTGCTATTGCCGCACGCGTCGGTCGCCGTGTAGGTCCGCTCGATCACCGTGGACTCGTCGTCCGAGGAAAGGACCACGTCCTCGCTGACCCAGCTGGCCGTGAGGTCGCAGGCGTCCTGGATGAAGGCGGCGGGGTTGGGTACGGTTTGGCCCAAGGCCTCGTCGATGATCAAGTTCTCTTCCAATGCGAGAATGAACTCGGGCCCGACGGTATCCACCACCGTAATGTACTGAATAGCAGTCGCTTCGTTGCCCGCGTCATCCACTGCTGTGAAGGTCCGGGTGCAGAAATAGTTGAACGGAGCGCAGGGCAAAATGTATTCAATGGGGCCGTCGAAGAAGGAAACCTGCACTTCGGCGTCGCATTCGTCAATGGCCATGGCCATTCCGGTGGGCATGTCCTGGTCGCACGTGATGGTGGAATCCGCGGGAACGTAGACAAACGTCGGCGGCGTCACATCCGGGCTGCACGGGTACGTGCACGATCCGTCGTCGTCCGTGGCCGTCGCCTCGTAGTTGATGGCCGTCGCATCGGTGCAACCGGCCACTTCGAACGGGTCACACACGCCGTCGCCGTCTGCATCCGCCAGGCAGTTGCCCGCGCAGTCGTACCCCGCATCGGCATACGTGCACGCCGCCGAATCCGTGGCCGAAGCATCGAAGTTGCATGCGGTCGCGTCCTGACATCCAGCGATCTCGAACTCGTCGCACACGCCGTCGCCGTCTGCGTCATTCAAGCAAACGCCCGCGCAATCGTATCCGCTCACTGCGTAAATGCAGGAGCCGTTTTCGTCGGTGGCGCTCGCGTCGTAATTGCACGCGGTGTCGTCCGTGCAACCGGGCACCTCGTTGGCGTCGCAAATGCCGTCAGCATCCGCATCGGCCAAACACGCACCCGAGCAATCGTACAGCGGCTCGGCATACGTGCACGAACCATCGTCGTCCGTCGCGTCCGCCTCGAAGTTGCACGCCGCTGCATCCGTGCAGCCAGCCACCTCGAACTCGTCGCAAACCCCGTCGCCATCGGCGTCGTTCATGCAAACTCCCACACAATCGTACCCCGTTTGGGCGTAAGTGCACGTTCCGGGATCGGTCGCTGCCGGGTTGTAGTTGCAAGCGGTCGCGTCGAGGCAACCCGCCACTTCGAGCCAATCGCAAATGCCATCGCCGTCCGAGTCCATCAGGCAGGTGCCCGAGCAGTCGTAGCCCGGAGTGGCGTACGTGCAGGAGCCGTCGTTGTTCGTCGCGGCGAGGTCGTAATTGCAGGCGTTCGAATCCGTGCAACCCGCGACTTCGAAGGCGTCGCAGACCCCATCACCGTCCGTGTCCACGAGGCACGTCCCGTCGCAAGCATACTCGGGTTCGGCGTACGTGCAGTTGGCGGCATCATCCGTCGCCGCAGCATCGTAATTGCAGGCCATTGGATCCAAGCATCCTGCGATTTCATTCGCGTCGCACACGCCGTCGCCATCAGCATCTTCAAGGCACGTGCCGTCGCAAGCATAGCCATCCTGTGCGTATTCGCACGCATCGTCGGTGGGCATGCTGCACGCCCCGCCGAGGGTGACGCTGACAGACACTTCGTCTAACCCCGAATCGGTGTAGTTGAAGATTTGGACAAACAATTCGCCGGCCAAGATGCCATCGGTGGTGAATTGACCCAACAAAACGCGGAGGTCCTCACCGGCAATTCCGTTGGTGGCACCTTGCAAATTGTACCATCCCCCTCCCGTAACGTCATCAATGACGATGTCTCCACCTGCCTCAAAATTCACCAGCCAGGGATTCGTCGGGCCGGCAATGATGTTCACAGGGCCTTCGCCAGCCGAAGGATCCACTGGGCCATCGACCCCAATGGTCACCCAGCTGTCGTAGGAAACAGAGGGGAAGAAAGGCAGCAAACTCGCGTTGATGCCGGTTGCAACGCCCGCACCAAATGGGTCTTGGTAAAAGGACGTCGATGAGCTGATGACGGTGGACGCATTGTTGTCTCCGAATACGCCAGAAACGAAATCGTCCGGGTTTTCGCACAACGCATAAATGCGGTAGGTCGTGAAGCCCGTCAAGTCCACCTCCCCGATCATTCCGTCGTGCTCCATCACGGTTTCAATTTGGACGCAATACCCCCAATCTGCCGTGTAGTTGCAGGCGTTCGGATCGCCGCAAATCGGATCGTAGGTGCAGCTGCCGTCATACTCCGTCGCATTCTCGTCGAAATTGTTGGCCAACGCATCGGTGCATCCCAACACTTCAAACGGATCGCACACCCCATCGCCGTCGCTGTCGAGGGCGCATGCACCCTCGCAATCGTATCCGGTTTCGGGGTAGGTGCATTGCGTGTTGTCAGTCAAGGTTGCGGATGCATCGTAGTTGCAGGCGCTTTCATCGGTGCAACCGAGGCAAGAGAAGAATTCGCACGAACCGTCGTTGATCGTGGCAAAGGGGTCGTAGTTGCATGCTGAAGGGATGACGCATCCCGTTCCGTCCGAACCGCATGAGCCATTGTCATCCGTCGCCTCGGGATCGTAGTTGGAAGCCGTCGGATCCGTGCATCCTGCCACTTCCAGCGGATTGCAAATGCCGTCGCCATCGGTGTCTTCGAGGCAGTTGCCGTCGCAATCGTAGTGGGTTGCAGGGTAGACGCAGGTGCTCGGAGCGGGCAACGTCGCCTCCGGATCGTAGTTGCACGCCGTGGCGTTCATGCAACCCAAGCACGTCGTGTACTCGCATGAGCCATCGGATGTCGTGGCGTCCGGATTGTAGTTGCAGGCCGTTTGGATGACGCACCCCGGGATGGCGCACTGACCGCTGTCGATGGTGGCGTCCGGGTCGTAGTTGGTGGCCTCAGGATTCGTGCACCCCACGCAAGAGTTGAAGTCGCAGCTTCCGTCGTTCACGGTCGCCTCTGGATCGTAGTTGCAGGCCGTACTCACCGTGCATCCGAATTGAATGCAGCTCGTGTATTCGCACGAACCGTCGTTGTAGAGGGCCTGCGGATCGTAGTTGCACGCGCTTGAATCCGTGCATCCGATGCACGAGAAATAATCGCACGCTCCGGGAATCGTGGCATTGGGGTCGTAGTTGCACGCACCCGGCACCATGCAGCCTTCTCCTCCAGCCACCGCGGTCATCGTGATGGCATGTTCCAAAACCACTTCATCGCACGCATTCAGAACGGTCACTTGAAAACCATACTCCCCTCCCGCTGTGATGACGAACGGGAAATCGGTCACGGCAGCATCCCCCGTGGCCGCCCACATGGGGTCCGACCAAGTGAAGTTCGCCACAAACGAATTCGTGGTGTCCACATCCAAGGAAGCGTCCGCAGCAAGCAGCGCCGAAATGTCGTGCACATAATACGTCGATGGGTCGTTGCCCGCGCTCGGATCGAAGTCCAACTTCGCTTGGACCGTCAAGTCGCTGAAGCTGTAACTGCCGAGGTCCAGGTACATGACCGCGCTCCAGCTCGCATCCATCGTGGTGCCGCCCGCTCCGTCCGGAGCAAATCCGGCCCCAGCTGAATACGCCGTCTCCGTGACACCGATGAGTCCATCGGGATCGTTGGGCGTGTGGAACGACAAAATGGACGAAATCGCTCCCGCGTTTCCGACACCGATGTACGTAGACATGTCGTTGTCCGATACCCCCAACGGCAAGGAGCCCGATTCTGCGGACAAGCCATCGAGGTTGTCCGTGTCCGGACCGTAAAAGTCGCTTTCGTTGTTCCCGAAAAAGAAGGGATAATCGCAGACCGTGGTGCCGTCGCCTTCAGGAATGCAGTTCAAGGCTCCCGGGCAATCCGAGGGCAAGCTTTCGGGAATGGGGTCAAAGACTTCGGTTCCGAGGAATGACTTGGACACGATGAACTCGTTTTGGCCATTGCCTTCCGGGAAGATTTGGACGTTGAAGGTTCCGGAAATCGTGCCGTTGGTCGTCAACTGCGCAATCAAAACCCGCTTCGATTCACCAGCGATGCCGTTGGGGCTGCCATTCAGGATGTACCAAACGCCTCCCGATGGGCTGGCCAACGACATCCCCGAAGCCGCGCTCGTGGAGATGAAGCTGTCGACCCACGGCTCGCTCGGACTGGCCACCGTCGAAATGGTGGTTTGGTTCCCCGTTGGCACTTGATCGATGCCGATGGTCACCCAGCTATCGAACTCGAGCTGCGGAAAGAACGGATAAAACGCAGGATTGACTCCGTCCGCGGTGCAACCGCTGGCGAACTCGCAGTTGTACAACGTCCCGTCGAGGATTTCAAGATCCATGGGCGTGCCCTGATCTCCGAAAACCGCGGAGACGAAATCCGTCTCGTGCTCGGTCTCCACGTAAATCCGATAAGTCGTGTACCCCGCAAGGTCCATGGCCCCGACCATTCCGGTGTGTTCCTCCAACACGTCGATGGAGAGGTTGTACTGGGCTTGGACACCTGCAATGAGGCAGGTTGCAAGCATTGCTGCGAGCAGGCCCTTTAAGGTGTTGATTTGCTTCATGTAAGCGGTGTTTGTGAATGGCTTCATGGATGGATGAATTTGACGCCAATTGCTCGACGCGAAGTTCTTTACGGCAGAAAGCCCCTGGAGGTTTCATGCGTTTGATTCCTACCCATTAAACACAAAAAAAACCGGCTCTCAAAAAGAGAGCCGGCTTCACAATTCAAGTCCAGTATGCGTCAGTCACGCTTCACCAATTGAAGCGACTCGCGCCCTGATTCGGTGGAGAGATGGAATTGATAGAACCCATTGGCAATGCCGGAAAGGTCCATCATGAATTGGAAATCCCCAACGCGGTTTCCGAATGCCTCGCTGTACACCGCGCGTCCTTGCATGTCCGTTACTTCAATCGCCAACCGCTCTCCGCGCAACCCTTCAAGGCTAACTTGGAACAAGCCCGTGCTCGGGTTGGGGTAAACGGCTACGCGCTCAGCAATCGAGAGGTCTGCAACGCCCAAGGCGATTTCCACTTCGTAAGTGGTCTCGCAATCGTTGCTGTCGGTCACCGTCACCGTGTAGCCTCCAGCGAAGGCCCCCGTGATGTCCTCGTCCACGGAGAAGAAGTTGTCCGGTCCGGACCAAACAAAGGTGTACGGCGCTGTTCCGCCCGTTACCGTGATGTCGATTTCACCATCGCCCGTTTCGTCCGCATTGACGACCGTGGACGTCACCTCGATGGCATCGGGTTCAGACACGGAGGCCGTAGCTTCTGCGCTGCATTCGTTCTGATCCTGCACGTAAATGGTGTACTCGCCCGGAGCCGTTGCCGGGAAGGTTCCACCCGCCACGAAATTCACCCCGTCGATGCTGAACGTGTAGCTGCCCGTGCCTCCCGTAGCCGAACCGGAAACGAAGCCGTCGGCTCCACCGTTGCAAGCAATGTCGGTTGCCGTCGCCGTCGCCACAACCGGCGCGGGGTCGACCAAGTCCACCGACTCCGTGGTTTGGCAATCGTTCACGTCCGTGACCGTCACCTCGTACGTTCCCGCATCCAAATCACCGAACAAGGTCTGGCCTGTGGCGTCCTCGCCGTTGAAGGTGAACGCGTAGCCGCCCGAACCTCCAGCTGCAGCGAACGTCACCGAACCATCCGCAGCTCCGGTGCAGCTGATGCCCTCAGAAGACAAGGTCAAATCCAAGGCCATCGGCGCACCAATGGTCACCGTATTGGCTGTTTGGCCCGTGCAGCCATTCACGTCCGAAACGTAGACGGTGTAGGTGCCCGCACCGACATACAGGACCGAACCATTGTTGTTGGTGCCCGGCGTGTAGTTCACTTGGTCCACGCTGTACTGCAGGCCCGTCGAGCCCGGCGTGCCGCCCACGGTGGTCACCAGAATGGTGCCGTCTTCCGAATCGGAGCACGAAGCGCTCGTTGAATTCGTCACGTAAACGTTGATGATCGGGGGGTTGTTGACGAAAATGGCCGGTGAGCTCGCCGTGCACCCGTTCTCATCCTCCACGTAAACCGTGTAGTTGCCCGAGGGAAGCCCCGTGAACTCCAAGGTTTCAGAAGGGTTCGAGAAGGTGTTGTCGTTCAAGCTGAACATCAGGTTGCCGGTTCCACCGGTCGCCGTGCCTCCGATGACTGCGTCCGAGTCGCCGTTGCACGATACCGCGCTTTCCAACACCGCACTCACGGCAAGCGGAGCCGGGGCAACGACTTCAAACTCTAAGGTGTCCACACAACCTGCTCCATCGATGCCCACAATGTAGTGAGCGCCGGCTGGCAGGTCATCGAAATTCGGATTGGTGAAAGAAGGCGTTGCTCCATCGATGCCATAGGTCACTCCGAATTGCCCCCCAGTTTGTGCCACGGTGATTTCACCATCAGACAAGCCCGGGCAGGAAATCGAACTCAGCGAGCCCGGCGAAAGTTCCAGCGCGCAAGCGTAGTTGCACGGCCCTTCTGCCGTCGCATCGGGATTGTAGTTTTCGGCGGCTTCATCCATGCACCCGAAAATGGCTCCGGAATCAGAAGAGAACAGGAAGCCCTCTGCTTGCTGCTCGTTCGATTGGTTGCCCTCAACGAAGATTTGGATATTGAAGGAACCTTGGAAAGAGCCCGAAGTCGTCAACTGTGCAATGAGGACTTGCAAATCATCGCCCGCAACGGAATTGGGGTCCGTGGTCACGAACCACGACCCACCGAATTGGTCATTGAGGATGAGGTCCCCTCCGCTGTTGAAGCTTTCCAAGGGAGCCACCATGCCAACGGTTCCGACATTCCCCAAAACGGGGTCACCTGGTGCGTAACCGATGGTGAGCCAGCTGTCGTACTCCGCTTCCGGAAACGCAGTGAAAAACAGCGCGTTCACGCCTTGACCCAAATCGTCGCCGAAGGTCGAGTTGAAGAAACCGTTTTCTGACGTCAACGAGAGCGGAGCCGTCTCGTCACCGTAAACGGCTGACACCTTGTCCGTTGGGTTCGTCAAATCAGCGTAAACCCGGTAGGTCTTCATGCCCGCCAAGGACGCAATGCCCGTCGTATCGTGGTCCGCTACTTCGACTACCGAGTAGCCCACCAATTGGGCTTGGCTCATGGAGATCATGCCCAGAGCCATCGCAGATAGGATCAGTTTCTTCATCTATTCTCTGAATTGTGAATTGCTTTCAATCGGACCAAATATAAACCCATTGCTTGACTTGGAAGGAGATTGTTGCCGAGTGAATTATGCACTTATTCACAACGCCAAACCGCGGCGCTGTTCATAAAAAAAGGGAGGCCGCAGAGGCCTCCCTTTCCTTTCAATTCGATTGCACTCAGTGCTTCACCACCGTCATCACCGTGCGGCGATCGCCCGCTAGCAATTCCAGCGCGTAGACGCCCGTTGCAACGGTTGACGTGTTGAGTTCGACGCGCGCATGCGCTGCGCCCATTACGTTTTGGCTCAACACCACGCGCCCCATCATGTCCACGAGTTGAATGGAAGCCACTTCAGCCACCGCATTCACTTCCACAATGAACTGATCCTCAAACGGGTTCGGGTACGCCAAGAGCGTTCCCGCCGTCAAGTCCGCCACGTCAGCAGGACCGCCAGCGCAGTTCAAGCACGAGTTCCAGCAGACCGCACCGAGCACTTCCGCAACGCCCGAGCGCGTGTGCTTCCGGTTGTACTCACCGAGGCCGTTCGGAACCCCGCAACCGGCCGTTTCGAAGGTCGTCGAGTCCGTTCCCACGACGAGGATGCCGCTCTCTTCCAACGCATCGGCCCCATTCGGCACGCCGTTGACGAACTTGTAGAAGATGTCAGCCGACCCCGAAATGTTGACCGTCGCTTCGTAGACCATGTCTTGGTCGTCGTCGCTCATCATGATGGCACCCGATTGCCAAGCTGGCGAAGTGAAGCTGCCCATCAAGTAGACGCCGTCGGCTGAGACCGTTTCGTTCGCCATGTCCAAACGGAACGTGATGTCCGCTGGATCCGGGTTCTCCACGCAATCCGAAGCGCACGAGTTGTAGCAATACAACACTTCCATGGCTTCGGTGCCGACGATGATTTCGCGGTTATCCGATCCCGCTGAAGCGCAATCTCCCGTGATCAACTCGTTGTCCACGTCGCCAGCTCCACCGCCGCCCCAATCGGTGCCGTTGATGAACTTGTACTGGTAGGTGCCCGGTGCCAGCTCGAACGTGGCCTCGTAAATGAGGTCGCCGTCGTCGTCGCTCAACATGTTCGCACCGGGTGCCCATCCTTGGAAGCTGCCCGCGACGCAGACGCCGTTCTCCGAGATGGCCTCCTGCGTGCTCATGTCCACACGGAACGTGACCATCGTCGGAGCGACGCACGAACCACAGCTGCTGAAACAGTGAGGCGCACCCGTGCCAGCTACCCCCGTAACGATGGTGCTTTCCGTGATTTCAAGCACGCGGTTGCCCGCAGCATCCGCGCATTCCGCACCCACTAGCAAGTCCTGAGGATCCGTCCAACCGTTCCCGTTGATGTACTTGTATCCAATGACGCCGCCGGTTCCCGTCGTGTCAATCGTGGTCGTGTACGTGAAGACCAAATCCCCATCGTCGTCCATCATCTCCGTATCCCCCGGCATCCAGCCCTGGAAATCCCCTGCGATGTGCACTCCGTTGGGTGAAATCGCCGCCTCTTGCGACATGTCCACGCGGAACATGACCATGATTTCGCCGCACGCAGCGCACTCCCCATAGCAGACCGCGTAGGAAGCATCGCCCACCGCCGGATCGACCGTGATCGCGCGGTTGTTGTTCACGGCGCACGGAGCTGGAATGCCCTCGTCCATGCCCCAAGCGTTGCCGTTCACAAACTTGAACTCGTAGGTCGCCGCCGTGTCCGTCGTGAACGAATACTCGTAAACGCCGTCCATGTCCGCGTCCGTCATTTCCGTTGCAGCGGGGTCCCAACCCTGGAAACTACCGGCAACGTGCACGCCCTCGGCGGCCACGGTTTGGTTCTGCATGTCCACCGATAACGTCACCGTCACCTGCGCGGAAGCTGCGAACGCCGTGCCCAGGAGCGCCAGCATCGTGTAAAACTTCTTCATGTGATTGAATTAAGTGGTTTGAATGATGTGTACTTTTCACACTTAGCAAATTTAAGGGGCTTTGCGCCAAACCTCCACCACGATGCGACGACTTTGTTACCAACACCTCGTGAATGAAATCCCGTTGATCGCGTTCGCGCTGCTCTGGTCCATCGGCGTTCAAGCGCAACGGGTGGACCCGCCCGGCTGGTGGCGATCGCTGCAAGGCGGCGAAGTGGAAGTCTTGGTTCGCTTCGCCGAAGCGCCGGTTGGCGTGCCGAGCGTGGAAACGGCGGGACCGATTGAGGTGGTCGGCCCCATTGAGGTGGCGCCTTCTGGGCGGGATTGCTTCGTTTCCCTGCAACTGCTTCCGGGGGCTGGGGAGTGCGAATTGGTGTTCCATTGGCCCGGGGGCGAGCGGCGCTCCGTGCCGTTCACGCACCACGGCGACGCCCCTACCCGCTTGCCGCAAGGGCTGCGTCCCCACGACACGATGTACTTGCTCATGCCCGATCGGTTTGCGAACGGAGACCCAGAGAACGACGACGTGCCGGGCATGCGCGAGCGCGGCACGGACCGCACGGATTTCGAGCGGCGGCACGGCGGGGACCTGAAGGGCGTGACGAGCAAGATGCGGGAGCTCGAGGAATTCGGCATCACTGCGCTGTGGATGACGCCCGTGGTGGAGAACGACATGGAGCGGACGAGCTACCACGGGTATGCGGCCACGGATTTGTACCGAGTGGATCCGCGGTTGGGGGATTGGGACGATTACCGGGAGTTGGTCGACGAGGCGCACGCGCGCGGCATTCGCATGGTGCACGATTGGGTGCCGAATCACTGGGGGGCGAACCACCCGTTGTTGCTGGATCCGGTGGACCCGGCGTGGGTACACGGGACGTTTTCGCCGACGAATTACCGGGGGGCGACGGTGGCGGATCCGCATGCGTTGCCGACGGAGCGTGAGGCGTTCACGGCGGGGTGGTTTGCGCGGGCGATGCCGGATTTGGACCAAACCCAACCGCACCTCGCCCGCTACCTCACCCAAGCCGCCCTCTGGACGCTCGCCACCACCGGCGCGGACGCGCTGCGCATTGACACATATACGTACCCCGACCCCGCGTTCATGGCGGAACACACGGCCGCCATCCGGGCCGCCTTCCCCGACGCCTTCCTCTTCGGCGAGGCGTGGGTGTACAGCGCGGCCGAACAAGCCCGGCTCGTGGCGGGCAGTCCGTTCGAACCCGGCGCGAGCAGCGGCCTCCACGCCACGTGCGACTTCCAAACCTACTTCGCGCTGCGCGACGGGTTGCGGGAAGCGCCGGGCTGGGAAACGGGCTTGAGCCGGTGGTACCAAGCGCTGGCGCAGGATTTCCTGTACGACCATCCGGGGCGCCAAGTGACCTTCCTGGACAACCACGACCTCGACCGGTGGCGCCACACCGCCGGCGACGACGCGACCGCGTTGATGGGGTGGGCGCTCGTGATGATGGGGCGCGGGATTCCGTGCATCTACTCGGGGAGTGAGTTGGGGTGGTCGGCGCCTGCCGCGCCGGACGGGCTGGTGCGGCCGGACTTTCCCGGCGGGTGGGAAGGCGATGCACGGTATGGGTTCCGCCCATTGACCTTGACCGAGGAGGAACGGTGGTGGCTGGAGCGCATTAAGCGGCTGTCGGCGTTCCGGTGGCACCATCCGGAGCTGATGGCCGCGCCGTTAACCCAGTCGATCCCACAGGGCGGCTGGTACTGGATGGAGCATCGGACCGCCACGGAGGCCGTAACGGTTTACGTGAACCGGTCGAGCGAGCCGCGCCAGGTGAAGGGCGAGCGACCGGGCTTCGATGTCATCGAGGCCGTCGGCGTCGACGCGGAATAGGACGTGGCGCCGGGTTCGTGCCGCGTGATTTACACGTCCTTCTGAGGCATGAGGTGGTCGGGGCGGGCGAAGCCTTCGCTGGCCATGGCCGCTTTCCAGGCGTCGGGGACCGCGATGGGGTGGCCGGCCGCGTGGTCGAAGCAGACCAGGGTGGTGCTGGCTTCGGCGCTGAGGTGGTTTTGGCCTGCGGCATGAAGCCAAACCTCGTACGCGAACGTCACGCTCTTCGTCCCCACCGCCTGCGTCCACGTATAAATCGTCGCATCCGCGCCAAAGGGAATCGGCCGGCGGTAATCCACCTCGTGCCGCGCCACAACCATCCCGGCGTGGTGCCAGTCCCACTCGCGCCCCACGAGCCCCGTGAAATACGCGATGCGGCTCTGCTCGAAGTACGTCAGGAAAACAGCGTTGTTCACGATGCCGGCGGCGTCGATGTCCCCGAATCGAATTTCGGGCTTGTAAATGCGGTGGTCGGTGGCGTTCATGGGGGCAAAAATACCCGTTAACTTCGCAGCATGAAACGCCGAACGATTTGGTTCATCGCTGCGCTGGTGGCGCTGGTGGGCACGCTCATTTTCTGGTTGGACGCTCCGGGCTTCGTGGCTTGGTTCAGTGGGGTGGCGGCGTTGCTCGGGGTCGCCGTGGCAGTCCGCTACGAACACCACCCGAAGCTGGACGCGGACTTCTTGGGCATTCTGGCGGTGGTGCCGTCGCTGTTGTCAGCGGTCATCGCCTTGGGGCAGTGGCAAGTGGTGGGAACTTCGGGGCCGGAGGCGGCGCTGCCGGGGTTGATCGGGCTGGCAATTTGGTGGTCAAGGCCCCGAAAGGCCTGAAAACAGCGGGATTGCGGAGGGAAAGTGATGCCGTTATCAACAACTGCCCCTACTTTATTAACAAATCGCAAGGAATCGCCCTGCATCCCTTGTTGCGCTTGAAATTCCGCCTATATATTTGGCTCGGTTCGTTTTTCAAACTCATTAATCCATAACCATGAACAAAGCTGAATTGGTGGATGCAATTGCCGAAGGCTCAGGCATCTCAAAAGCAGATTCGAAGCGCGCATTGGACGCCTTCATCGAAGCAACTACAAACGCACTGAAAGGAGGCGACCGCGTGTCCCTCGTTGGATTCGGTTCGTTCTCCGTCTCTGAGCGCGCTGAGCGCAAAGGCCGCAACCCGCAAACGGGTGCTGAAATCACCATCGCTGCAAAGAAGGTGGTGAAGTTCAAGGCGGGCACGGAGTTGAGCGAAAAAATGTAATTTCGTTTACGCGAAAAAACTCGGAAAGGCCCTGCAGTTCGCTGCGGGGCTTTCTTTTTTACTCGTTTGCATGCCCCCCATCGAAGACCCCCGATACGAAGCGCTGCTGCCTTTCCTCAGTGAGGAGCGGATTGCGCGGTTCGAGCGCGTTTTGGACCAACGCACCCGCCACTTGACGGTGGTGATGGAAAACGTATTCCAATCCCGCAATGCGAGTGCGGTGATGCGATCGTGCGATGGGTTTGGCCTGCAGGACGTGCACCTCATTGAGGACATCAACCCGTGGGTTCCCAATCGCGGAGTGTCGAAAGGCACGAACGCCTGGCTCACCCTGCACCGTTACCGCTCGGCTGCGGACCCGACGGCGGCCTGCCTGGACCGACTGCGGCGCACCGGCTACCAAATCGCCGTCACCTCCCCTCACGTCGACGGCTACGACGTCACCGACCTTCCCATCGACCGGCCCGTGGCGGTGGTCATGGGCACCGAATGGGAGGGGGTTTCGGAACGCATGCTCGCGGAAGCCGACCTGCACGTGGCCATTCCCATGCACGGCTTCGCCGAAAGCCTGAACATCAGCGTGGCCGCTGCCGTGGTCATCCACGAATTGAACCGGCGGCTGAGGGAATTGCCGCGCGAACGCTGGTCGCTTTCCGAAGGCGAAAAGCGGGAACTCCGCGCCCATTGGGCCATGGCGAGCGTGCGGAACGCCCCCGGCATATTGAAGCGATTGGGCGTGCCCGCCTGACCGCATTTCCCCCGACCTTTGCGGCCGCATGTCGCACCTTTCTACCGCACCGTCCCAACTGCTTCGCGTGGCGCTTCCGATTTCCATCGGAACGCTGGTGCAGTTCTTCGTGGTCTTGACGGACAATTACTTTTTGTCCTCGGTCAGCGAAGCGGCCATCAACGGAGCGGGTAACGCGGGCCTCGTCTACCTGACCGCGAGCATGCTCGCCATCGGCAGCGCCTCGGCGTTCCAAATCATCATCGCGCGCCGCCTCGGCGAGCAACAGCCCGAAGCGGCCCGGAGCACCTTCCGCACCTCGGTCCTGATCCACCTCGCGCTGGGCTTGGCATTGGCGGGGCTGATGCATCTGTTGAACGCGACGGGCGTGTTCGGCGGCTTGTTCAAGAGCGCGGAAGTGCGGGCGGTGTTCGAACCGTTCCTGGGCATCCGATCCTGGGGGTTCCCCGTATTCACGCTGCTGCTGGCCTTCAACGCTTACTTCATGGGGCGGGCAAAAACGTGGCCCCTCCTCATCGTATCGGGCACCACCGCGGTGCTCAATATGGTGCTGGACTCGGTGCTCGTGGGCGGATTCGGTGGCTTTGTGGAGAGCCAAGGGGCCTTGGGGGCCGCGCGCGCTTCCTTGGCTTCTGAGGTGATGGGGCTGGTTGCTGCGGTCCTCGTGTTGCGCAAGGCGGCGCCGGAGTTCACGTGGAAGGGCGCGTTGTTGCCGGTGGCGGCCATCCGGGCGTGGTGGAAGCTCGCGTACCCGTTGATGGGCCAGTTGGGCTTGACCATCGGCACGTGGACCGGCTTCTTCTTCCTCGTGGAGCACGTGGGCGGCATGGAGCTGAAGGTTTCGCATTTGGCTCGGAACATGTTCATGCTGGCCTTTGTGGTCGCACAAGGGATGGGCCAAACCACGCGCACCTACGTCAGCGGGCTCATCGGTGAAGGGCGACAATCCGAACTCCGCGGCGTGCTCCAAACCATCATCGGCTTCAACCTCCTCGGCATCCTCCTGCTCACCCACGGCTTCGTGGCCTACCCCCACCGCATCGCAGCGCTGTTCTTTGAGGGCGATCCGGTGGGCGCCGAGGCGTTCGTGAAGACGCTGCTCGTCATCTTCAGCGCAGTGCTGCTGTATGGGGTCACCTCCATCCTGCTCGCGTCGATCCAGGGCGCGGGGGCGACCCGGGCGGCCTTCCGCATTGAATTGTTTGCCGTCTTGCTTTACGTGTTGGTGACGTGGGCAATGACGGTTTGGCGCCCGCAACCGGTTTGGGTGATTTGGCGGGTGGAATGGGCGTACTTCAGTACCATCGGGCTGGGCTCGTGGTGGACGCTGCGGCGCCGAACTTGGATGAACCCGACAACGATTTGACATGGCCTACCCGACTGCTCCCCTTGACCGTCCGCTGCGCATCGCTTTTCTCGGAACCCCGGAATTCGCGTCGACGTGTTGCGCCCACCTCATCGACGGGCCGCACGAGGTGGTGGGTTGCGTGACCGCGCCCGACCGTCCGGCGGGGCGCGGGCACAAATTGCAGCCCTCGGCCGTGAAGGAGCTCGCCCTGGAGCACGGCCTTCCGCTGCTGCAGCCAGAGAAGCTGCGGGCACCGGAGTTTTTGGAGGCGTTGCGGGCGTGGGAGGCCGATGTGGCGATCGTGGTGGCGTTTCGGATGCTGCCGGAAGTGGTTTGGTCCATGCCTCCGTACGGGACCATCAACCTGCACGCCTCGCTCCTGCCCCAATTGCGCGGTGCAGCCCCCATCCAACGCGCCATCATGTACGGGCTGAAAACGACCGGCGTGACGACCTTCGCCCTGCAACAGGCCATCGACACGGGCGCAGTCCTGCAATCGGCGCGGGTATCCATCGAGCCCAACGAAACCGCAGGCAGCTTGCACGACCGGTTGCTCGAGTCCGGGAAGAAATTGCTCGCGAGCACGCTCGATGCGCTGGCGGAGGGGCGCTTGACGCCGACGCCGCAGGAAGCGTTGATGCCATCCGACCCGCTGCTCGAGGCGCCGAAGCTGTTCCGGGACGATTGCCGGGTGAATTGGCACGCGACGTGCGACCGGGTGCACGATCACATCCGGGGGCTGAATCCGTTTCCGACGGCTTGGACGCCCGGTCCGGAGGGGCCCATCAAGTTGCTGAGCGGTCGGCCCATCGTCGGGGGCGACGCCTCCACGCCAGGCACGTGGCGCGCTCACGCCGGGGCCGTTCAGGTGCGCTGCCACGACGGGTGGTACGAAATCACGGCGTTGAAGCCGCCCGGGAAGCGGTTGCTCTCCGGAGCGGATTGGCTCAACGGCCACCAAGGCGCCCTGCCCGAGGGCTGGAACGAAGCGATCGCCGATCAGTCGTAAGCGGCGAGCAGCACGCCGAGGATGTCCTTTGCGGACTCCGTAAGCGGAGTGCCCGGGCCGAAGATGCCCACGACGCCCGCGTCGTAGAGCGCATCGTGGTCGCCCGGAGGAATGACGCCGCCGGCCACCACCAGGATGTCGGGGCGGCCGAGCGTTTCGAGCGCGCGGACGAGGCCGGGAACGAGGGTTTTGTGTCCGGCCGCGAGGGTCGAAATGCCTACGACGTGCACGTCGTTGTCCACGGCCTGTTGCGCCACTTCCTCGGGGGTGCTGAAGAGCGGGCCGAGGTCGACGTCGAAGCCGAGGTCGGCGAAGGAGGACGCGACGACTTTCGCCCCGCGGTCGTGGCCGTCTTGGCCCATCTTCGCCACGAGGATGCGCGGGCGGCGGCCCATGCGCTCGGCGAACCGGTCGGTCAGGGCGCGCGTTTCGGTGAATGCGGATTCGCCTTCCATTTCGCGGGAGAAGATACCGCTGACTTTGCGATCGGCCGGGCGGTAGCGCCCAAAAACATCTTCGAGGGCGGTGCTGATTTCGCCGAGGGTGGCGCGGACGCGGGCGGCTGCCACGCTCACTTCGAGGAGGTTGCCGTCGGTGCGGGCGGCTTCGCGAAGGGCTTCGAGGGCCGCTTCGACCTGTGTGCCATCGCGGGAGGCGCGGAGGGCGGTGAGGCGGGCGATTTGGTCTGCGCGCACGGCGGCTTGATCGATGGCCAACACGTCGAGGTCGGCCTGCTCCTCCACCGGGAACAGGTTGACGCCGATGATGCGGTCGGCCCCGCGGTCAATGCGGGCTTGCTTGCGCGCCGCCGCTTCCTCGATGCGCAGCTTGGGCACGCCGGCCTCGATGGCCTTCGCCATGCCGCCGAGGGATTCGATTTCGTCCATGAGTTCGGTGGCGGCGGCGACCATTTGGGCCGTTAAATCCTCCACCACGTGCGATCCCGCCCACGGGTCCACGGTGGCGGTCAACCCCGCCTCCGATTGCAGGAAGAGCTGCGTGTTCCGCGCAATCCGCGCCGAAGCGTCCGTCGGCAAGGCAATCGCCTCGTCCAGCGAATTCGTGTGCAGGGACTGCGTGCCCCCAAACGCCGCCGACATCGCCTCGATGGCCGTCCGCGCGACGTTGTTCCACGGATCCTGCGCCGTCAACGTCCACCCGCTCGTCTGCGTGTGCGTACGGAGCGACAAGGACTTCGCGCTGCGCGGTTCAAATTGTTGCATCGCCCGCGCCCACAACAGCCGCGCCGCCCGCATTTTCGCCACCTCCTTCAAGTGCTCCATCCCGTTCGCCCAGAAGAAGCTGAGCCGCGGCGCGAACGCATCCACGTCCAGCCCCGCCGCAATGCCCGTCCGAACGTATTCAATGCCATCGGCCAGCGTGTACGCCAGCTCGAGTTCCGGCGTCGCCCCCGCCTCCTGCATGTGGTAGCCGGAGATGGAAATGCTGTTGAACTTCGGCATGAGGCGGCTCGTGTATCCGAAGATGTCCGAGATGATGCGCATGCTCGGCGTCGGCGGGTAGATGTACGTGTTCCGCACCATGAATTCCTTCAGGATGTCGTTTTGGATCGTGCCTTTCAGCGCTTCCGGCTGCACCCCTTGCTCTTCTGCAGCGACGATGTAGAAGGCCAAAACCGGCAACACCGCTCCATTCATCGTCATGCTGACCGACATCTCTCCGAGCGGAATCCCCTCGAACAGGCGCTTCATGTCCTCGACGCTGTCGATGGCCACGCCCGCCATGCCGACGTCGCCCGTCACCCGCGGGTGGTCGCTGTCGTACCCGCGGTGGGTGGCGAGGTCGAAGGCGACGCTGAGGCCCTTTTGGCCTGCGGCGAGGTTGCGGCGATAGAACGCGTTGCTCTCCTCCGCCGTGGAGAATCCGGCGTACTGCCGAATGGTCCACGGGCTCGTCGTGTACATCGTGGCGTACGGCCCACCGAGATACGGCGGCGCGCCGGGCCCAAACCGTTCATGCGCCTGTTTCGGCGTGTCGAGCGGGTAATGCGACTGGGGTTCAATCTTCGTGGCCATGGCTCAGGCTTCGTGGTCGGGGTAAAAAACGGGAGCCGCGAGGTCGGCGGGCATGGGCGCGTTGCCGCGTTCGATGTCGCGCGGCAGGAACAACGACGCCTTCCGTCCTTGCTCCCGCCCAGCGAGGACACGCTCCTTCCAAATGCCCTCCTCCCATAGCGTGGACCAACCGCCTTCACTAGCGTCTGCAACGTACTGGCTCCAAGCGCGTTCCACAGCTTGGTTCGTCAAGTACTCGAGGGCGTGGCTGCCCTGCATGGGGTCGAAGGTGAGGTGCAGGCTGGATTCCTCACGCAGGAGGTGCTGGATGTTGCGGGCGTAACGGCGCGCCGATTCGGTGGCTTGGGGCTCGCGGAAGTCGTGGGGCAGCGTTTCGATGCCGTCGGCGCCGCCCAAAACCGACGCGTAAGTCGCGGCCGTGGTGCGGAGGAGGTTGTCCTCGGGCAGGGCGCGCACGAAGTTGCGGGTGCTCGTTCGGGCGTCGATCCAGAGGGGGCGGATGGCGGCGTGACGGTGCGTGAGCCATTTGGCCCAAAGCATACGAAGCGCTCGCAACGCGGCCACCTCCACGAGCACTTCCGAGCCGACCGCCCACCGCACGGTGCAGCGCGCCACCGCCTGATCGAACCCGATGCCTTCTCGCTCCAAGGTGGTGATGCCCGCGTCCAATCCACTCAGCACCCCGCTCAGCACATCCACCAATGTTGCCCCCGCATCCAACCATGGCGCGGCATCCGCGCCCCACGTGAACAACTTTGGATACGCTGCGCCCCAAGCCTCCACATGTCGGGCAAGCCGCTCCCCGTCTGCTGCCCTCAGCACATCGAGCGAACACGACCCCGTCAATGCTTCAGCGGGCACCTGCCGCTCCACCAAATCCCGCAACAGCCCCGTGGCCTCTGGTCCGTCGAGGTGAACGTCGACCATCTCCAAGTACACACCGTCCAACAACCGACCCAATCCGTGCGCTTGCTGAGCGGCCTCAGAAACCCGAAGCCCTTGAACTCCATGCTGGAGAGCTTGCATCAAAGCCTTCGGATCGTCCAGGGTCTGCTGGACCTGCCAAACCTGGCCTTCCGATGGCGACGCGATCGACCGGGCTGGCAAGCCCTGCGGTTGAGCGGCAACGTCTTCGGAGTCCACGCGAACCGGCAAATCCCACCCATCGCCTCTGGAGGGTTCCACATCCGACCAAGACATTCCGCGAAGGCTCTTCTCCGCTAAGGACCTCCATTGGGCCTGATCCATGGCCTCGAAATCGTTCCAAGGGTCGTGTTGCATGGGACGAAGTTACGAAGGAGGAGGGGCGTATTTTAGCCCAAAAAGGGGATGAAGGAAACGATCGACCCGGACCAATTCTTTGCCACAGACATTCGCATCGGAACAGTTGTGAGCTCGACATTGAACGCAGGCGCACGAAAACCTGCCATGATGTTGCACATCGACTTCGGGGACGAATTGGGTGTGCTCAAGTCATCGGCACAAATCACTTCGCATTACGCCCCTGAAGACTTAGTTGGACGACAAGTCGCGGCGGTGGTCAACTTCCCAGCTCGTCAAATCGGAACGATGCAGTCGCGGTGCCTCGTGTTGGGTGCAGTGGAGCCCGATGGCGGTGTGGTCCTGCTCGCGCCCGATCGCCTCGTTGAGAATGGGATCCAAGTGGCATAGCGAATTGACGCGTGTGGGTTAGTTTTGTTCCATGCGCGCGGCCATCTTCCTCGACCGAGACGGTGTCATCAACCACGACCCCGGTGACTACACGAAGCACCTGAGCGAATTCCACTTGCTCCCGACGGTTTTGGAAGCCCTGACTGTGCTGAAGGAACGCGGGTTCGAATTCGTTGTCATCACCAACCAAGGCGGCATCGCAAAAGGGTTGTACTCCCACGAAGACGTGGCCGAAATCCACGAGGAATTGCAGCGCGTTTGTACCGAAAACGGAACGCCGCTCCTCGACCTGTACTACAGCCCACACCATCCGAACTATGGGGAATCGTTGTCGCGCAAGCCGGGGAGCCTGATGATTGAGCGGGCGTGCGCACGGCATGGCATCGATCCCGCGCGGTCTTGGATGGTGGGCGACAAAGAGCGCGACCTCGAAGCTGGACGAGGTGCCGGGGTGCCGGGGTTGCTCATTCCAGTGAACGGCTCGCTGCTCGAAGCCACGCAGCACCTTCCCTTCACTCCTGAAGCCGAAGCTCATGTTTGACTTGAATGTCGCGGATTTTCGGCGTGAGATGTATTTGGTCGATGGCCGACTGGTGGACGAAGGCGGCCTGCCTCATCCATTGCGCAACCGAGGATTCCAATATGCGGACGGGTTTTTCGAGACCATTCGGGTTGCGCATGGGATTCCGCAGCACCTGCACCTCCATGTGGGCCGGATCATGGCGAGCAGCAAGGCTTACGGATTCAAGGTTCCTACGTACTGGAACGCCACGTGGTTTCGGACGCGATTGCTCGAACTCTGCCAAGCGAACCGCATCGATCAAGGGGGCCGAATCCGCCTGACCTTCTTTCGCGCTGGGGGCGGGCGTTACACTCCCGAATCGGACGGAGTGACGTGGGTCGCTGAGGCCGAAGCGCTGGCCACGAACGCGTTCGAGCTGAATGAGAATGGCCACCGGGTGGACATTTTTCCCGAAATGAAAAAGCCGCTCGATCACGTGGCAAATTTCAAAAACCTGTCGTGTGGGTTGTATGTCCAAAGCGGACTTTGGGCACGAGAGCGGTCCTTCGAGGAAGCCCTCATCACGAACACCCGGAACCACGTCATCGAGTCCACGCGCTCGAATTTGTTCCTGGTCAGCAACGGCGTGCTGTATACGCCGGGATTGGATTCGGGGACGACCGGCGGCATCATGCGGGCGGCGGTGGCGAATTTGGCCAGCGGCAACGGCTACAAAGTGTACGAATGCGACCTGACGCCTCAGGAACTGTTGCGCGCAGATGAGTTGTTCTTGACCAATGCCATTCGGGGCATTCAATGGGTATCGAGCTATCGGACGAAGCGGTATTTCCACACGACAGCGGATGCGCTGCTGGCGTTGCTCAACGATTCGCTCGAGCGGCCGAGCTGATCACGACAAACGCACCCGCGGGTCGAGCCACGCGTACAGGACGTCCACGGCGGTGTTCACGGCCACGAACACAAGGGCGATGACGGCCACGCACCCCATCACGATGGGCAAATCCCCTACCTCAAGCGCACGGAACATGAGCAGCCCCATGCCCTGCCAGCCGAAGACGAACTCGATGAACACGGCCCCCGCGAGCATGCTGGCGAACCAGCCGCTTGCCGCCGTCAGCACCGGGTTAAGCGCATTGCGCAGGACGTGCCGAAAAAAGAGCCGTGTGGCCGAGATGCCCTTGCTTCGGGCGGTCCGGATGTAGGTGGTGCCCAGCACGTCGATGACCGCGTTGCGGGTGAGCTGCGTCACCACGCTGACCGGGCGGATGCCGAGGGTCAAGGCCGGGAGGATGGCGTGGTGCCAAGCGAGGCGCGGTCCTTCGAAGGGGTGCACCTCCATCAATCCGCCTGTCATCGGCAAGCCGGTCCATGCGTGCAGCACGGAACCGAAGAGCCAACTGACCCCGATGGCCATGACGAAGGACGGAGCGCTCATGCCAAGGGAAGCCAACGTCAGGACCCAGCGGTCCACCCGGCTGCCTGCGCGCGGTGCGAGCCACGCCCCCAACACCAAACCGAGCACCAAGGCCAGCCCCATGGCCGCCGTGGCGAGCAACATCGTCGCCGGCAGGGACTCACGGATGGCCGACATCACCGGACGGTCCGAAACGAACGAACGACCGAGGCTCGGCGCAGCGATGTGCACGCCCTCAGCACGGGACCACTTCACCGGACTCAATTCCGCCCAGAACCGGACGTACCGCTCAAGCAGCGGGCGGTCCAAACCGTGTCGCGCACGGAAGGCGTCCACGACTTCTTGTCGTTCGTTTTGGCCAGCCATTTGGCGTGCCGGATCCGGAACGAATGCGAAAATGAAGAACACGAGGGTCCACGCGCCCCAAAGCACGCCAGCTCCTTGGAGCAATTTCCGGGCCCACGTGCTCGCGTTCATCAGCGCGCCAACGCCGCCACTTCCTCCCAGTCCGGCAAGCTGCGCCACGGCCACTTGCCGAGCACCTCCCCTTCCTTGAGCAACAGCAAGCCCGGATTCGAGCGCACCACGATCTTCAACTCAGTTTGGTCGCACGTATAGAAATCGTACGGCGCATTGTGGGCCGCTCGGTAAGCCGCGTTTTCATCCGCATCCGCATTCGTCAAGCCGATCATCGCCCAGCCCGCCGTCGCCGCCGCCGTCGCCAACGCATTGAACTCCGGCTGCGCCGACGCTTCCGTCAAGGCCAAATCCCGGCTCACATGCATCAACACGTACCCGGGCTGCGACAGGTAATCCTCCGTCCACTCGCTGCCCTCCGCGTCGATGATTTGGAAATCCATGATGGGCGGCTCGTAGCCCTCCGACAGCTTCACCTCGGGCCCATCAAAGCTCACCTTCTCGTACGTGTTCTTGAACCAATCCTGGTTGTAAATCTCCAACCAATCCGTGCTCAACACTGCCGTATCGACTCCGGTCTGGACGTTGCGGAACGTGAACTCCGTGGCGTATTGCGGCGCCTCAAGCCCCAACTCATCCGCCGACTTCATGCCCTCGCGGATGCTCTTTCCGACGGCATAAGCCCGGTAATCCTTCGCCGGCAGGTACGCCAGCGTCCACCACTGGAAGACTCCGCACACCACGGTCACGCCAAACGCCATCCACCACTCCCGTCCGGCCCCTGTGGACCGGCGCTTGATGCCCTCGGCCGCGATGAACGACAACGCAGCGAACAGCACCGGGAACAACCAGTTGAGCATCAGGTAGCTGAACAGGAAAATCACGACCAAGCTCGCCGTCAAGATGTACAGGCTCTCCTTGCCCTCATTCAACCGCATCCGCCCCGTGAAGGCGCCGAACAAAATGGGAATCGACAAAATGCTCAAGACCACGTCCTTCAAGAAACTCTCGTAGGCCGTGAGCGGAATGGCGTCGCCGAAGCAGCCGCAGGTGAGCACGCATTGGTTCGCGATTTCCACGAGCTGGCCCGTGGCATCGGTGATCATCTTCGTTCCGAGTGGGTCGCACGTGGCGGTGTACCACGTCAGCCACGTGAAGACCGCCATCATCACCGCAGTCAAAGCCGAGGTGAGCTTCGGGAGCGCGCCCACCAAGATGGCCACCCCGAGCAAAATCTCCGCGATGACCACGAACACGGCCACCGGCAACGCGTACTCCGTCATGCCCGGCCAGTTCAAAGCCCCGGGCTCGAAGTACTCCTCGAGTTTGTACATGAATCCGAGTGCATCGTTCGCCTTGATGAGGCCGGAAACGATGAAGAGCGAGCCCACCAAGGTGCGGGCGGAGTAGATGATCCAACGCATGGGGGCAATTTACGTCAGCGACCCGAAGCCGGTTTCAATTCACGCGCCTTCTTCCAACAAAATGAGTGCAAAAAAAGCGTAATTGACCATGTCCTGGTAATTCGCCACCACGCCCTCGGAAACCCGCGTCTTCCCTTCGTTGTCCTCGATTTGCTTCACGCGCAACACCTTCATCAGGATGAGGTCGGTCAGGGAGGAAACGCGCATGTCGCGCCACGCCTCGCCGTAATCGTGGTTCTTGTCGAGCATGAGCTGGCGGGTGGACTCGGCGGCTCGGCGGTAGGCGGCCACGGCGGCATCGACCGGCAATTCCATCGGGGCATCGGCCGTCAGTTCGCATTGGATTTGGGCGATGAGGCCGTAGTTGATGATGCCCATGAATTCAGGCTCAATCCCTTCGTCGACGCGGGCGGTGCCGGTTTCCTGCAGGGTCCGAATGCGGTTCGCTTTGATGAAAATTTGGTCGGTCAGCGACGGCGGACGGAGGATGCGCCAGGCGGTTCCGTAGTCCGCGGTTTTGTCTTGAAACAGCTGGAGGCAGCGGGCCAAAATCGCATCGTACGCCACCAGCGTGCCGCTCCCTTCAACTCCCGGATGTGGTTCAGGTTTGCTCATCGTAACTTGCGGCAAGATACGCACATCGCCGCGCAAGCTTGGAACACCTCCCCTACCATTTGAACCTGAACGGCCGTTTGATGCCGCTGGACCGCCCGCGCATCCTCGGCATCCTGAACTGCACTCCCGATTCGTTTCACGACGGAGGCCACCACAACCTCCCCGCCGCCGCGGTGGCGCACGGATTGCGGATGCTCGACGCTGGCGCCGACCTCATCGACATCGGCGGCCAAACCACCAAGCCCGGCGCCGAGGACGTGGGCGTCGAAACCGAATGGCAACGCATCGCCCCGGTCATTGACGGCCTCCTCGAAGCGCGTCCCGATGCACTCCTAAGCATCGACACCTTCCACGCCGAAGTCGCCCGCCGCGCCCTCTCGGCTGGAGCCGCCATGATCAACGACGTGACGGGCGGCCGCGATCCCGAAATGTGGCCGGTCGTCGCCGAGGCCGGCGCCCCCTACTGCCTGATGCACCTCCGCGGCACCCCGGCCACGATGCAGGACGACCCGCAGTACGACGACGTGGTCGACACGGTCTACGCCCACCTCGACGAGGGACTCCACACCGCCCGCGAAGCCGGCCTCTCCGACGTGATCCTCGATCCCGGCTTCGGCTTCGGCAAAACCACCGAACACAACTACGCCCTGCTCGCCGCCCTCGACCGCTTCCACGTGCTCGGTGCACCGCTGCTCGTCGGCGTCAGCAGGAAGTCCATGATTTGGCGTCCCCTCGGCATCGAACCGGCGGAAGCCCTCAACGGCACGACCGCCCTCCACGCATGGGCCCTCGAGCGCGGCGCCCACCTCCTGCGCGTCCACGACGTGCGCGCCGCCCGCGAAGCCGTCGACCTCTTCACCCTGCTGCGCGCGGGCACGAACCTCACCCCCAGGGTAAGCCCATGTTGATGGCGATTTGGGAATCCCTGTGGGCCAGTGGTTTGGAAGATTGGCAGGACATCGGGACGTGGTGGGGCCTGTTCATTGCCATCCTCGATGGTGCGTTGGTTGGCTTCATCATCTACCAACTGTATCGGCTGACGCGCGGCACCTCCGCCATCCCGGTCTTTTTGGGGCTGTTGGCGATTTATGCGTTTTGGCAACTGATCACCGCGTTGGGATTGAATTTGCTCAGTGATTTGTTGGGCCAATTCATCGGCGTCGGGGTCATCGCCATCCTCATTGTTTTCCAGCAGGAGCTCCGGTCCTTCCTGTTGTTCATCGGGGACCAGGATTTCCTAAAAACGCAGCCCGTGTGGTTGCGCAACATTTTGCCTTCACGGCGGGATACGGGCAGTTCAGAAGTGAGCGAAATCGTCGAGGCCCTCTACCGCATTGCGGACCGGGGCGAGGGGGCGCTCGTGGTCATTGGCCGCAAATCGCCCCTTCAAACCCACATCGCAAGCGTGACCCCGTTGGACGCTGCCATTTCCGCGCCCCTCATCGAGAGCATCTTCTTCAAGAACAGCCCGCTTCACGACGGCGCGCTGCTCATCGCTTACGGGCGGATGACGGGCGTGAGGGCGGTGTTGCCCGTTTCGCAGCGCCCTGATTTGCCCCCGGAATGGGGCATGCGCCATCGGGCTGCGCTGGGAATCTCGGAACGAACGGACGCCATTGCATTGGTGGTCAGTGAGGAGCACCGGGACGTCCGGGTGGCCGTCGGTTCGGAACTCGTGGTGGCCCCAAGTCGCTCGGAGCTGTTGGGTTTGGTTCGAGAAGCCCTCGACCTGAGCGCGGCAAGGTCCTGAACGCACAACGCCCCGCTGCCAACAAAGGAAGCGGGGCGCTGAACCGATGACTCGGTAATCAGTCTTGGATCACGAGGCGCTGAGCTTGCCCCAAGGCCTTTCCTCCCTGTTCCATTCGGACGAAGTAAAGCCCTGGAGGAACCATTGAAACATCCAAATTCAACCCTTCCACCGCCGGAAGCGCGGGCCATCGAAGCACTTCCCGTCCCAAAGCATCGAGCAGGATCACATCCGCCCCCCGAGCCGCACCAGCCAAACGCATGACGTCGCGAGCAGGATTGGGAGTCACCGACCACACCTCCGGGCGCGGCAGCGTCGTCGTGGAAACCACTTCGGGCGCAATGGACGCGCTCGGACGCACCATGAAGAAGTGCGAGAACGTGGACACCGCAATGTTGCCGCTGGGAAAGTAGGGGTAATTGCTCCACGTTCCATCGAACACCGCCGCATCCGATTCGGGATTCGTGTCGAAGTATCCGACGAGTTCCATGATGCCGTTCGCGGGATCCACGGCATCGAGGATGCGCAGTCCGCTCAGGTAATTCGATTGGTACAACTTGTCGCCGATGACGTACATGTTGTGGTCGATGGAGGCCACGGGAGCTTCGTAGAAACCGATGATGGAGGGATTGTCCAAGTCCGCAATGTCCACGACGTACGTGCGCGTGTAATTCCCGAAATTCTGCTCATCGAGTTCGTCGTTCAAATAACAAAACCGGTGATCTTCACTCAGCCATCCTTGGTGCGTGTAACCGAGCTCGGAATAGTTCAACGTGGAAAGGAGCTGCACGTCCGACTTATCCTCGGCGTCCACAATGGCAAATCCGCTTTGGCCATTGAAGCAAAAGACGATTTCATGATCCGCGTACTCCGTGTCAGGACCATGGTACACGACGGACTGGATGTCGTGGCTGTAATACCCATCGAACGCGCCCGCCAGCACGGGATTCGCTGGATCGTCCAAGCGAAGGATGTGCAATCCCCCATTGTACGTGTTGGTCCCCACACCATACGCGTAACCGGTTTCCTCGTTGATGGCCACGTTGTGCGCGTTGCCAAATCCCATGTAGTGAGCCACCGGCGTCACTTCCGTCACTTGGTCCAAAGGCAAATCCAACAACGCCTGCAGATCGACCACCTGCATCCCATGCCCGCTTGCTTCCGACACGATGTACGCGTGATCCATGTACACCTTCACATCCCGCCACAGGCTCGGGGCTGTAGCCGTCGCCACGTTCGCAAAGTACACGATGTCCGTGGGATCGGTCACATCCAAGATGGCCAAACCATTGGAACGACCGAACAAGGCCAACTCCCTGCCTGACACGGGATCGGCCCAGCCCCAGCAATCGTTGCCGTTATCCCCGCCCCCGAGCGCTTCGAGGGGTTCAACGTCCAAGAGCTCCACGTTCATGCAGGGATACCCTCCGGAATAGGCCATGGCCCCATTGGGCGAAACATGCCATTCGTAGAAGTAGTAGTAATAAGCGTAGGCATTGGCCCCGGCAATGTTCGTCCCCGTGATGGAGCCCAAATCGCCCAGTGCGTAGGGATACGACAAGGCGCTCGGCGGCTCATCCCGCCACAGTTGCGGGTCCGTGTTGAGGCAATTCAGTCCGAAGCCCGAACCGGCGGGCACGTCAAAATCCAGGATCACCCAGCTCTCGCCGTCCGGCACATCCAGCACCAAGTTCTGCATCACGTTTCCTTGCGGGTTGAGCAGTGCGAAGTTGCGAGAAGCTGCGCCGTTCGCGTAAACCCGCACCGAATCGATGGTGAACGGGAAGTACGCATCGAACTTCATGAAGTACGTGTTGTTCGACTGGTACAGGCCGGTTTGGTTCGCCATTTCGCCGCCCACTGCAGGGCCCGAGCCGGACGCCTCTTCGCACGGAAAAGGACTTTGAGACCACGACGTTGCAGCAAGCAGCAAGGCCGCAGAGAGGGTAAGGTGTTTGATCATTTCAAAAAGTTGCAGGTGGGGTAGGCGAGCTGAAAACAACAATCGGCCCCGAAGGGCCGATTGCGTTACCAATTATCGGATTCCCGCTCCAAGGTACGAAGCGAGATGCCATTTCCTTGTTCCACTTCATGGATGGAGCGCATGAGCTCCCGCATGAAGCGGCTTTTGATGACGGGAGCCCCCGACGGCCGCTTGCCGATGACCAACCCGTCGGAGCGGTGCGTGTCGGCGATGTTGTCGAGCAGTTCCTCGATGGCACCGAGTGCCCAGCCTTCCGTTTCGGCGAGGACCCGAGCGACGATTTCGACCTTTCGCTCGGCCACGGTCCGTTGGGGTTCGGTGCTCATTGGATGCCGTGGAGGAAGTGGTAGGTGCGGCCGTAGTGGAGCATCTGCTCGGTGAAGTCGTCTGGGTAGGTGAGCTCGACCGCGGTGATGGCGCCCTGAGCGTCCACCGTGGCTTCCATTTGGGGATTGATAAATCCGCCGTATGGCGCGATGCCCAACACCTCACTCCGGGTGAGTACTTCCTCGTGAATGGCCGGGTCCACTTTGACGCCATAGCCCTCCACGAGCGCCTTCGCTGCCTCGTAATCGCCCTGCGACTTGATGCGCTGCACCTCGCCGAGGAGTTCACCGAACAACTCGTGCAAGCGCTCGTAGTTCTGGACATCGAAGTATCTCTTGCCGTCGCGCACCTCGCGGACGATGGTGCCGTCCCCTTCCGCGCGCTCGAAGCACCAGTGCGCGATCCAAGCGCGGTTCCGCATGTGGGCTTCCTCGATGTCCGCGCCCCGTTCGAGGCGGCGCAATTGGAGCATCATGCCGTTGCGGATGTAGCTGTCGTATTCCGCCATGCCCACGTCGAGGCTCTCCATCAAACCGAGTTCGACGAGCTTCGGGTCGAGCAAGTAGTAGAGCGCCACGAGGTCCGCGCGCCCTTCCTCAATGGTCGAGCTGTACTCCTTCAAGGTCGCCTTCGGTTCGCCGACCCCGTCTTCGAGTTGGCCGGAAGCGTGGCCGATGACTTCGTGCATGGCCGTGTGGAGCTTGCCCGCGAGTTCACCGTGCGCCTTCGTGCGCTCGATTTCCTCCGCGTCATTCGCGAACTCCTCGAGGATGCCGCTGCCGCCTGCTTGGTCATACGCGTTGACGATGTTGCCGAGGCTCACCGACTTCGAACCGTGCATCACGCGGATCCAGTTCGAGTTGGGGAGGTTCACGCCGATGGGCGTGCTGGGGGAAGCGTCACCGGCCTCGCCGGCCACGTTCACCACGTTGTAGGTGATGCCGACGACCGTGTCCTTTTTATGCGCGGGATCGAAGGGCATGTGGTCTTCGAACCACTGCGCGTTGTTCATCAGCATCGCCATGCGCTCGCTTGCTTCGAAGTCCTTGATTTGGACCACGGTCTCGTAGCTGCCCGTGTAGCCGAGCGGATCGTTGTACACTTCCACAAAGCCGTTGATGTAGTCCACATCGCCTTCGGTGTCCTGCACCCAGTTGATGTTATAAAGCTGCCACTTTTCGAGGTCACCGGTTTCGTAGTAGCTGATGAGGTGGCCGAGGGCG
>ENA-OUOG01000504-OUOG01000504.1-marine-metagenome-genome-assembly--contig:-NODE-504-length-51448-cov-5.266512_pt1 | contig 51448 bp, 53 predicted proteins | sample MGYA00248635_ERZ508505 | MGnify/ENA primary metagenome ERZ508505 (study PRJEB26176, sample SAMN06267871) | marine metagenome | isolation source: Saanich Inlet, British Columbia, Canada | place: Pacific...
ATTGGACTTACTATCATGCCAAGTAGGAGCCCAAACCGCATCCATAGCTTGTTTAGAGGTAGAAGTGCATCGCTCTTTATCAGTGTGGCAAGCAAAAATATGGACGCTGCTCCACTAAACCCATAAGCCCAACTCACACTAGTCGAAAAATAAAAATAAAAATAAATTGCCGTCATAGCAAATACGAGTGTAAAAAAAAATCCAAATTTTCGATTGGATGGCAGTTCAATATTTGAAAAATTCAAAGATGTTTTCTCGTTTGTCGTTTGAATTACCATGCTGATCAAGGAATCGACGAGAGCTAAAACGCCCCTATGCAAAAAAACTGGACTGAGGTATGGACATTAACATCATCTGATGTAAAAGATATGACGTTACACTCAAATAATGGCTTACCATTACGCCCGGAAAGCGCCTACCAGATCGCCTCAGGTGCCCTATTGCGCTATGGGGCACGCTGAGTATCTCTTCAATAGTTTCTGTCTTGAGACAAACTATATCGCTCGCAAGGCTGCGACGTGGCAAGCATTTGATCAACCATCAAATTATAGTAGCAATACCACTCTTTATATTCCTGCCAGTACTCAGGATCAGTTTTCACTGTCGCCGGATCAGGCCGCTTTGGACCCTTGGCTGACCAATCCAAACCTTCACGCAGATGTCGCTCAAAAGTAAAAGCGACCTTAATTAGTTGCAACAAAGACACCTAGATAAAGTGGACCGCAGATACCCAAAACAAGCCGTTGGTATATGTATTCGCTTAGATAAACTAATATCAGGCCCGCAAGACATTCATAGCGGCAAACTTCTCCCACAATCGCAAACTCTATAGATTTAGATGATAAAGTTGAAAGCAATTAGTGATTAGAGGCATCATAATTCGTGCGTTCAACCTCAATTTTTCAAAAATCTGCTTTAAACACTGCCAATGTAAGAATAAATAGTATAGCCAGAAATATGGTCAGCGACGCTAAAGGGGAGAACATTAAAGCGGTCCAGATACCTACTGCATTGAACGATCCAGACATGACCAGTATTACAAATAACGATTTTCCTGGACTCAATCCGATGGATAACAAAACGTGATGCAGATGACTTCTGTCAGAAACAAATGGCGATTGATGATTCTTTAACCGACGAACGATAACAACTATCGTATCCAAAACGGGAATTGTTACGCACCACAGCGCGAGTACTGGATTGAGAGGTGCCTGAGATTTTTGCGTTTGGAAGATCAACGTCCACGCCATTACAAAACCCAAGAGTAATGAACCAGCATCGCCCAAAAACACTCGCTTCACAGGCGTAAACGACATGTTTACAAGCCAAAAAACGAAAACAGCTGTCATTACAACTGAAAACCATTCTACGGCATGAATGGCTCCTTGAGACACCATCAAAGCCACAGCCATAGTAATAAGACCCAGTAAGACTTGCCCAGAAGCTAGTCCATCTAACCCATCTACAAAATTAAATGCATTGGTTAAGCCAACGACAGCGAATATGGTGATAGGGATGCTAAACAATTCCACAAAATCATCGACCGCATCGTGCCCAATACCGATCGATTCAATACGAACCGAACCGCCAAATATCATAACTAAAGCCGCTAAGATTTGTGATAAAAATTTAACTTTAAAAGATAAATCAAATATATCATCCAGTAGCCCGGTGATCACTAAAATACCCGCCGAAAAAATCAGCCACTCCACCTGATCACCGAAACTTGAAATGAATATCACCGAAACGAGTGCGATGTAGATCGCGAGACCGCCGACCATTGGAACCGGCTCCCCATGCTTTTTTCGATCATTTGGAATATCAACCAAACGCATCATTTGGGCTATCGGAGATAAAATCACTATCAGGGTGGCCACAGAGAAAAAAACAAAAAGTAAATTAGACAACAGACTCATTATACCTCAGCGTCAGTCAAAATTTTGTGCGACAAAAACAACTGCCGCCTCTTATCTATCTATCTATGCTCAAATCTTACTTGTTTGCTAGTAAATTACGACCCCTCCATTCTATTCGGAACAATCCAGTCGGCGGTAGAAAGACACCTCTAGATCTAACAAATAAAATCTGCTAATGGAGAAATTAAAGCATTGGAGACATTAGCTACCGCATAGATTTTCAAAGCAAACCAAGAAAGCTAGTACCGCTTTCGATTCCGACAGGAAAGTTTCTGCAAGTGCCGCCAGCATTGCTCTTACGGGCAATCATCCGAAAACCTCTTGATTGTGCAACCGACCATTATGCATTAAAGCAATAATTTCGATGAGCCTCCGAGCGTCTAGAGTATTACCTCCCTTCGTTACGCCTAGCAAAGTAATTGGTTACACTAAAAACTTCATCGATCTCGCTATAGCGATATATCGGGCATAAGCCTAGCGGACCTAGTCTATACAACTCAAAGTCGCGCTCTTGAAAGAAATACCAGAAGTCTTGGAAAAAGGTGCGAGTGTCGATGTTAGCACCGCCAAATTCGAACTGAATTATTGAAATGTGCTTTATAGCCTCCCCGAACCCCATTAAAGCATCAAGTTCATGCCCTTCGATATCTATTTTGCAAATATCAATATCCTGAGACTTTAATTCCACCGTCCAATAATCTTCAAAGCATATTGTACTGACGCGTTCTGCTTTATCAAAATCGATGCCGAAATGATCTAAACGCCGCCGCGTCATAGAAGCCAGTCCTGAGCCCCTTTCATTTCCATTGCTATACAACATTACTTCGCCCGATTCTCTAGCCACAGCATACGGTTCAATTTTAACGTTGGGATTTGACAAAAACTTACGACGCAATAACTCAATATTGCTTCCGGCTGGCTCAAATACTACAACATTGCATCCAGGAACTGTCTTAACAATGTTATCAGTGTATTCCCCAATATTTCCGCCAATGTCGATACAACGATTAACCTCAACCTTACCAAGCAAACTCAAAGCTGCCGAAAACTCTCTTGCAACGGTAGTAGCGCCCCAACCTTTACCTTTAAGATATAAAACTATGCGCTCGATAAAAAAGAGTAATTTCCACGGTACATTCACAAATAAAAATCTGGAACCTATAAGCTTCATATTCATAATCCCTAGATACGCATCACGATCTTTTTCATTTATTTTAGGCTCCTTTACTTTACCTGATTGAGCGTATCAATAAATTACCAACGCATTTCAGCGGACAACCATATTGGCACTTTCCATTTTTTATCGAATTACGTTGCTCACTAAACACAACCTCATGGCCAATCGGACTAATGGACTAACGGGCTAACGGGCTAACGGGCTAACGGGCTAACGGGCTAACGGGCTAACGGGCTAACGGGCTAACGGGCTAACGGGCTATGATTAAAAAAATATCTCTTTTACGCTATACTGACCACTCTAGAAACCCACGTAATTTGAATATCGCTTTCACCCTAAAATACCTACTAGAAATCTACAACTACCTATCGCTTCTTTGAACATTTTCATGCTTTTACACCAACGGTCTCAGGCCAAAATATTAAGAACATACCATCGTTTGAATCCGATTGTGCCTATCTTGTACTGAGAACAAAGAATCACGGGGCTTGAGGTATCATGATATTGGAATCAATTCTCGAATTGATTGAGCGAATCACATTCACCTATTAATTTTCTTGATCAGATCAGAAAACTCCTCGTTTCCCCTGGTCAAGCTTTCATACTCACAGATTTCAAAAGACCGCTGTCTATGCAGTTTTAGTAACCCTCGATCATTAGCATAGCTCCGCAATATTCTCCCCAGCTCAAATGTTGGGTCGTCGTAGGCGCCATCATTTTCCATTTTTCCCACTAAATCCATATATTCCCCAATCGAGTCCCACTCAACTCCAAATCTTCCCATCTCATAATAAGCGTTAGGCAAATCGATTGAGAAACCGTTGTTATTATAAATCAGACTACTGGCTCGGTGATAATTATTAGTCACAATCGCATGACCATACTCCAATCCTTCCCATGCGGTGGCACCACCATCAACATGAGTGATTGCGATAGTTACATCACATGCCGCAAGTACCTTCTCTTTCTTTGCTTGACTAACAGGCGTCTCGCTCATATAGATGACATTTTTTGGGAGTTTTAACAATTTTCTTCTTGCGTCACTTTTCGGCTGCGGCGATATAAGAAAAAGCTCTGCTGCGTCGCCAAGATCTGCCCACCTCCAGGCTTCAACCACCAAGTCGACACCTTTGAGTTCCCATGACGATGCTAGAAATACAAACGAAACTTTGCCATAGCCAAATTCGATATTTCGTAAAACTTGACACAGATACTCGGCAGGGAATCCTCTAACCAATCGTTTAATATTTATTTCTACCAACTTTGTTGATAATTCGTCACCGAAATAGTGAATAAACTGATTACGCATTTCATGCTCATATTTCCCAATAGTTACAGCCGACACATTTGAATTTGCCAGCCACTCGCTAGCGGCGGGGACTGCATTTATCAGGGCGCTCGGCCTATTCGAAGTAGCGAATGGAAGGCATAAAGCCAGTATATGATCGTTAGGCTCAATTATTTTCTTTTTACCATCCTCCACTAAACTAGCGTGCTGGATAAAATAGGCTATCTTAGCCTTCCTATAGTTCGAGTACTTGAAAGGAGAAAAGTTTTTACCATACCATCTCGTCTTAATACGAGGATGGGTCCACAGCGATACGTAAGGATAATAGAACGAATGTTCACAGTCCGAAGAAAAATATCTGTAAATGTATTGAATCGCGATTTGAAATAAATTTATGAAGGTATTAAAATAAAATTTCTGACTTAGTCGAACCCAGAGCCGGGAATGAATTTGATTTTGGATAGACATATTTAAAAAAATCTAAAAACTTCCCGACAAACATATTCAATATCGTGAGATTCAATATTATGAGCACTCGGAAGTATTAAACCGCTGGTTTCGACTATCCTACTCACAGGATTATCTGCAACATCAAACATAGGCATAGCAGACACAGAGGGCTGGACTGGCCGGGCATCGATACCCATCGTTTGAAGATAACGCAACAATGCATCCCTCTTATCGGCAAAGGATGGTTGAAGCAATACGGTTGGATAACTATAGTTACTTTCGCAATAAGGCATGCAATCAATTAACCGTAGAAAATCGGAACCCCCTGAAAGCATTTTATGATAAGAAAGAAACGTAGCTTTCTTTTTTTCCAGCAATTTATCGAGCTTTCTAATCTGAGAAACTGCCAAAGCTGCAGGTAGACTAGGCATTAAATAATTCCAACCTATAAAATCTGACCAATACTGCTTTATGCTATCGGTACGTCCGTAAGCAGCTAATTGTCTAGCTTTCGAAAATATACTCTCATCGTTGGTAACCAACGCGCCGCCCTGACCTCCAACCGCTATTTTAGCCCCCTGAAAACTGAAGCACCCGGCATCACCAATACCTCCAACGAAACGACCCTGGTAGGTAGATCCGAGTGCTGCGGCTGCATCCTCAATAACCAAAAGCTTGTGCTCGGATGCAAAATCCTTAATGGAATCCATATCACATGCATGACCATTCCAATGAACAGCTATGATGGCTTTTGTTGCTTGAGTAACCGCAGATTCCAATTGTTGCGTATCCAAGCATAAATCACGCTCACTAACATCAACAAATTTCGGACGCGCGCCCGAATGGAGAACCGCCATCGCCGGAGCAACACAGGTAGAATCAGGCATCAGCACTTCATCACCATTACCTATTCCTTGACTGACCAGCGCTAGATGCAGTGCGGCAGTAGCTGAGTTCACCGCCACAGCATATTTAACACCCACCAGCTCACATAGTTCTCGCTCAAGCTGCTCTGCATATTTCTTATATCCTGAATAAAAACCGTCAAGAACAGCTTTTCGTACATAATCTGCATCGTCTTCAGTGATATCAGGCCCCGCATATTCTATCCTACGCATTAGAATCTCTCTTTATCTCAACTCGCACAGAATAACGGGCATCATCACAAATAAAGAAACATGGATCAGACTCCGAAAACTGTTTTGCTCTTATTAAGTTTAAAAGATCTCTAGCTTTATACGATTGGTCGAGTTTAATCTCGACTTCACCAGCAATATCCGAGCTATTTTTCAAATATCCGCTATTAAGATTTTGAGGCTCTGCTCTCTCGATGTACCACTCGATTGAGGGATAAATCTTCTTAAACAATTCTACAAGAGCATTTAAACCGCGCCAATATACCGTATATCCGTCATCTTCCCACGAATATGGAACCTTAGTCTGAGCCAATATCGGCCCAGCATCTATTCGTTGGTTGGCAATATGAATGGAAACACCATACTCTTCCCCGCGGCGAATTGCCCAAAAGTTAGCGTGCACCCCTCGTCCGTAAGGTAAAAATGAATTGTGAGTATTGATCGCCCCCAAACGAGCCACGTTGAGCAATTTCGAATCAATAATAAACGGCCACCAAGCTATTACTACTAAATCAATATTCAAGGTGTACAGAGCATCCGAACTTGAGACTATTTCGTCCGCCGGTATCAGTTTTGTTTTGTTTCTTAACCCATAACTTTCAATAATTTCTAGAATATCAAAATCATTTTCAAGATAAACCAAGCAGGCTAACTCGTCGGCAGGATGAGAAGAAATAAATTTTAAAATCTCTTTTCCAACATATTTTGATGCAAACAATAAAATGCGCAAATTCAATTCCTCAAAAAAAATTTATTTCTTTAATAATCATATTGAAATCCAGCCCATACTTTTCTTCAAGAAACCGTTGATCACCGACATCATTAATTACTGACCTATTTAAGCTAAAGCGTTTTATTTTACCTAGATCGAACTTCCCAGCACTTAAAAGAGTTTCTACAACCCATGAGCCGAAACCCCCTGCTTCAATATGGTCTTCAATAATTAAAATTTTATTATAGCGATCTAATTTTTTTATATCTTCGACTGGCAGCTTTCCTGCAGTACTCCAAACTGGGACAGAAAAAAAATCAAGGCTATCGGCTACATATGGTTCGGTTTGGACTTTTAGCCTACCTAAAATCGGCCCTATGCCCAAGATAGCGACAGTCCTAGAACCATCATTTTGTGAATCGCCAAGATAATTTAAACGATTAAGCTGCAGTTGATTATCCGGGTTGGAAATGTTGGGTTCGCCAGCCTTGCCCATGCGAAGATAACAAGGTCGCTTCTCATCAAGAAAAAAGTTAACAGACTTACTTGTTTGAATCGGATCCACAGGAGCCAATATATTCATATTAGGCATAAGCCGCATCAATCCAACATCCTGGATTGCGTGATGCGAATATCCAAGAGCACCGTATGATAGCCCAGCGCCTACTGAAACGATACACACAGGCAGACAGTGATAGTCGACGTCATTTCGGATCTGTTCTGCGCACCTAAACGTAGGGAAATTGGCTATTGAATAAACAAAAACTGGACACCCGGTTGAGGCAATTCCCGCAGCCATGCTCATCATGTGCTGCTCATTTACCCCACAATTTAAAAAATATTGTGGATATCGTCTCGAAAACGGTTCAACGACTCCATACCCTAAATCACCAGTTAATAACCAAGCCTCGTTTCCTTTCGATACATATTCGCAAAGCGAATCTACAAATGCGTTTCTCATTAGGTCAATTCTGCTAGGGCCTGTTGCAATTCTTCAGCCGATGGAGACTTGTAATGCCATTCAAATTGATTTTCCATAAAAGAAACTCGATATCCTTTGATTGTCTCTGCTTCGATAAATAAAGGCCGGTCTGAGCAAGACGCACTTGTTAAAATCAGTGCCAAGCTATCTCTATCATGTCCATTAGTTTGACGATAATCCCACCGGAAAGATTCAACCTTCTCCCTAATGGGGTCAAGTCGAACCACAGCATCGGAATCCCCTAAACTTTGAAGCCTGTTGCGATCTAGGATAAACACAAGGTTTGCTAACCCCAGGTGCCCTGCAGATTGAATCGCCTCCCATGTACTACCCTCAGTCATCTCTCCTTCACTAAGCAACACATATATCTTGTTATCAAGCCCCGCAGCTTTCTTGGCAAAAGCTATCCCTGCTCCCAAGGATGCCCCATGCCCTAACGATCCAGTGGAGAATTCGACGCCCGGGACTTTGTGAGATGCATGATGCATAAATATCGATCCCGGCTTCCCATAGCCCTCGAGAAACTCTTCTTCGGAAAAAAAACCATAATTGGCTAGGGTCGCATATAAGGCAACACATGCGTGCCCTTTGCTCAATATGAAATAATCTCTAGAGGCTAGATTGGGATTTTTTTGGTCGTATCTCATTATTGCTGAATATAATACGACTAGTATATCGATAATCGATAAAGCGCTTGCAATGTGTGAAGCGCGAGCAGCAGTGACGGCGCGGAGAGCTAGACTGGCTATCTTAGAGCCTGTATCTTGGGACGTGCTAGACATGCGCAAGTGTATCTTTTATCCGATGGCAAATGTAGCGAACCTGATCTTTACCCAACAATACGCCTGATGGTAAATTCAGCCCTGCTATTGATACGCTTTCAGCCACCTCATTTCTTTGGTTTAAAGTCTCTTTAGAACGCCAAAAAGGATAGCTGGATAATTGAGGGAAAGAAGGCCTAGTATCTATTCCTGCTTTTTTCAAGCCGTTCATTAACAGCTCCCGCGTACATTTCGCCTTCATTGACAAACGAACACTTGTCATCCAATAAACTGATGAAGCGTCAACCGATGAGTCCGTCTGGAAAACGATCTCCTCGCAATCCCTCAAAAATTCACGATACCACTTGTTAATCGTTATTTTTTTTGCTATCTGGTCTTCTATTCTTAGGCATTGCGCCAGAGCCAGACTTGCTTGAACGTTACTCATTTTATATTTCAAACCCGGAGCATCGATCCAAAAAGTCTTGTTCGGATCACGCCCAAAATCGGCAATTTTTCTTGCCTTTCTCGCAAGTTCCGAGTTGCTTGTCACTAACAATCCCCCTTCGCCAGCGACCAACATCTTTGCTCCTTGAAAGCTAAAACATCCAAAATCACCCCAGGAACCACAAGCTAAACCGTTTACCGATGCACCCATTGCCGGAGCCGCATCTTCAATAAGAAAAAGATTATTAGCCTTTGCGATCGCACTGATCTCGGAAATTCTCGAAGCCACTCCATAGGCGTGGACCGCTATGATCCCTTTGGTCTTCTCAGAAATACGGTCTTTAATTTTTCTTGGATCCAGCCCCCAACAACACGGCTCGATATCACAAAAGACTGGGACACCTCCACATAGCTCGACTACCCGACCCGTCGAAACCCATGTTTGGTCAGGCACTAGCACTTCGTCACCCTCCTCCAAACCAAGGGCGAGCAGAGCAATATGCATTGCACCCGTGCAACTTGAAGTTGCCAGTGCGTGAGCTGAATTTACGATGGATGCGCCTTCATCTTCGAAAGCCCTAATGTAATTGTCCCAATTCTTATTCCATCCATTCCTGACAGCGTCTTTACAATAAAATTCCTCTAGCAGCGATATAGATGGACCGGCAGTTGATATAACCTCTTGAGGTATGGCCATCGTATTTGAATCAGGCTTCCCCACCTGCTCGCAAAAGAACTCGTCCGTCGCCGAATATATGAGAAACATCTTTTTGAGGTCGCAGAGGATAATCTCGACTAACTCTCTCATGTTTGGCGCTGCATCGCCCAATAAGCTTACAGTATCCAGCGCAAACCAATCATCTTTAGGTCTCAAGACGGTTGATAATTTACATCTATATCCATCGACGCTGATCGCTTCAAGTATCAAATCGAACCCACTCTCTGAAACTTTCGTAGACCCATTGTTGCTTGCTACAAATCTATAACGCCAGCCATCTACTAGATCGAAAAAAACGGACTCGTTCTCAATTTTTTTTAAAAACTCAAGAACATTACTAAATAAATGCATCAACCAACCTTATCTATTGCGCAGAGTGCTAAAAACCAATTCCCAAATAGTTTTTCAATGAATCTGACGTAAATCTCAGCATATCCTCCGTAAGGGCAGGGTGAACCCCCAGCCAGAAAGTATTTTCCATAACGTGGTCAGTTTGAGTTAGTGGAGATGCAACCCTATAGCGCACTCCCTTCATCCCGGGTTGTTTGGTAATGTTTCCTGCAAACAATAATCGCGTACCAATCTTAGCTTGATTGAGGTATTCCAATAATTCACGTCTAGATACAGTTACATGATGTTTTATAGTTAGAGGAAACCCAAACCAAGATGGGTTCCCTAAAGGATGTGAAGTGGGTAAGAAGAAAAGATCAGACAATTCTTCAAGTTCATTGTAAAGGAATTGAAAGTTACGACGCCTAGCAGCGGTGAAATTCTCTAGTTTTTTCAATTGAGCTAGACCACAAGATGCTTGCATATCCGTGATTTTTAAGTTGTATCCTATGTGGGAATAGATATATTTATGGTCATAGCCCTCTGGAAGATCACCCAAACGCCAGTCAAATCGCTTACCGCAGGTGTTATCTTTACCCGGAGGACAATAGCAGTCACGGCCCCAGTCTCTAAAACTTTCTACTATCTCAATTAATTCTCTGGAGTTCGACAAAACTGCGCCTCCCTCCCCCATAGTAATATGGTGCGCAGGGTAGAAGCTTAAGGTAGCCAGGTCGCCAACCGTACCGACTTGTTCACCATCAAACGTCGAGCCCAACGCATCGCAACAGTCTTCGATCAACCATAGGCCGTGTTGGTCGCAAAATTCCTTGATCGCGTTTACGTTGAAAGGATTTCCTAGAGTATGAGCAATCATCACTGCCTTAGTCTTTTCACTCAAAGCGCCTACCAACAAACTGCAGTCTACGTTCAGTGTATTCAACTCGATATCAATGAAAACAGGGATAGCGCCGCTTTGTATGATCGGATTAACTGTAGTGGGAAACCCTGCAGCAACACAAATTACCTCGTCATCTGGCTTGATTGCCCTTTTTCCCAAGCGGTCAGAAGTCAGAGCACTGAAAGCCAATAGATTGGCTGAAGATCCAGAATTACACGTCCTGCAATAGTTCAATCCGAAAACAGCGCTGAGATCTTGCTCAAACTTCTCGTTAAATCGACCTGTCGTGAGCCATCCGTCTAATGATGCCTCAACCATGGATATTATTTCTTCTATTCCAATGAGCTTGGACGTAACCGGCACAGGCGTCTCACCAGCTGCAAAAATTGGATCAACTGGCTCTGCAAGTTCGATTACAGTTTTTATAATCTCCCGTCTAGAAGATTCATCAAAGAGAAATTTATTCATACTTCGCCCAAACCCGCTTTACTAAAGCCAAGCCTCAACTGCTCAATCGTTAACTCTCGGACTGGACCACCATTCGAATATGTTTCATACCACTCAGCGGTCATTGCAATTATCTCCTCAATACTGAAATCCAAATGAAACCCCAGTAACTCCCGGCTCTTAGCGCTGTCCAAGATCAAGCAAGGATTTTCCTGATTACCTATAGCAACTTGGTACTTAATCACTGGACTAAAGGTGACATTTTTACTTAAGAGCTCTATCACCTTTTCAACAGAACCGCATTCAAAATCTTGTGGCCCTAGGTTCCACGCTTCTGACTCACTGAGTTGGCCTCGGCCTAATGACCAAGCCAGGCACAAATATCCAAGAGTCGGGGTTATAACGTGTTGCCACGGGCGAACGTGCGACGGATTCCTGACATTTAACACGGAATTAGATGCTACTGCTCGAAAAAAGTCTGGAACCAAACGATCCTGCGCCCAGTCACCACCACCAATGACGTTTCCCGCCCTAACAATGGCTGTTTTAAACATTTCGCTATTTTTAAAGGTTTTTAAGTAACTCTGAACCATCAAATCGGCACATGCTTTGCTAGTGCTATATGGATCACTTGCAAAAAACTGATCTTCTTCAGATACTGATTTTCCACCATGTGCCCCATAGACTTTATCGGTTGTAACGCAAAGAAGCACCCTTACACTCTTCATTTTCCGGAGCACTTCAACGACGTTCAACGAACCCATGAAATTAACATCGAATGTATGACGTGGATTACTTATGCCTGCTAACACAAGTGGCTGAGCAGCCAAGTGAAAAACAATTTCTGGCTCAATGCGCTCACAGAATTCAAAAAATGAGGCGTAATCTCTGATGTCACCATAGACTTCGCCACTTAATAATCCCTGGACTTTACTAGCGAAATACAATGATTCTCCGGACTCTGGCGGCAAAGAATAACCGAAGACTTCAGCTCCCAACAGTTTCAATGCTTGTACTAACCAACCACCTTTGAAACCTGTATGCCCAGTAACTAAGATCCTTTTACCGCAAAACCATTTACCTAAGCGATCCAAGTCATCCATGGAGCCCTCCCGGACTTGACTAAGTCTTCCAGCAAAAGTTGATCTCTTTGGGAATCCATACACTGCCAGAAGCCGGAATGACGGTAGGCTGCCAAGCGGCCTGCCTCTGCAATAGACCGCAAGGGCTCCACCTCCCAACTCGTCGCGTCGCCTTCGATGAAATCAAGAGATTCAGGATTCAATACAAAGTATCCACCATTGATCAGTGTCCCATGTTTAGTATTTTGCGATTTTTCGTCGAACGCCAAAACAGTTCTTGATTCCCCAACTTCAACAACTCCGAATCTCATTGGAGGTTCAACAGCCGTCAGTGTAACTAAAGCGTTCTCATCCCGATGAGTTCTGACTAACTCAAACAGGTCTACATCAGCTACACCATCCCCGTAAGTCAGTAAAAACATTTCATCGTTTTCGACAAGTTTTTTAATACGCTTAATCCTCCCGCCTGTCATCGTAGATAAACCGGTATCGACTAAACTCACATTCCAATCTTCAGCAGAATAATCAAGGAACTCAACGCACCCAGTTTTTAAATTAACTGTGAAGTCTGCATTCCTTATGTTGTAGCTAGCGAAATAACTTTTTACATATTCCGCTTTGTACCCCAAGCATATAATGAAATCCTTAATCCCGAACATTGAATAATATTTCATGATGTGCCAGAGGATTGGCTTGTTTCCTATTTCAACCATTGGTTTAGGCTTGTAGAGAGTCTCCTCAGAGATACGCGTCCCGAACCCTCCAGCCAGGATAACAACCTTAATACCGGCAAGACTCAATAGAACAACTCCTCATAAATACGACTTTTGGGAATCTCCAGAGTGATAGCGGCTTTTTTCACATCTTCACAGAATCCAGAGCTACCACACACTACTAGAAGAATATCTTCGGCGACATACTTTTCTAACTGCTCGGTTACAGAAGATAGTTTACTAACGCATTCATTCTCGTGCCGATTGAAGACTTCCACCAAGGAAAACGCAGTAGACAAATTATTAAAAAAGTTATCACAGACGTCTCGCTGACTCCAGTTCAAAATAACTTCAGGCAAGTCATCAGCCCTTTCAGAAACAACGCTCATAAACGGAGCAAGCCCAGAGCCATTTGCCATGAATATTATTCTGCTGACGGGAATCTCAAGCTCCTGATTGCGATCAAACAGCGCGCTTATCGGACCCGAAAAAAATCCTTCATATTCGAAAATCTGGCCCGAAACAAAGTTCCTAAAAAAAAAGTCTGAATACAGACCACCGTCTACATCACCTAGCAGCAAAGAAAAACAACCTGTGGCTTCGCAGTAGTCAAATACTGAGTAACTTCTTGGACAGGATCCACGAATTCTTAGCTTAATAAAGTTGGCAGGCTTAGCATCAAATTGTTGATGGGGAGGGAATTTAAAATCGACCTTGATCAGGTTTTTTCCCACAAACGTTCGCTGTAAAACCTTACACACCCCAAGGACCCGAGGCGAAGGAGGCACTATTTCAACCACACAATTAGATAATGCACGCAATCGACAGAGGTTCCAACTGCCATCCTGATTCAAGCAAGCTTCATCCCCGATCACTTCGTGATCACCACTTATCACGTGACCACTACACGATCCACAACGCCCCTCTCCGCAGCCAATAATTGAATTACCCAAAATCCGACTAACAGATTCTGCTATTGAACAACTTGATTTATCTACTTCTATTTGCATTGTAGGACTCAGATAGACGATTAAATGCCGTCTGTGTAATAGGTGATTGTTGTTTTCAAAGCCTCTTCAATCGAAGAAAACCCAAACTTGAACTCTCGAGCAAAACGACTGCCGTCAATACGCTGCACGGGAATCTCATCGTACTCTACCTTTTTAGCCAGTGTGATGGGCTTAGAGGGCGAGTAATCAATCATCAGCTCCGATATAAGATCAATGATTTCTTTTACACTGATTAAATTGTCTGGTGAGATGTTATAGACATCGCTTTCCGTATCTTTGTTTATCAACAAATCTGTGGCTTTTGCAATATCTCTGGAAAAAATATATCCGCGCTGAAATGTGCCCACATCGTCATATATTATTGGTGCCTCACCCCTAATAATATTGTTTATCGTTCTAGGCACGATTCGCGACCAATTACGCTCAAATGGACCAAAAACATTGACTGGCCTAAGTCGGACTATTCGTTTTTCAAAATCAGATTTAAAAAAGTCCGCAATCTGCGAAGCCATCACTTTAGAAAATTCGTAAGGGGTCGCGCCCAACAAAGGAGCACTCTCATCGGTAAGCTTATCGGCAGGACTCTGCCGGCCATAAACCTTGTCTGTTTCGAAAAGTATTACCTTATGATCTGAGCCTCGAGCGAATAATGTATGAAGCGCAATTAAGGTTGGATTTATTTGAGACGCGAAGGCACCGGTAGGGTTAACGGCACAATCTTTCACAATTGATCTCGCTGCCAAATTCACTACAGCACTGACCTGTTTCTCACCTACAAGATTGTTTATAGTTTCAAAGTCGCAATACGTGGCATCAAATTTAATATAAAACTCATTATTAAATAATCGAGAAGGACAACTCCTACTGCAATTATACACCGTAGTCTTTTTAGAAAAATACTCACAGAGATTACGCCCTATAAAACCACTTCCGCCGATCACAATAATAGGATTCATGAAGACCTACTCCTACAAACAAACAATACTTCAGTCCTCTCGGACGCCTCAGGAGAAAACAATGAATCCACCTCAAAAAAAGTTACTAATTCTTGCAGAACCTCGCTGCTATTCAGAGCGACGTCATGCATCTCTGTGTGGACTTTCGTCAACGAGCTATCCGCGTGAATCGGCAAGCTGAGAACGAAAATCCCACCATTTCTGGCTAAAGCCGCATCGATGACACCTAAAATTTTTGCACGTTGCGCTTTTGTAAAATAATCCCAAGCACTTCCCCAATATATCAACCCAATATCTGCAGGCAAAGCACTGACCGTCGTTATATCCTTCCTTTCAAAGTATACTTGAGAATTTTTTGTATGAGTTTTCGCTATAGCCAACGCTGAATCATCGATGTCGTATCCGTAAACAGATACTCCAATATCTCCGAAGGCCATTACCGTGTAGAATCCTGAGCCACAACACAAATCAACAATACTACCCCTCTCATATTTAAGCCGAGCACAGCAGTAACCCAAGGTGCTGAGCAACCGATTTGGCTCAAAAAATGCTCTGGTTAAATCGTCTCGATGATCAAAGTTGACAGGAACTTTTGTCTGCAACCGCCAAGAGAAGATAAGTTTCACTCGCACCAATAACCATTCAACTCGGCGTACAAACTTGAGCATGATGTCTAAAACCGCTAAAGCAAAACGAGTAAAATAATGCCTCACAGCTGACCCTTAGATACTTCGACCATTGGATCGAGCTTCAAGCCTATACGGTGAATCAATGATAATTCTCGTAACCGAGACTTAAATCTCTTTTTGGGCTTTAAGTTACTGCCTGAACTGACTTCATGGATATTTTCCTGAATCAGCGTGGCGAGCCCGCAGATCCTATTGGGAAGGCTCCAATTCTCTAACGTCGCCAGATCAATTCGACGACTATTGATACCACCCAACCGGCTACCGATCATTTCATCTAACCCATTCCTTTCCAAATCGAGACTGAGATGCCTCATATTTATAACATTCGACGAACAAAAATCCCCACCCAGATAAAATACTGTACAGCCCGCAATTAAGGGGTCTATTAGCTTCTCGCTAACAAAATGAGAGCCGATTTTATTTTCAATCACCAAATGATTTTTATACCGCTCAAATAGATCCGCTTTTCTGGGTACCGGACGTCCCCACAAAGATCCATAGCAATGAAATATGCCGGGCCAAGTAGACACCAAATCCTTTATGAGGTTTACTCGAAAACGATGCTCAGCGGTAAAATTTTTAGCCGAACACAAAACGCAGATATTTTCAGTATCTTCGAACGGCCCCATAGAGAGCAGTTGTTCCCTAACTGCATTGAAACTCTGATACGAGCTATACAAATTCTCATGAAAATCTGAATTGATCATCCATGGAAGGAATGGCGCAGCCCTTATAAATTTGCATGGATACCAATCATAAGGTCCGGCTACTAGATCAAACTGTCCGAGAAAATCTACAATGTCCTTCCGGAAAAAATAATCGCGATCCCAGGAGGTTTCAGCTCCGAGCAACACCTTATATCCAGTCGCACAACCCAAATCTTCAAAAACGTCCTCTAGTACGAATGAGATATCGGCTACGGCATCCGGCGACACAAGCTCATGACGATCAAGATTATCAGACGACCCGAGATTAAAAATCAAATCCCATTCGGGATGCAATAATTTAATTCTCACGTCTAAACTCGCCAAGTATTGGCAAACTCAGAAAAGCTAACCCTAGCATTAAAAACAATAATCTCAAATTAACAATCCAGACTTCATCTATACCGTCAACAACACCTAAAACACTAAACTTGGGCGCCTCGCAAAGTGAGTCGATATCTGAACGATCAAAGAACTTTTTGTACCGATCCGCTAAAGTACAGTACTCCTCGATGACTGTGCGCCAATCGCATCGATGCCGCGGAATATCCAAGAACCGGCAAATACCACCCTTATTTTCGCTATCTTGCACAGTTTTCGCAACCGCATTACGAATGAATCTGCGGACAGCGTCCTCGCAAAACGCTTGCTTACCATTTAATTCTGCCTCCGAGAAGCCCAGCCCTACTTCAACAGAAACTTCGCACGAACCGGCTTTTAAAGAATTAACCTCGACTATGGTGCAGTGGGGGATTAGGTTCCTTGCTTCCATACTTCGAGCGATCTCACAAACGCCTAACTCGCTAACAACGTCATAATCTACAGTCCTGTAGGTCCTTTCATTAATACCGTATAGTAGCTCTGCGGGTAGGCCAGCAAAAATGAAAAATAAACCTGCAAGGGCCAGAGGGAGTAATGTTTTCAAACCCAATTGTGTTTAGCTCCATCCAAACCAAGTAACCCTTCCGCCGATGCTATTTTCAGTAGATCAATATCCCCTGACCGTATACCCACTAAACCCTTTTTAAAACAACACCCCAACGCAAGTGAATAGGTTGAAAAATTCGAGATTACAACATCTGACTCAGCGATTATTTCCTTCAGGGCCTCAAAATTGTCTTGATCACAAACGCACACACTATCCACTAGATCAAAAGCTTCAGCTACCATGGCCTTCAGAATCTGATCGTCCGAACAAATCTGGATCCTCTCGCAACCTCGTTCCACAAGCTCAAAGATAATAAGCTTGATTTCAGAGAATTTTATCCAGAGGGCATGACGCTCATACCAAAGAAAATCACCCCTTCTAATGTGCAGGACTACAACACTTCCTAGATACTCAGAAACTGGTGGCATGTACCTAAAGGTGGGCGAAGACCAGTAACGCAATCCCCAGCCCATAACAATGATGCTGTTATTTTTCGTAGCAATGAGATCCCTCAATAACATAAGAGAATCACCTACCGGATCTCCTATTATGTCATGCCCAAGCTTGGCAGCAATCCTCCGCTCAAAACGCAACCCCTTTCCATAGAAAACCCAGGTCGTTGCCGGTGAAAGCGCCTTGCAAAAAAACACCAAGCGCCCGGCCATGAATCTTATATATCCTGCAGCTGCTCCTCCCAAAGAATACCCCACAAAAAGGTAGATCTTACCAAGAAGGTTGTATCGCATATAACGTGAATCAAACCCGAAGGTTCTTATTCCAATATTTACCACAGGAATAGAGAGTTCTCGACCGAGCGCCTTAAGGTGTAAATCAGCTAACAGCTGGTTACCTAGTCGTCCAGGGCATCCCAAAAATACAACAGATCTGCTCAAGCTTTGACGAACCTTTTATTTATCGCTGCGACTAGGTGTAAACACAAGAGCCCAGTACCTGTCCACAACCCGAAATGCCTTTGTAATATCTTCAAATTACGATGTATGCTCGTTACAGCACCACTACGACTCGATTTTTTAAGCTGAACAACGCCTACAAATTGATCACATTCAAGCACTCTTTGGACTTTAGCTCGCTGAAAACAATTCAACACAAATGCGAGATCCTCGTGACTAGGTAAGTTAGAGTCGAAATAAATCAGATTTGTTTTTACGAAATGAGTGTTAAACGCCCAACTATTACAAAAACACATGAAACTAGAAATTCCGACCATTTGCTCTTTGATCCAACGGGTATCAACCACAAAAGAGCTATAAGCCAAACGAGCTAACCTCGCTTTTGTCCAGCTTCCCTCACGCAATTGAAAAGATCTAAATTTCACGAACGGATGATCTGAAAATATAGTAAAATCGATCTGCGCTAGCCTGTCAAAAAAAAGAAAGTCATCCGAATCCAAAAACAAGAAGAACGGGTTTGTCACCTTTTCAATTCCTGTATTACGGGCCGTTCCGACACCATTATTCTGTGGCAACTCACAAAAAACTACATTCAATGCGTTGATCCTACAACGACCCAAAAGATTCTCAAATGTATTTAAAAGAGTAGGACTAGATTCAACTAAAGGCCCATCTCTAATTAATACTAACTCGACACCCTGTCCATTAGCTATGTAGCTTTCTAATATGAATATCAGATTATTATCAATCTTTACAAATGGCAGTATGACTGAAACCAATTTTTTTCCTTAATTGCCCTATCACCAACCTTTTTTTGTTAGAAAAATCAGTTTTCCAAAAAAGCCTCAGCCAGTCCAAAAATTTAATAAATGACTGCTTAGAGGAAACGCCACCAACATCAAAATGGACCAAAAAATTTGACACTTTTGGCCGGTAACGCTTAGATGATTCATGAAACGCTAGTTGATCCGAATATATCTGTAATTCAGTATCAAAATACAGATACTCCTTTAACAATGTTACGTTCATGATTAACGCTTGATGGCAAATCGTATTATCAGGGCGTTTGCCTAAAAATACCAATTCACTGTCAACTGTACGATAAAAACCAATATTTATCGGTGCATACGCAAAGTCGAGCATCTTCAACAAGCAATCTTTCGGATTAAGAAACATAATAAAACCGGTATCAATATAATCTAGCCCTTTATTCATAGCGTCATATATGCCATTTGGCTCCCGATGTATTAGGCTACAATTGACGTATACCCCATCCTTACGAATCCTTCTGGCAAAGAAATCTCCAGACTTAAAGTCTCCGGACAACACGCATATCCAGTCTATCACGTCGAAATGGGGCGCTAACTGGTTAAATCCGTAATAATGCGAGCCGACATAGAAAAAATCCTCAAGGCATACAGTTACTACTGTTATCTTTCGCACTTTTTGACTCATAGAGCTCAATGTCCTCAGCGAAATAGGCAGACATCAGTTTGTGACTGGTATCCGAGATCTCAAAAAACCCTTCATTTTTCGAGGGATTGCTATTTAAGTGCTTTATAGGGGAGTCCAATGGCTCACCTAAAAACTCAATCAAAAATTCTTGTATTGAGCCAGAGGTCTCATCAAAAGCTGTAACCACGGTCTCCTTAAACCGACAAGACTCTCTGAAAAAATCACACTGCCGCATCGGTTGCCCTTTGATGTGCCTCCCAAGCCACTCATCGAAAGAGAATCTTTTTGCAAGCGCGCTTCCTCTATTTAGAGTACGCTGATTATAAAAATACAAGGATTTTAACCAAATAATTGGATTGCGTATCATCCCTCCTAATACATAATCACTAAAATCCACTTCCCGCAAAGCCGTCGGAAGACCATGCTTCGAAAATAGATTATATTTCCAGCATAGATGCGGATTAATTTGCCAAGCATAATTTGTAGCTAGTCGTATGCTTAGAGAGTAGTTCCCGATAAAACCATGGCGACATAGATAATCTCTCACGGTTGAACCACCAACTTTTGGTACATGAACAAATAAGCGTTTGTCTGACTTGTTAACTATCATTAAGCATCCAGACTTCATCGAAAAGGTTAGCGTCTAGTCGACTGTGGCTCACAATTATAAAAACCTTGTTAGATGCTAATTTTCGAATAGCTTCCATGCATTCAGACTCTAATAGGTCGCCAAGTCCATTTAAAGATTCATCCATCAATATAGCTCCGACCTTCGAACAGATAATACGAGCTAAGACGATTCGCTGCGCTTCCCCACGCGAAATAATCCCATCTCTATAACTCAGATACCTCTCTGCCAAATGTTCGAGATGAAGTGACTGAATACACGCCAGTGCCTTTTGCTTTTCAAAGTGACCAAAGCACGTGATATTATCTAACAATGTCCCTCTCAGGACGAGCGGTTCAGATTTGATTAGAATCGTGTTCTGTACATCGAAATTGGGCACATGGTATGTTCGTCCGAAATGACTCGCGCGACCGGTGGCTCTCAGGCTGCTCAGTAGAGTCGATTTTCCTGACCCAGATGGCCCTACCAATAACGTTAGATTCACCAATAGCGTCCCTGCATTACTCAGCTAATCTTCCTTGTTGACCTGAACTTGACCGTGGAACACTCTTCAACAATGACGCTTAGTGAAGGCTCATAACGAGCCAACGAGGAAAATCCACTCAGTATTCTAAAAACAGCTGGCCCCAGTCGGAGCATCACCACAGCGAACACAACAACTACGTCCCGATCAGCATCAGCGTTGATCAAATACACAAGCAAACCAAGAAACATAAAATTATCAAAGCTAACTCGCGGAGCACCTACTAGCACAGACTGAACCACTTGCAACTTAGCTCGTGATCGCAACACAAAATCAAAAAGCTTTTCAGAAATGCCGGAAAATGGGATGACCAGCAACTGATCTCCGGCCTCCGTCAATTCAAGGTAACCCTCGACACGCTGCTCCTCGAGAGCCTGCAGCTGTGTTGACGTTGACCGTAACCATTTCGATAACTGAAGGAGAGCTGAGAGCACTAATATAAATCCGAAGCATAGCCACAAAAGAACCACCAAATCAAATTTAGCCACAACAAAGGCAATCGCACAAACGACTAATATCAAATCAACGGTTAATGCCAAACAGTCTGAGACAAACGTAGCCACCCGAGGGACGTCATACTGTAATCGAGTGAACACATTAAATTTCAAACCCATCCTTAACTTCTCAACATAACCCTCAAAAATCAGGTGATGCAGCCTGACCTCAAAATTTGTCACAAGGGCGCTTTGAAAAAACAGACTGACGTTTCTAACGAACAACCTAACTAAGACAAGTAATATGGCGATCGAGAGATAATCCAAAGTTAACCCAAAGGCCTCCAAATAGCTCATCCACCCCTCTACCTGTGTTGGGTCACTTACCACAATCCCGACAAACGCCACAACAATAAAATCAAAAACCCCATCAATAACAACGAAAACCCAAATCAACCAATCACGCGTCGAAAAAAACTTACTAATGGCAAAAAAATGCTTGAAAACACTCTTCATGTCGAAAATACCAAGTGAATCATACCCGTGTGTGCAGCACACATTACCACGTATAGCGCTTGCCAAACCCTAAGACGGTGATTAACCGCATTGCCGGATCCCGTTAGAACCAAACACATGGAAAAAAAAATTAAAAAGAATGAAACCCTCGAAAATACCTGCGAGTTAGGGATCAATACGATACAAAAAACCAATAATACAAACACAAAAGACCCAAGTACCAATCGCTCACTGTTTATCGGCCTATTATTCAGTTTGATACAAATGAGGGTAAAAACGGTCAGAAACAATATTTTTGCGAAGTTCTTATACAAATCAATCAGCACTTGTTCTCTAAAAAAGATCCCGTAAACACGGTTGATGAAATTTGAGTCCAGGTACAAACCTGTTTTACCATTTATGATAGCCAACCAACTGAAAATTGCAAAATTCAAAAAAATTATTGAAACATAAATCACAAATTTTACTGGATCTTGCGATAACCGCTTAACCCTAAGGAGTAATGCAATTGATGAAAGAATACCCAAACAAAAAATACTAAGTGGATGTATAAATAAAATCGTCAACGCACCGATAACAAAAAAAAGAAAAAACTCTCGATTACTTCGGCTTGCAACTAAGTTAACAAAAGTTAACATAATAATCGAACAAGCTAAAAATTGAGACATTGCGTTAAAAACGCCCAGCCAAAACACAGGACTCATCAATGAAATCGCAATCATCGTCGGTAAGTCTCCACCGATATAATCGGCCAACCGCGTCAATGCTGCCAGAAAAACGGAAATTAGAAAAAAAGGCGTTGCCGTAGGTCCCAGAACAGTATAAAAACTATTCCAATGATGCTTATGGGACATCACAAATATACTATAGCGATCAAATACAATATCAAAAAATATAACAGCACCGATCAGACCAATAGAACTTATTACAAAAAAAAATGATTTCTTCGTAAATAAATAACTAGCTGCTGAGCCAAAGGTGATTAAAAAAAAGTAAGAATCAACGTTATCCATAAACATCTGCAAACGCTAAGTATGAAGCGTCACGAAGGAATCTTTGCTGTGTAGCATAGTCTGTAAAATTCTTCTCGCTGTATACCTTCCTCAAACGGTCTTTTATTTCTTTTGACCGAAACGATGAAAATATCATTTCACGATATATTTTTTGGTTTAGTTGAGACCAGAAACCGATTTGCCACCCAACCTTATTCCCCTTTGCGAGTTGAAATAGACCTACATTATTCAAAAACTCCCGAAAAAGCGGCTTCGATTGCATATTTTTTGTTGAAATAATTTTCTGTCCTAACAGAAAATTTGAGATGTCGTTGTTAAGATATGGATTCCGCACTTCAACTCCACACCCAGCTGATAAATTGTCGTAAATTTCTAATAGTTTTGGTAACGAGCCATAGATAGTTTGATAACATCGTGTTAGCATCATCATATTTACAGGCTTACCTTGAATGACGCGCGGATCAGAGTTCCAATGAGACACGATTCTGTTTTTCAATACGCCACAGGCAACCTTCGCTAGCCGAGGTTCTTCCAAAACCAATTTAAGTAGACTCTGATTACCACCAAATTTAAACGCACCATTATAAGTTGAGTACAGCTCATCGACCCCATGACCTTCTAAAAGAACCTTCACACCCTTGCGCCGAACCTCTTTATAAAAGAGAACCTGTGGACCTGGAAACAGCGGATAAGGCTGGCCCAGTGAGCGAAGTAGGTCTGCGAAACACACAGTCTGTCTTTCAAAATCATTTTTTGTATACTCAATCAAGTTGATTGGTCTCTTTAAATGTCGACCGAGCGTTTCAAGATTAGATCTTTCGCTAAATCCGAAACCGTCCTCAAAAACAGACCCAAAGTGGTCCACATTTCGACCTTCAGCCTTCTCATCTTCGACGATCGCCAATATCGACGAATCAAGACCGCCAGATGTAGAAATACCAAAATTATTGTTTAAATCTTTAATGCATAAATCGATAGAATTTTCCAACTCACCCCTGAAATCCAACTCCTCGTTGTCCGAAGCTTCAAATGAAACGATTGGAGGTCGATGATCATTCAAAACAATGAATTCATGACGGTTTGAATTAAACCCTATTTCCAATACCTGCCCGGGCAGTACACGTAGCACTCCTTCGAAACAAGTATCACGCTCCCCACCGATGTGGAATTTCGAGAAAACAAATTTCTTATCTTTCAGCGAAGCACCAGTATAGTCAGCCACATCTTGCAAGACTGACCCAAAAACAATCTGGTCTCTCATCTGCTTGTAAAACAAAGGCTTCTGACCATACCTATCACGACCCAGAACGACCGTTCTAGATTTTCCGTTTACCCGCACAAATGCATATTGTCCCTCAATCGAAGGTAGGCTAGGTAAATGCTTCGAGACTATAAACTCCAGCAATTCTGTATCAGTCTTAGCAGATGGATGAAACTTGTTTTTCAAATCATCGAAATTAAAAATTTCACCGTTGAAGCAAAACCACGAACCCAAAATGCCTAAAAAAGGCTGCCTATTTCCTTCTCCGAAAGACACATTCAACCGAGAGTGCCACAAAAAAAAATTCAGTGGCCCGAAACCCCCAGACTCAAATCCCGATTGATCAGGGCCTCGATCCCAAAATCGCAAATTTTTGACACCTTTAGGCTCCGTCGTTCCGATTACGCCAAAAATCCCGCACAAAATTAAATACCTTCCAAACGTAAAAAACTAAAGGCTCAAGTGCCTGTATACGTCTGATCTTCAGCCAAAACGAGGGCTTTCGATTAGACGACCCATTAAATCTATCCACAGATATCGTGGCGAAAACGATGTACTCCGCAAGGAGTCTAATAAACTCCACTTGCGTAAATGTTATGCCTTTATTTAAGATTCCCAAATCTTGCACATTTTTAATTTTTAAATATGAGCACACACTCTTTACAAAATCAGAATCCAACTCATCCGACCCTTCCCTCTCAAAATATGACGCTTTAGATGAAAATCTACGATGGTAATAATAAGTTTTTTCAACAAAGTTAACAACTGGCTCTTTTTTAAAATAATTTAAAAAAAAGAGCTGTGAATCCAAATGCAAGGTGTCTGGATACCAGATATCATTATCAAGGAAAAATGAACGACGAAACATGAAATTAGGTTGAAAAGCTTCTTTTTTTGCCTTAAACGCTTCTTCTAAACTCTCCCGGCCCCAAATTCTCGATATTGAATATGAAAAGTAATAAGCTGACTGGAAGAATACTGCATTAATGTTCTCATTAGATTCTAGTGTTGAATACATGTTAAAAACTGAATTAACATCCAACAAATCATCACTATCTAAAACAAGAATAAAATCACCACGTGCGCTCGATATTGCTAGATTTTTATTCTGACCTGCACTCGTGCAGTTTGATTTCACATACTGTGAAGCAACATTCAAACCATGTAACGCTTCCCATCGATGAAAAACATCTGCGCAGGAGTCGTCGCCACTCTGATCTGCCAATATTACTTCGACCGTAATACAGCAATGACCTTTTAAAAAATGGGAGATACTCTCTAACGTATGTTCTAGTGTCGACGCGGAGTTATAAGAAGTAACACAAATTGAGAGATTAGCGTTTCTGGATCTCATGAAGATTCCCTATCTCTTGCATCGTATTGCGCTCAACAATTCTTACTAGCGATGCAGCGTCCGAAAGAGCATCAAAAGTTCCCAAATCGAACCAATGGATCGCACGACCGAGATCTTCAACCAATAGACTACCCATCGCAAATCTTGCATTTAGCAAAGCCGCCATCTCAAATTCTCCTCGTAACGATTTAGTAGCCAGAACACTCTTCCTGGTGTCGACATTTAGAATGTAAAGGCCGGTTACGACTGAATTACTTTGTGGAACTTCGGGTTTTTCAATGACCTGATGCATTCCTTTTTCATTCGTCACCAAAACCCCAAATGCAGACGGATTGTTATGTTGCACAGTGAAAATGAATTCATCTTCTGTTTGATTAACTAGCTCATCGATTCTTAACCCAAACCCAGAGCCCCAAAAAAAATTATCCCCCAAAATTACGCACATCCGCGCATAAAATATATTTTCGGACAGAAGCTGCAAACGCACGCGCTCAAATGCTCCCAATACTCCGTCCGGCTCGTCTTGTGGTACTATAGTCAGCTTTACAGTATTATCGATAAGTACTGATTTTAATATCTCAGCCCACAACTGTTCTTCAGAGGCATTAACAACCACTCTTAAATCGTCGATCTTTGCAAGCAACAAAACGGACAGCGAATAGTAAAACATTGGTTTATTGTGAACATGAAAAAGATGTTTATTAACAAAGTTTGAAACAGGTTTCAATCTAGAACCAGATCCACCTAGCATTAAAATACCAACAGTTTTCATAATAGAGATCTCATATACTGCCGTAAGCGAAGGACCAACAAACCTAAACGACTGGGCCCATATAATCGCCTAAACGCTGACGTGTAGAATTCATCTATACATTCGTCACTATTTACTGTGACAAAATTACAGAATGTGGCAGATAATCTTTTATTTTCGCGGTTACATCCACTGAGCCCAAGATCTATAACCGAATGAGAGCTAACTCCAATTCGTATATTCGAAAGAAGGATGAAACAGTAAAACGGTAGTGCCCAAGTCTGATAAGACGGATCGCAAATGAACCGATGACACATCAAATCATAAGGATAACTTCCATCCGCCGTCAACTTACTTTTTTCAACATCAGTGAGACATTCCGAAACAATTCTCCTTTGATCATGTCTACGAAATTCTTGCCATATGGAGGAAACAGCTCCCCACCCCCAACAATTAAAAAAACTTAATCTCGCTAAACTGGAGCGAGGCATTTTTACAAACGAGGAACCGCAGTAAACCTGCCATTTAGAAAGAGCGCTCAAACCTCGATCAAAAAAATCTTTTGAAACAAGCAAATCATCTTCAACGACGAAAAACTTATCAAACGAAGCAGACAATAAATCCAGCGAAGTCTCAATGTTTTTTTTCAGTCCTAAATTACGGCAGCGATCACGCACTTCCCATCCTTGTTCGATGCATACTTCCTTAAAAGCCTCTCGCTTTCGGACATTGAGTTCAAATTGAGCCTTTGTAGAAAGCCCATCTAGAACAACCAGTTTTTTGATAGAGCTTTCCGACCAAATGAGCGCTTCATCCACTGATTCTAAACAGTTAATGGCGGAACTAAACCGGTCGTGGACAAAAACTACCACAGCAATTTTTTCGAGTTTAGCCGAGGGCATTCAGAATTTCTTTAGCATACAAAAATGACGCATGGTTTTTTTCATCTAACTTTGAATTTTGTGCGTAATTAACCCCCACCTTCGAACCCACTAGCCGCGCGCCCATTTCCTTTGCCACGTGAGCACCACTAGGACCTGAGTCATATCTCGATGTTACAAGAAATACAACGCAAGTGGCCAGCAACTCAAAGTACTCGTTGAAGGGGAGATGTTCGTATATTTGAAATGAAAGCATCTTCCAATCAACTTTCGAAGCCAAAGTGTTATAAAATTCGACGCTAACGACGACGTTAACACGCTCCGTAGAGAGAGAATCCAAGGCTAACAATGTCGCCACCGATAAATCTGGATCTTTTCTCTTATCGTCCGCCGCATGACACAAAACAAACAAAGAGCGATGAACTTTTGTTCTTTCTCGAATTCGCGGAAATAATTCTGTTCTAAGATGCCTGCAATTAGGTAATCGTGGTTTCCAGAGCCGATACGACCAATCATATAAATGAATTATATTTATATTATGAAGCCTCGGATTCCAACTTCTCAACAGTTTTTGATATGCCTTTTGTCGCAGGTCTTCACGAATCGTTGGCTTAGAACAGAAAGTTGCAAAAGAAGCCAATGAACTTTCATCATAAGCAACTAGATCGACTCTAAAGCACCCAATTCTCGTTAAAGCTTGTATATCTATGCAAGGCAACCAATGAAAAACAATTCGGTTCCCGATGAGTTTATCTTTATACTTCAGTACAAACCATTTTGTTAGCACGGGCTTCAACGCTGACGTGAATGGGATCAAGGCATGTGCGCCAAAAAATCTAAAATCCAAAAAAAAGCATATCCTGCAAATCAGCGTGAGAACAGTTCTTTTATGACTTAGACACAACGTTTGGCCTGGGGTTTTATCGACATACCGTTTAAATGCCAATCCAGCCCCGCCCTCTTCTGACCAAGCCAAATGAACAATTCGCCTTTTAATTGGCCTGACTCCATTCAGTGATTCTGGAAATACACTCATCAACCACCTCAAGAGGAAGCGATGGATATATTGGCAGTCTGTTAATTCGGGAACTAAGCCAGCTTGCACCCTGGTACGCACCTATGTGCATTCCGTGGCCGAGCACGCCAGCAGCCGAATGTAGCGGCGAGTACCCCTGATAAGCAGGTATTCCATACTTGCCTAAATACTCTCTTAATCCACTCTCAGAATCTTTCGTCAACACAAATACTGAATGAAAGTTGGATTTTTCGACCGCACTAGCAGAAGAAAAAGAAATAGAGTCGCCAATTGCTGACTCAAGGCCTCTAGAGTATCTATGAAAAATAATCTCTCTGGCCCGCAAAATTTCTGGCATCGCTAAGATCTGCTTTCTCAATGCGAACGCGAGGCCTTCGGGAAGCGCATAGCTACCGCCAACACATACAAACTCATATGATTTTATTTGCGATCTAACGACTCCATTTCTATTCGTACCCCTGTCGATAATATGATCTACAAGTTCAGCGTCAAACCGACTTGAGTTAATCGAAAGACTACCGCCAAATCCACAGTGGATATTTTTGGTTTGATGGAAACTGAAACAAACGAAGTCCCCCCTGACCCTCTCTACAGATAACAATCTTGGATCGCCGAAGGCCTGAGCCGCATCTTCTATAACAACAATCTCTGGAAGAATCTTTTTTAATTCACTGAAATCCACCAAGTGCGTTGCATAATGATTCGCTATCAAAATATCTATCGGACAACCGAGTCTTTCGAGAGTTTCCGATGTAATGACTCCAGTTGTTCTGTCAACATCGATCAAGACAGGAGTAAAGCCTAATTTCAATACTGCAGACAAAACGCTCGCAAATGTATAAGTCGGCAAACCCACCACTTTCAAGTCGGGGCGCTGTTGTTTGAGAGTTAAAAGCGCGACCTCAATTGCTGCGGTACAGCTATTTGTCAAAAAAGTTTTCCCTCCAGAGTACTTGGAAATCTCTTCTTTACAAAACGCAGAGGATTCACCCGGGGAATTAAAATCAATCAATTCGCTAGAAAACTCTAACCTCTCAGGAATGTGAAAAGGAGTCATAGGCATCTCTCTTTAAACATCCGAGAGAACTGCATCAATATTGAACGCCTAGCAATCCACCGGTCCATCTCGAACGAGCTAGGAAGCCTAGGATTTAACAAAACATGAAATTGCCAGAACCACTCATAAGTTTTATCCGGAACCAAAGAATTCGTTCCCCAACAGAACACTTTGATCTGTTTTCCCTGAGGTTTAGAGTAGGCTGGGCTAAGAGTCGAACCACAACCCTCAATTTCAAGCGAGCACTGATTTTTATAGGAGCCTAAACCAAACTCACCCATAAATTCTAAACTCTCATTATCATACCTTACTTGATAGATATCGGGACAATCGCCAACGGTACCAATCTCCAAGCAATTTGGATCAAAATCGACACCCAATTTATTAAGACAAAACTCTAGAGTCGCCACTGGGTAAAACCCAACCTCACCCAAAATTAAATCAAAATCTTGAACAGTTAGCGTTAACCTTTCCCTAAAACCATCAAATTTTTCCATAGCCCTATGCGGAATCACAAAACTACACTTAACTTTTGGCGCAGGACCTAAGCCAAGATTACTAAAAAGGTAGCCCCAAGAGTCGTGCTCCAAAAAAGCCACATTTTCAAAAATCCGTTTTGCATCATCCCCATTAAGTCGGGAAACCATATCAATATCAAAATCTTGGAAGACTGGCTTCTCGACAATCACTTCATCAAAGGATTTAAGTGCCTGCTCGATATTTATGAGGTGTGAACGAGTTGAGCTCGCCACAAGCACACGATCTCCGGTAAGACTGCTTTCAAGCGGTGGGCTTGAAATACTCAACTCGGGATAGAGCACTGTAAAAGGAGCAAAGTTTTTCTTTACGTGCAAACCATCACCTAAGACCGTCAAGCTCACTAACATAACTCTCTCGGCATCTCTAAATTTAGCTTATGGCAAAGAAACGTAGCTAATAAAGCCCTAAACTGGCAGCTCATATAAGACCGTTTTGCGCTCGCTTTAATTAAACTACCCAACTCAACCCAAGCGAAATTTTCAGGGTGACTGAAATTCGTTGTGTAAGAAAACACCGTTCCGCGGTTAGCCTTCCGAAAAAACCTACCCCCGTCTTCAGGTATCAATACTTCTACAATGGGAGACTGATCTAACGCAAAATCATAGAATGGGACGTTTTCAACGCCGTTTACCCTGATGTTTTCATAGGTCGCCTGAATAGTTGTCGTTAAAACGCGCCTACTGTCAATATTACCAGGTTCCCACTTCGATTGGACCAAACAATACTCGACCTTTTCGACTTTCGAAACAAATAAAGCCAACAAGCCGGGCCGCTTTTCATTTACAAGAGGCTGCACCCAAGAACGATTTTCATAGGAAGCTTTGTAGAGTGAGACATCAAAAAAATTATCGGCTCCATTGGTGAGCGTTTTATTGCCATGATTCCAGTCCCAAAAGGAATTATCTTGAGATCGCACAACAGCCCCCGGCGGCCCGCACCCATTAGCGAGCCAATCATCGATCGACTCTAAACTATTTAAGACTCTTACATTCATGCACTAACCTCTTTAATCGATACATCCATCTTACTAGAACTAACGACCAACCAATACCCTTGTATCTTCCTATGGCAGGAACCCAGTTGTAGGACATATCATTGACTACCTCCACAACCGAATCTCGACCCAATAACCGAGAGGAACCCTCAAAAGATCTTTCAATAGATTTCGCAACCGCACTCGCTGACGGTCCCACCGTATTCGAGGCGAATTCGTCCACCCCAAAATCTAATACTCGGCTTACCAGAGGCATCACTGTGAACCCAGAACGACAGAACCTCTCAAGCCACGCATCGAAGAACACCGAATCACTTAAAAAATAAATTGATTCGACAAACGTCCAAATCTTTTTATTAAAGCCAAAGCCATTTCCGTAGCCAAACTTCACCGTCGACACTTTAGAATAATCATCCTCCTCACTCTCAAAACCACTGAATCCAACAATGCCTCTGAAGTCAACAGAATCCCCAAAGCGATCAAACATACTATCGAAGAAAATCAAAAAGTCTTGCCTGACACCCAAGTCGTCATCTAAGAAAATACATCTCTCTGAATATTTAAAACACTCAGAAAAAAGTCGAAAAAAATTTTTATTGATCTTCAAATAGATATTGTCTGATGACTCTTGAGGAATATTTAATAATTTTACCGTTTCAATTCCAACAAATGAGCTGGGCTCAAACTGGTTCCCAACATCCAATATTACTATTTTTATCTTTAAGCCGGCAAAAGCAGATTGAGAAACCAGCTCATCTACTAAAATTCTAACATTAAGCATTCGCTTATATGTGAGCACACCAACGGTAATATCAATTTTTTCTACAATCCCTTCACTAAGCAGGTTCACGCAAATCCCTTAATTCAGAAAGAACAAGCGAAAATACAACCAAGAATGCATGCTTCTCACCAAAATCTTTTATGACAGAGTTAAATATACCTGAAATTAAAAGGACAGTAAGACATCCCAAGACTAACCAGTAAATACGCTGATTTTTCGCCGAATATGCCGCATAAACAATGTAACTCAACGACCCAAAAAAGATTGCTAGGCCAATCAAGCCTCCAGCTAGATATTGAGTGGCTATCTCAGAATGAACATTATCAGTCAGTCGCCCCATAACCCCAGTGTTAAAAGCATCCGCCAATGCCGGATCTAGACCTGAGAGCCCAACTCCGAAAAACACGTTCTCTTTCGCTATCTCGAAAGCCCCAGAGTAAAAAACTAGACGCTTTCCAATCGACGTCCCCTGATCGTTCTTTAAAAAAAAGTCATTAACCTGAGAAAGTGATAAACTTATATTTTCAAGAAAGTTAGAAGACAATAACGAAATAAAAACCAAGGACCCTATAAGTGGAAAGAATATTAAATTCGCGGATAAACTACGCTGAGTCAAAGAGAATATTAAAAAAGTGCATATTAAAAAATAGAAAGTTATATAAGCAGTCCGCCCCCGCTCAATAAAAAATATATTTGCCACAAAAAATATAATGAGAAACAAATAAACTATTTTTTCAAGATTGAATTTTTCCTTAACGACAAGTTTCCCTAACAGCAATACCACACCTAGATTAACTATAAATCCATGAAAGATCCTACCTTTCAGACTCTCTTTTGCTCCCTGAACGTCGATGACAGAGAAATATAATAAATATGAAAACACAACTGCCAAAGCGATCGAAAAAATAAAGATATTTTCGATCATTACCCTCCGACCAGGAACAAAACTCAAGGCGATCGAAAATACAATGGTCAATATGTAAAAACGATATTCAAAAATTGCCTCTAAACTCTGCAGAAAATCGGAACCACCCCACATGCACGTTATAGATAGCCATATAAATGGGCTAATAAAAATTAAATTTAATGGTGATAATATGCTGCTCCCCATTCTTGATTTGATTACGATAATAGCCGCAACAAATGATAAAAAGGAAAAAAAAACAATCAATCCGGTTGGCACTATTTCGGATAATATTGAAAAAGAGAAAATTGCAAAAGTAATGACAAAAAACCTTTCAGATTTTATTCCAGTTAAGAGTTGAACTGAATTGGTTTGATCTAATTTATATTCATCGGCCATGCAAAAAATCTCGGTAAGTTGATTGCAAACCATCCTTCAATTCAATCAAAGGAGCCCACCCTAATTCCGTAATTTTTGTTATGTCTAGAAGCTTCCGCGGAGTTCCATCAGGCATTGATTTGTCATGTTTTATTGCGCCCTCATATCCAATGGTTTGAGCAACCAGGATAGCGAGTTCATTTATTGTTATATCAGTCCCTGTTCCTACGTTGATATGATATCCATCCGCACCAGTTACTGCTTTGAACTTATGTGTGTCGCAGGACATCAGAAGTAATACGGCGTCCGCCAAGTCGTTTACGTGGAGAAATTCGCGCCGAACCGTTCCTGTCCCCCACATCCGCACCTCCGGCGAGGCGCTAATTTTAGCCTTATGAAATCGTTGAATTAAGCCAGGAATGACGTGCGAGTTGTCTGGATCGTAATTGTCGCCTGGCCCATACAGATTTGTTGGCATTATGCTTCGATAATCTGTTCCGTACTGCTTGTTGTATGCTTCACACAATTTTATTCCTGTAATTTTTGCTATTGCATATGCCTCATTTGTGGGTTCGAGCGCACCAGTTAGCAGAGCAGACTCGGGAATTGGTTGCTTTGCAAATTTTGGGTATATACAAGATGAGCCGAGAAAGATTAATTTTTCAACACCTGCTCTATATGCACTCTCAATGACGTTGAGTTGGATAATTAAATTCTCGCAAAGAAAATCTCTGGGATAGATGTTGTTAGCGTTTATCCCGCCCACCTTCGCAGCGCCTAGAATTAGCCAATCTGGCTTTTGTTGGGAGATGAAGCTTGATGTTTTTTCTTGATCTGAAAGATCAAGAGTCGATCGGTTAACGCCGATCAACTCCGACACCCGCGCCGACTTCGCGAGTCTTCTCATGATTGCCGAGCCAACCATTCCTCTGGAACCCAGCACCATGACTTTACCGAATGTAGTTTCGTTCATTTTTTCAGCCCGAGCTACTCTCAACATAGCCGTTATCTTCTAGCAGCTTAATTTTTCTGGCGTCAAGTAAGTCTACTGAAATCATTTCCTCAATCATTTGATCAAGTGAAATTTTCGGCTCCCATCCAAGTTTCTCGCGAGCCAAACTCGAATCACCCAATAATGTGTCCACCTCTGCGGGTCTAAAATAACGAGAATCAACTCTAACAATCACCTGTCCGACTGTAAGTGAAGTCAATAGTGTAGACGACTGAATCGACATGATCCTGCCAGTTTCTGCCAACCCAGACCCAACCCACTCAATCTCAATACCTAATTGAACTGCCGCTTTAGTAACAAACTCTCTGACAGATATCTGCCAACCAGTCGCTATCACATAATCTACCGGCTCATCCTGTTGAAGCATCAAATACTGCATCTCTACATAGTCACGCGCGTGCCCCCAGTCCCTCATCGAGTCTAAATTGCCAAGATAAAGACATTTATCGAGACCCTGTGAGATCCTACTAAGACCCCGAGTAATTTTTCGAGTAACAAACGTTTCTCCTCGTCTACTGGACTCATGGTTAAACAAGACACCATTGCAAGCGAACATCTTATAAGCTTCGCGGTAATTAATTGTGATCCAGTAAGCAAAGAGCTTAGCCACAGCATAAGGCGACCGAGGATAAAAAGCAGTCGTTTCAGATTGCGGAGTTTCTTGAACCAAACCGTAGAGCTCCGAGGTCGAAGCTTGATAATACTTACAGGAACTGCTCAGCCCAAGAAAACGAATACCTTCAAGAAGACGCAAAGCTCCAAGGGCGTTAGTATCGGCGGTGTACTCTGGTGAATCGAACGAAACTTGTACATGAGATTGTGCCGCCAAGTTATAGACTTCATCAGGAGCAACTTCCTCTAGTACTCGAACAAGATTAGATGTGTCAGTCAGATCTCCGTAATGAAGATGCAGTTTCCTATTCGGCGAATAAGGGTCTTCATAAAGGTGATCGATGCGCCCTGTATTCAAGCTAGAAGAACGCCGTTTAATACCATGAACCTCGTACCCCTTCGAGAGCAAAAGCTCCGTTAAGTAAGATCCATCCTGCCCAGTGATACCAGTAATCAACGCCTTTTTCATAGTACTCCATACCATCTGCCTTTATAAAAACGAAAACAACTCAACCTCTAAAACAAAAAAGTTATCGCGATCGGTCCGTGACACTGACAATAAATTTGAAACCTAAAGTACGAGACCTAAATTCCCCGTCAAAAACACAGTTCGAAATTAGTGTTTCCTGCAATTATTAGGCACCAAGAGTTCTTGGAAAGTAAGGTTAACAAGTCTTCACGCGTAGTGCTTTTTCAGAAAGCGCTGTTCTGGACACATTATTATATCAGGATCATCGTACTTAGGCTTCCATCCCAGTTCATTTTTAGCTTTTGATGTATCCGCGACAAGAACAGCGGGATCCCCTGCACGGCGACTATGGACACTTACTTTTAGTTGCACCCCCGAAATCCGTATGACTGAGTCAATCACTTCTTTCACGCTATAACCCTTACCAATGCCTAAGTCATAAAGTCCATCGCGCCCTCCGGCGAGTAGCCTCTCCAGCGCAAGGAGATAGACACTACATAGATCAGTAACGTGAACGTAGTCTCTAGCACAGGTACCGTCGCGAGTGCTGCAATCACTTCCATAGACTTTTGCATCAGAATAGAGCCCAAGAGCGGCCTGGATTAATAACGGAATAAGTTGTGACTCAGGCTGGTGAAGTTCACCCAATTCATCATCAAGATCAGCACCCGCCACATTAAAATAACGTAAGCTACAACTCGAGAATCCATACGCTGATCGATAGTCCTCGAGAATTGCTTCAATCATTGCTTTGGACCTGCCGTACGGAGTAATTGGATCTACTCGGGCGTTTTCGCTCAGAGAAGTTTCTGTAGGATTCCCGTAAACTGCGGCCGAAGAGGAAAATAAATTTTTCGCAACCTGCGCGGCGCATTCCTTGCAGCAAATTCAAAGTATTACTAACGTTGTTTAGATAATATTTTTGCGGATTCTCTACCGACTCGGAAACTTCGATATGTAAGGCGAAATGCATAACTGCATCGTACTTAATACCTCCATCAAACAAAGCTGCCAATGAAGATGAGTCGGCAATATCGCCTTGACCCAGTGAACCATATTTGATGGATTCACGATGACCCATGGAAAGATTATCAAACGCGATAGCTCGGTGGCCCGCCACCGTCAGAATTTTCATCATGTGTGAACCAATATATCCGGCTCCACCGATTACTAAAACATTAGCCATAATTATAAACTTACTACCAATTTATACATGTTTGTTAAAGTCCCCTAGCGAATAACAACCTATGGTCAGGGCATTGATGTAGAGGTAGGAGAATACCAACTAAGTAGACGTCTCAGCATTAGTCAAATAAGCCCTCCAGTAGAGAATGACCGCCCTCTCTTAAATCCAAGACTACAACTTTCACCACCTGTATAAATCACCTAGCGTCGTTTATGAGTAAACAGGGCCCACTTCAACTTTCTTTTCCAAGCTTTTCGGCTGATTCTCTTATTAAACTACACAATTGCGTTGATAGTTGTCCTCTCCCGCTCAGATTATGGGGGGCGCAATAGATTTCTCGCAACGCGTCTATTTCTTGTCTCCATATATTTTGATTCAAATCCAAGCTATTAAAAGCCCTAGATAGAATTACCTGCTTACTGCCAAGCCTAGCGTGTTCAGATATTAAAAGATTCGGTGACACCTCTCCCATCCCAACAGGGGAAACTCCTCCAATCCCGAACAATACTCCTTGAGCCTTACAGATATTCGCGAAGCATTCCGCGAACCCATTAGCAAACAGTTCGAACATATGCGTTAATCCAAGCGCTCTTGATAAATCATTCAATCCGAGATGGACATTATCGATCGGCAATCTTTCGAGCACTCTATACAAAGATGCTAACAACTCCGGAGTCTCAACGAGCAAACAAAATTTTGCGCGCTCATCAATAAGTTCAAGAGAATATTGCACCTCATCGTAAGAACGAAGCATTGGAATTATGAGTCGATTAACTCCACATCCCAGGGCGCTATCAATCTGATTTTTAGAGTCCCTACCTAATGGATCAATCCTTACCAGTAACTCAGCATTAACCAAACAACGCTTGATTCTAGAGATATCATCAAAAGAGTGATCACTAATCCAAGGCTTTCGATCAGGTTGCCGCGCTGCCTTACCACGTCTTTCAAGATCTACAAAAATTGAATCAACTCCCGCTGCGTCCGCGATCCTCGCCTTATCGGTGTTGTTTGTTATGAAAATAAAACGCATATGTATTTACGCTCTGATATAGCTAAAAGAAAGACGGATCGAACCGGAACATTGACTGAATCGATTGCCGAGGCCTCAAAACTTCCAATTTCGGCAAAAGAGAAACGATAGGGACATCTGGTAAAATAAAAGGCGGCTTCATTACGTTCGAATATGACCCCGCATTAGGAATCACAATAAAATCACCCTCTTCAACAAATCCGGATAACGTAGCTAGCTTGTCTCCCTCAATGCACGTATATCCAACCAAATCGATGCTCTCATCGTCTCTATGCGACAATCTATTTGTCACCGTCTCAACAAAAATGTCCGTCGTATGATTGTTAGCATGCGCTACGTAACGACTAAGATTACACACAGCTACTTTTGAATGATTGAGAGAACGCACTCTATGAATACGGCCTACCAGCGTCATCACGTCAGCAACAACAGCGGTCCCTGGTTCAAAAATTAATTCGATTTCGTCCGGCTCAATGCCAGCAGCCGACAAGGTTCTACAAATAACTTCTGCATACTGCTGATAAGAGACTGAGACAAGCTTTAGGCTGGTTGCTAACTCACTTGGCAACGGACTCATCATTCCACCGCCAAAATTTAAATGGGTGGGCTCCAAATCTTTGATTTCTTGGTAGACCTTACCTAAGAAATTCGCTCTTCTTTCAAAGGACTCAAGAGATCTATGCGGAATATGACAATGGATTGCGAATAATTTGAGTTCAGGTCGCTCTCGCAACAATGAAATGCACGCATCAAATTCTGCCGCATTCGGTACGATGCCAAATCGAGATTTATTGTCAGCGTCAGATAAATTGAGTCGAAGCCCTATGCTAGCTTCTACTGAATGATCCGATACGATGGACACGATCGTATTTAATTCAGAGAGGTGATCTATGTTTATAGTTACACCTAATTCAACCCCTTTTCGCAAATCCTCGTTCGTTTTCAATGGACCATTAAAAATAATTCGATTTGGTGGAATACCCAAAGCAAGGGCGTAGTCTAGCTCTGCTCCAGAAACCACTTCAGAAAAACCACCTAATTCATGATTTATCCTGCAAAGATCATGAAAATGATTAGTCTTAAATGAGTAAGCGACGTGGGCTGAAAAACAAAAGTTTTCGAAAGCTGATCGATAATCGGTAATATTTTTTTCGAACTTTTGTCTATCAAGAATGTAGAAACTGTCGCCAACTTCTTTCGCAATGTCCAGCAGTACTGCATAATTATAACTCACCTCGATTAGCGCCTCCGCTCAAAGACATTCCGCATTGATATAACAGAGAAGACTGTTCGACAAACCAATACCAAATCCAAAAATACACCGAGCGTTTGAAATAACTCAATATATCGATTGTCAAAAATGATTTTCTCGGGCCACTCTAACTCATCGCGCCCATTAACCTGTGCAAGACCAGATATTCCAGGTCGCATCACAAACCTTGGGTTGTAGCAATTAGGTAGCTTGTCCAAATCACCCAACTCATAGGAAACCGGCGGTCGCGGCCCAATGAAAGACATCTCGCCTTTCAAAATGTTAAATAGCTGTGGGATTTCGTCGATCGATGTTCGCCTAATCAATGCTCCGACCTTCGTGATCCGAGGATCACCCTCAAAACAATTCAATCCGGTTCCCGAAAACTCGCTGTCTCTCAACATCGATCTAAACTTAAACATCCAAAACGGTCGCTTATTAAGCCCTATGCGTTTTTGAAGAAATAAGATCGGAGATCCGTCATCTAGGTAAACAGCAACTGCTACGACCAATAGAAGAGGGCTCAAAAAAGTGATACCAGCGAGCGCACAAACTATGTCAAAAATGCGCTTTAAAAAAAGATTAAAAGTTAACCACATATTTCAGGAAACACTCGTAATCCAATTTCGATCAATTTCAACCTCCCCAGACACCACATTTAGATATAAATCCAAAAGATCTTTAGTCGTTTGAGGCTGACCCATCTTTTGTCTGTTGGTATTGACGATCGGTTGAAGCTCAACTGCAGAGCCACACAAAAACACTTCATCAGCCGCACATAAAAGTTCACAATGAATTCGTTCTACACATGGAGCCAAGCCAAGTCGAGGCGCGATTGCAAGGAGCGTATCCCTTGTAATGCCGCGTAAGATAAAATCATCTTCAGGCGGAGTGATCAATCGATCTCCGAAAACGGCAAAGATATTTGCCCCTCCAGTCTCACTCACAAAACCATCTCGTGTTAAAAAAACAGGATGTTTCACTCCTGCATCTTTTGCTTCGATGGCTCCATACCGGCCATTCAAATAGTTACCACCCACCTTTACTGAAGGGGGCATCGTCAGATTATCAATACGAACGAATGATGGATGAAAAAATTGTTCGGTAGTGAGGGCTTGGATATCCTGCCGAGGCTTTGTTACTGGCACTATCAGAACTTTGCCGATCAGTGGCAGTGTATTCCAAGAAGAACACTGTTCTACGACGACCAAGATTCGAATTGCGAAATCACCCTCGATTGCATTTTTGATGACTAACTCAGCAACCGCTCTTTGTAATTCATTTATTTCCAGGTCAACTTGAATACAGAGTCTTTGACAGGAATCTAACAAGCGGTGAACATGGTCCACGAATCGAAACAATCCGAGACCGCCAGCGCTTTGCAAATATCCTCTTATCCCTTCAAACGGAGTGATCCCAAACTGGCTAGAGACCGACATCGCCGGAATGGTTGCTTGGCTTCGGTCGACCAAGTGACCATCAAACCAAACATAAGAACAATCCTGTATCATTTAACTAGCCACTCGTGATGATGAAAAACTGATATGAAACTTAACGCTGTAAACCTAGAAATTTCGATAATAATTCCTTTTTACATAGAGCTAGATGTTATCTCATCAACGATTGAATCAATAGTGGCCGCATGCAAAGGACTAAATTATGAAGTGTTGATCTGCAATGATGGCGAAATTCCCAGCCAAACTATTCTGACAAAAGCTAAAGAGACTCTGGACTCGGAAATAGACATCACAGTTTTAAAAAACCGCTATCTGCCAGGCGCAGCCGGCGCTCGCAACACTGGTATTGATGCGGCGCGTTATTCATGGATTGCGTTTCTCGATGCAGATGATCTTTGGTTACCTAACAAAATTTTTGATCAGATTGAGGCGATGAAAACCGGTGCAACATTTATTTGCTCTCCTTACCAGCTTGATAAAGGCGCCGTTATTAATCCACCAAAAACGATTAACAAGCCAACCGATATTTTTTTAAAGCGCGGCATATCAACCAGTACCGTACTCGTTCATAAAACCTGCATTGGCGAGACCAGGTTCAGGGCTTTGAAGCATGTAGAAGATATTGATATGTGGTTTCGACTGGCCAACAATACCTGTTTCACCTATGCCCATACCAACAAAGTAGCGATGGAGTACAGCACTAAAGGCAGCACTTCAAACAAATGGCTTCAATTATGGCTATTTTCAGAATGCTTATTGCTCAATCGAATCGGCGCCATTTTGTTTGTTCGCACCATTTTTGGTTATACGACACGAGGCGTATGGAACCACTTTCTTCAACCAACGTTAAATCGCATTATCAATTAAAAACGAAATTAGACCGATGGAAACCACAGACATCAACCCACTCACTAGTCGGGCTAGCATCATATCCTCTAGTATTCCCGGGATAACCCGTCGTCTTCGGGCATAGCCCACAATAGCTGGATCAAAATATAAGGTGACCAACAATGTATTTGCTCCGTTAAAAACTGAGGTGAGAGCGATAATCGTTGCACGATAATCGGGGAAGTGAGGAAGCACCAAAATCAGGAGCGTCCAAATCAAGTAATGCGGCAAGTATGCAAACGCAAAAAAAAGATAAAATTTAGAAAATAACTTCCAACGAATCTTTCGTTTACGAGCCTCATCAGAACCCTTTCGAACCGTATGACTATGCGATTTAAAAAATAAAGATCCGCTCTTCATAAGGCCTAGCAGTCGTCCGTGTGCTAATCGCGTTAAAAAATTTCGAGAAATGATGGCTAGCCCTACGCCTATTGGTATTACGCATTGGAAAAGGGTTATTTCATACCAAGCCAATGGTGCATAGCCCAGATCTGCAATGAGCCCAATGCCAGGCAAAAGAAGAGCAACTAAGGTGCGCGATCCTATATTGACAGCATTAACTAGTGTCATGGACGCATCAGGCCGAGCCAACCTATACCCTTCTGCACGAATCAGAGAGCTGGAAGCCTCCAGTAGCATCAAGAGTCCTAAAATAATAAATATAAATAAGAACATGCCTATCATTAATCTGGCACTCTAGAAATTTTCTTATTGGGCAAATAAGCAGCGCCAATATGAGCTGCCAAAAGAGAGAAAGTGCTATTAGGGACAATAGTGTAAAGACTAGCGGCTATCGAAATAAAGTCATTGATCACTGACATCTCTGATGCAGGAGCCGAACTTGGTAAAACGTCTTTTGTTGGCGATTCACCCAAGACTTGGCTCACAAAATCTAGGTCATCAGTAATAATATGCAAACGTTCCAACATAACTGTTCCCTTGAGCAAAGCTAAAGCGTCCCGATAGCTCTCTAATCGCGCCGATAGCCCCTGCTCCCTAAAATCGCCACCTCTGATGTGTAATACAGTCTCACGATCACGACTCTTTAGTTTTATTTTTTCTACGATTCGATCATGAAGTAGACCAGAACTTACCAAATTCTGGGCCACTGCTTCCGAGCCATTACTTTGTTGAAAATATCCAAAAAAAATGAGGTCGCAGAACCACGGTTTGATTTGTAGCGATTCGGTATCGAACACAGTAAAAAAGGTCCGGGAGATGGCACGAGCGACCACAAAATCCAACAAAACTAGACCTAGGGACCAATGAAACCTTAATGTCTCTAACTTGCAAATTTTATGGGTCACGTTTGGGTGATCGGTGTGCCCTAATAACTTCCTTACGCTTGAGTCCAAGAAGAAATTGACACACCGAAAGTCTCTCGAGCATTTGCTGACGTTTGCGATCTGGAACAAATTGTTTCCAAGACCGCCAAACAAATAAACGATTCGCTTCATAATCCCTGATTTCTAGATGAAGCGATAGGCGGGCGCATGACTCGTCGGTTATAACACCAAACCGCAAGAACAAGCACGAGGGTATACAAATTTTTCTCACCAAAATCCTTTAAAGATGAGTTGAATGCCATTCCAACCATCAGGGTAATCCCCACCACCAAATACCAACCGGACGCTTGAAAGTCAGCATTCCGATAGAGCTTAATAATCCTTACTAAATGCCCAAACAGCCACGCCAAAAAAATAGCAAACCCAACAAAACCACCCATGGCCAACTGGTTCAAATATTCGTTATGAATATTGTCTGTCATGTCACTCGCCAAACCTGCTTTGTATTGCAATTCTAAAGCAGCGTTGAGACCACCAACGCCAACACCAAAAACGGGATTATCTAGCCAGATCCGTAATGCTGAGAAATAAAAATCAAGTCGCTGCCCCTCGGATTGCTTCAATGTAACGCCTGACTCTAGATATGCGTCAGAATTAATCATGATTTCCCGCAAGCCCGAAAAAAAGTCTGGGTTGAAAATAAATGCTGCACCAAAGATGGAAAACGACATCAACGTGACCGCCAGCTTTCTTCGACTGCCTCTCAACATTAATACTGAGAAAGGCAAGACAACCATAATTTGTATAAAGCCTGTTCTACCCTCATCTAAAATCAGCACGTGACAAGCAGCTAAGAAGGCAACCAGATATCTCAAAGCCGAATTGATTCGCACAATCCGTCCAACAGGAAAAAAACAGTATGCAATAAGAACCGAACTCAGAAATCCGTTCATGATGTAAAGATTTCTCATATAAAACGGTTTGCAGAGGAGCTCAACCTCATCAAGTATTGAAAAGCCTAATCCTGCCGACAATCCTAAAAAAAAGCATAGATGAACTTTATTTATATACTCGTCGTCGAGTTGCTTAAACGCGAAGATTAAAATCGGAATAGCTACAAAAATACGGTATTCACTTAGTGTCTCCCATGCACTGAATACCGCCTCGGTAGGACTCCACGCAATCGATAAAAGCAAATAACAGAAAAGCAAAATCCCAACCAATTCCGGAAATTCCAGCATGTTCCAAATGGTTGCGCCATTGTGAGACCTGAGTGTCGAAACGGCTTGAATTGCAGCAACACTCATCAACAAAACATAGGAAAAAGAAACCAATCCTGTCGGAACGATTCGTAGTGATATTGCGAGAGAGAAAAAACAGAGCGCAAGAAAAAGGGTTCGTTGCATTTTACCTACTGAGTCTTAGAACAAATGGGACTTCGATGATAACTCAATATCAAGCAGAGAATTGCTCGCATCATATTCGGGGACATATTTTTTAATCCACGTGCTCAAAGATTCGGAGTCTTTGATTTCTGCTAACTCTGCCAGAAGGTTCTCGACATGCGAGTCATTTAGACCCACTTTTTCCGATGATCCTTTCTCTTGGTAAATAAGCGGATTTCTAGTGGGAACCGCCTTATCTGAAATCGTTAACTCTTCAATCATTTTTTCGCCGGGACGCAATCCGGTGAACTTTATCTCAATATCAGCCGATATCGTTTTACGACCGTTTGACATCGCAATCATTGTATTGGCCACATCAAGAACTCGAACACGCTCGCCCATATCTAAAACAAAAAGTGATCCATCTTCAACCATCGAACCAGCAGCGATGACTAGGGATGCAGCCTCCGGAATCGACATAAAATATCGCTCCACTTCAGGGTGAGTTACAGTGACCGGACCACCCATTTCAATTTGTTGTTCAAATATAGGAATCACAGACCCCGAAGATCCCAATACATTTCCGAACCTCACCGCCCCAGTCAGAAGATCTTTACCGCCATCTCGCCGACCAAGAATTATTTTCTCACAAATACGTTTCGAAGCTCCCATAACATTTGTTGGACGAACCGCCTTATCAGAGCTAATTAATATAAACCGGGATACACCATAGAGTTCAGACAACCGCAGTGTGAACCACGTACTCTCAATGTTATTTCTCAGCCCTTCAATCACATTGTGCTCAACAATTGAGACATGTTTATAAGCAGCAGCCTGAAATACAATTGATGGCATGAATCGTTTAAATATCATTTCAAGGCGTTGAAGATTACATGCGTCTGCCAAAATAATCGTTAAATCAACAGTTGGATATCTCGCGGAAATATTTCGTTGAATTTCGAAAAGACCATACTCGGATTGATCGACTAATATCAGACGTTGCGGATTAGCCAACGCGACCTGCTGTGACAACTGTGAGCCAATAGAACCACCGGCTCCAAAAATTAAAACTGACTGATCTTTCAGATAGGCCAGATCTTGTTGGCTCACCTCGTATACGTTGCGCTGTATGACATCCGTAATTTCTACGGATCGCTTTTTCACCGAACTAGAATCAAGCGCCGAGATAATCTCAATAGCAACACCTTTGCTTTTGCTTGTGACCTGCACCTGTTTTAGCAACTCTGATCCAATCAGATCCTCTGGCACGCAAAGCAATTTGAACTGATTAAATAAGTCCAAGGTCTTTACTCGTTTTAGACTAAAAACGTCACATCCCAAAAGTCTTCGACCATTCATTGCGTTGTCGGAATCAATGAATCCTCGGACTGCAATACCCTCATCAACACTTAAAATCTGCAAGACTTTCTGTGACATGGGTCCAGTGCCTAATACCAACGCCCCCACTTTATGACTAGAAGAAGGGAATTGTTTGGCAAACACTTTGTTCAAAACAGCCACTTCAAAAAAATGCGAATAAACCCGGCGCTCAATAACGATTAGAAGACCCAAAATTAGGGGGAAAATAACACTAACGGTTCTGGGAACTTGTTCTATTGTCACGAACCCGAATAACGCCACAGACCATATCAATATAAATGCGCAAATCGCACCTATCTGTCGCTGATCATAATATCCAAAATAACGGAATACCCCTCTGTAATAACTAAACAAATTGGCACTCACATGCCATAACAGAAGCCCGAAGATGCCAGCACTCGTTTCGAAATATAGCTGTATATCAAACCACTCCCCTAGCCGGATACAAATGGATAACCACAAGGCTGACAAGACAATGAGAGAGTCAATTGCAAATAGAATTAATTTCCGGAACAGAGACGTTAAGCGCAAAGTTTGGAATAACCGCAATTTAAGGTCGTCCAGATTGAGTAGTGTGGGATATTGAAGAGGCCGCATCCATGTGCATTATGCGCTTATACTCAGACAAATACTGTTCTGCAACCTCAGTCCAACCGCAAACTGAAATCGAGTCACGCTCAGTCAGGGATATCAAAGACCCTAGCGCATCAACCCAAACATCGATCTTGCTACCAAGCCGAACAGCTGAAATATTTTTTGTTTGTGGAAAATACTCTACAGCCCCAACTTTGTCAGAGCACAAAACCAACAAACCAGCAGACAAGGCTTCAGAAACAACCATCCCAAAGGGCTCTTTTCGTGCTGGGTGTAACAGAACATTATAATGCTGCCAAGGTACAACATCTTGCCAACCCTTAATTTTCACCCAGTTTCTGCCTCGGACGAGAGAAGCGATTGAGTGCTCATCGACACCGTAGACGTCTAACTCCATTGGAATTAATCTGGCCCGCGCGGTCTCGCCTATCTTGATAGCGATATCCAGGCCTTTCCTAGACCACTCTTTTCCTACAAATACACATTTATACGGGACAACTTCTTCTCTGTTAGGCAAACTAATAAGTTGCCTGCTTGCATCCATGTCAAAACCAGGATAACCAATAAACGGAATCTTGGAGGTCAACCCGGGATAACAAATCTCTAGTTCATCGCGTAACAAGCCTGAAACTGGAACAACCGATTGCACTTGCGAACTAAGAAGCTCCTTCTCTTCCATTTGATGCCACGCTCGTAATCGAGGACTAAAAAACGTTTTCAATCTAAACCAGGTGGTCATACCCTTAATGGGCGGACCGTGGAATGTCGTAATTTGGTGACAATCAGTTCTCTCATGGGAATGAATAAGGGCACTTTTAAAACGATCAGGATTTTGCTGAACATAGCTACTCACGCGGCAAGAGAACTCTTGGAGAGCTTTATAACGTCGGGCATTAGAGCTACGCTCCACACAATGAACCAGAATTCTTAAGTCAGGCATTTCAACTACCGATTCACATATAACGTGGACAGTGACACCCAAGCTAGCAAGCTCACGACTCAAAAACCATACGTAGGATTCCATTCCCCCGACTCGACCGAGCTTCCTAACAACTTGGACTACGTCCATCTCGATCACCTCATTCTAAATCGCGGTAATGTTTCTTAGACAGCTCAATTCCGAACAATTCTTCTAACCAAAATCTAAGTCTATTCCGATAGTTTTTTAAGGAAGGTTTATAATTAGCCACAATTTCAAAATTTTTCTCGGCAAAATCTTCGATCCAAGAAGTCATAACAGCTGGGTGACTACCTGAGAAATCTCGAATTTCCTTGCAATCAATATTTCCATAGTGATTAAAATCCGTCGTATTTCTTCCCCAATACTTACCAACTTGCTCAAGCTTTCTCTTTGTATACTCCGCTCGACGCGCATGACCATAGTGGAAAATTTGTGCATTCGCAAAACGAGCTTTGGGATATCGCCCCTTCTTGTTCTTTTCCATCACTACAAAAAACAGACCATCTGGCGCTATTGAGCGGATAGAATTCCTGATAATCCGTGGCGCTCTGCGATATCCAGCTATACCAATCTGGTCGACACTTCCGTAGAAATGAAGAAAATCGAAATACAAAGCTTCAACATCTATATCCGTTAAGTTGTCGTACATGGCATTTCGGATCGCATCAAGATCCTTTTCATGGAGAACCTCGTCACCCTCCAGATAAAAAGCCCAATCACCTGTGCAATTGAATTGCGCGATCATTTTTTGCTGGCCATACACGTAGCCTCGATCTTGCATGGATTCATTCCAACAAGTTTCGATGATTCGAATCCGCGGATCATCGATAGCACGAACGCGATTGAGAGTATCATCGGTACTGGTACCAATCGCTATTACATATTCATCCACTAAAGGCAAAAGCGACCGAATGCTTTCTTCAAATGGATAACCGTTGGTTACCGCATTTCGGAGAAACGTAAATCCACTCACCTTCATTCGCCGCTCTCATGATATTGATAGCTTTCAGGCAACTTTCGATTTAACACTTTAAACAGCTCTTCATTCGATCTGTGGTGTACTGCCATCACTTCATTTCGCAAGACAGGCATTTGATCTGTTAGCTCACACATCAGCTTTTGCAATATTGGATCACAGAGTTGAAATAATCGATAGATCGTACAGCGATCGATCAATCTTAATATTTCACGCGAGACGAGCTTACTCAGTGGCAACGCGCTACGACGTTTAGAAAAATAATCATCCATGTCGGCATACTCCAATTGTTTATCTTGAAAACGATTGAAATACCCACCTTTAAATCCTAACAACTTTTTCAAGCGCGCATACATCAGCAGCCAACGAATTGAGTTATCGCTGATGCCGGGATTCACTGGCCGTCGGTGCCGTAGCTTGTCGACTGACAAAGTGACTCCACACCACTCACTTAGATTTTTAAGTTGGCCCTGGATATCCCTTCGCAGGTCCTCGTACAACAAAACTTTTACGTCCTGCGAACTTTTAAATAACGAATGAAGTAGCGCGTTCCAATCAGCCTTTTCAACATCTATAGTTAGAAGTCTTTTGGACTTAAATCTGCGCCCTGGAATTGAAAAGTTTGCACGCTTCGCATCCCAATTCACAAAGTCCTCGAAACTTTGGTAATCACCACTCTTGAGCGTTTCCTTATATACCGACGTCAACCAATCATATTGATTACGAATCAGAACACATATTCGAATGTTTCCAAAAATTTGATTCAGCCGTTGGGCGTGCTCTTGATAATTTTGGATATAAAGCAATTGCGAGAAAGATTCTGCGCTTAAGAATAAGCGCTTTCCATTTGAATTCGCTTTCCAGTCCTCAAAGCGTCGACGAGCCATATTAAGCCAAGCGTCGGAATAGCACTCAAATTCGAAGATCGGAATCAAAGCCTCCATCAAACCGCGCGGATTATAATCAATATCGGTTCCAGCAAATGAGTTCGGAAAGACTCGTTTCTGCAAAAACGTCGATGCCGTTTTATGCAATCCGATATGAATCATGACATCTGTCATAGGGTGCTACCTTGTGTCATGATTGTTTTCAATGGGAGGATACGGCTTCCTTGGCATAAATCATCAAAAACTTGACGATTAGATGACTCCCTAATTGTCGATTCTGGATGCCACAAATGAAGCAACGAGGTTGCGTAACGCCCGTCTTTTAGAATCTTTCCAGCACGCTGAGCGCGAACTGCAAACTCTGAATCCTCAAGCCCCCAAGAAACAAACGTCTCATCAAAACCACCCAACTCGATAAAAGACTCGCGACTAATTCCGATGTGAAACCCACGGAGCTGTCGCCAAGAACGTCGGGGAAACTTTCTAAAGACACCCAAATCGAGCCTCCAGAACTTTCTACCCGTGAAAAGAGAATGGATTTCATGTGCAGAGAACTTGCTAGTTACCAATTGTTTGGTAGTTCCCTCGGACAATAGCTTTCGACTCCCAAAGACAACGCATTGATCCTCGGAAAGATGTGCCTGCATTGCCAAAAAATTTGAAGGCATCACGCAATCCCCATCAAGAAATAACAGCCATAAACCCGTTGCTTTGAGTGCAGCTAAATTTCTCGAGCGCGCCAACCTGAAATTTGTGTCAGGCTGCCACGAGTGAACCACGGGACAATCAAGACGATCTCTATACTCAGAAACCAACGCTTTCGTTTTCGAATTCGAACCATCGTCGGCCACAATAATTTGCTTCGGTAAGACGGATTGCCACTCAACAGACTCCAATACCATTCTCAGCTTTTCCACCGACTGATACGTCGTAATAATCAAGGATAGATCAAGATTTTTTCGAGGATTCATAGCTAAGATGCCATTGGTATGCGGTGCTTACTATATTTCGTAAATCTGAATTTGTCGGCTTCCACCCAAAAGATTTGCTGGCTTTGCTGTTTGATGCCACCAGCCGCACAGGATCGCCTAGCCTGCGCCTTTTTACAACTTTATCAAGTCTCAGACCACTCACGTCTTCACATGCGCGGATTACCTGATAGATCGAATAGCCCGATCCTGACCCAAGATTGCAAGCAACAAAACCACTATTCCCGGTGGATTGATACATCAATCCACGCAAATGCGCATCGGCAATATCATTGACATGGACATAATCTCGAACACAAGTTCCATCCGGAGTGGGATAATCATCACCGAACAGTTCAAATGGCTTACCAGATTTATTAATCAAACATCTAAGAATATTAGGTATCAAATGGGTCTCAGGTTCATGAGCCTCGCCCAAGCCCCATTCTGGGCTGGCACCGGCTGCGTTGAAGTATCGAAAACAGGTTGCCGAACTCGATTGTTCTGCGCACCAGCCCTCAATCAATGCCTCAGACGCGAGTTTTGATTGGCCGTAGGGGTTTACTGGTGAACATTCCATGGCCTCGGTCAGTTGAGACACAGATTCATCAGGATCACCATAAACCGCAGCAGTGGATGAGAACACAAGGTTTTGTATGCCAGCTTTAGACATCGCAGAGAGAACTGAACGGGTTCCGTCCACATTCGTTCGCATATATGTCATTGGATCCTTTACGGATTCTTCAACACAACTTTTTGCTGCAAAATGACACACTGCGTCTACATCCTGCATCGCACAGCTTAACTTTTCTGCATCAAGTATATCACCCCTTACGACTTCATAATTGACGACAGCCCACTCATGTCCGGTCGAAAAATCATCAAATACTCGGACATCAAAACCAGCCTCTGATGCCGCTCTGCAAAACTGTGAGCCGACATAACCCGCCCCACCAAGCACCAAAATTTTAGTCATTTAAAAAAATGCCAAGGAAGATATGCGAGCCTCTTAATGTCGTCGGCCGCACGCGAATACTCAATTCTCAGACGAGCCCATGTGGACTGCTTGGGCCGCCGCCGTTTGCCAATCTCAGACTTGAATTTTTCAACCTTAAATAGGTACGGGTATACGGTCCGAAATCGAAGACGATGCAACCAAGTTTGCGACAAGAACACGTCAACCGGAACGTGAAACCTCTCACTGCAGGTCAAGAGCCTCTTCGCGGCCTCGGGTGTCACCATATAAGCACCAGCACCCATCGGATTTCCAAGGGTTTGAGTAATAATGCCCCCTGTACCGAGCTGACGCACTTTCCTAGCCAGCATTTCGTTTTTCGAGAAAATGCCGTGCAAGCGAACGATATCCCAATCAGTATCGATGCGGGATATGTCCGCTAGAGAGTTACGTAGGCTGACCGAGCTAACAGGAGCTACGTCACTTTCCAAAATCACGACAGCCTCATTGGATTGAGAGGCCAATTCCCATGATGCGCGATGCGCGAGAAAGCAGCCTACTTCTCCGGCTCTTAAGTCATATCCGAATTTTCTCAACCTACTCAATCCATCATATTCGGCTACCGCCTCAAGACGGTCGACCAAAACGCCCGGCAACCGTTCCCAAACCAGGCCCGAGTCCGCCAGCCAGCTTTCCATGAAACGGATTCGTTCAACCTCATGATCAGAGGCAATGTAGATTATTTTGATGCTATACCCGCCGCGCTAAATTTTAAGTTAATTTGGCATATTAGCGTCAATTTTGAACAGTATCCATCGACAAAAGCAGCATCAAACGCCGGGGTTCGCACAAAACTCCGGTTGAGACAATGTGACTCGTGATCAGATATCAACTTTCGATAGCTCTGATTCTCATCGATTCAGTCATGCAGCCAGCAATAGCGAGCTGCATGACTGAACAAAAAAACAGTCGACAGAGTGCTTGGTTTCTCCAGCCGAAATCACCAACGCGAACGTAGCCCTGAAAGCGCTCCAAAAGAACAAAAAGATCATAACGATACTCCAGAACAAATTCTCAATAGTTTATGCAAAAATGCCTTGCAAACTCCATTTAATCTATCGCCTCGGGTTCTACCCTATTTTCACGGACGGTTTAAAAAGCTCACGGTGGGTCAGTTTTCAGTTGGCGTTGACAGGACGACTCCCTGGCAAAGAACGTCGCCGCTTCGCGCAAAAAATCGCGTTCCTTCTTCACCCGTGCCAGCTCTCGCTTCAGGCGGGCCAGTTCCTCGTCCCGTGGCACACCCGAGCCTGCAAAGGCGCTATCGGGGCTCGCTTCAAGCTCACGCTTCCAGCGACCGAGAACGTTTGGATTAATGCCCAG
>ENA-OUOG01000507-OUOG01000507.1-marine-metagenome-genome-assembly--contig:-NODE-507-length-51298-cov-7.264325_pt1 | contig 51298 bp, 36 predicted proteins | sample MGYA00248635_ERZ508505 | MGnify/ENA primary metagenome ERZ508505 (study PRJEB26176, sample SAMN06267871) | marine metagenome | isolation source: Saanich Inlet, British Columbia, Canada | place: Pacific...
TTTTATTGTCAATATCTCTTGTTATGACTGGGATGTAGGAGAAAAACGAATTAACTCTCAAAGTTCGATATTGGTCAGTTTTACGGTCATACTCAATTCCTTCAGGAAATATCATTTTTTGAATTCTTCTTTTTTCATTTAAATTTCCGTTTGTCCACAGTGACGATAGTTTCGGAGCATAATTAAGGGCGATATCAAGCGCTTTTTCAAGGTTCGATAAATTAAATCCTACTTTTTCAGAAAACTTTAGTTTTTCATTTTTTTCTTGGGTGAGTTTAGATTTGAATTTCTCGTATTGAGCCTTATTTATTTCTTCAAAAACAAAACGCTCTTCCAACCTTTCTATTTTTTTATCAATAGAATTAATTGCTTTTTTATTTATTTCAATTTTTTCAAATGTTTCTTTTTGTTGTTTTTTAAAAGTACAAAGCATTACATCTTTAATTAATGGCTTTAGTTTATCATCCGATAATTGATACTGTGAAATTAGTTCAATAAACATTTGGTGCATTTTTTTAGCACTTCTGTTTTCTTTAGAGCCAGGTCTATTATTTTTATAATAATATAACCCTTTTTTCTTTGCCAAATAACCAGTAAAAGGTGTTTTGCAAGTAGCAGACTTAACGAATCGTTTTAAAGGAAGGTTTTCATTGTCTTTGTTCATTTTTTCACCGTAACCTCTCGTATTAAGTAGATCATTCGTTTTTAAAAAGTCTTCTTTACTTACAATAATTGGATGTTTCCCTTTAACTATTTCATCTGGAATATGACTACTCACGATCAATCCGCAGTAAAAAGGATTTCTAAAATAATCACTCAATCTTTTTTGAGGTATTTTACAACCTTTCCTATCTAAGGCTTGTTCAATTTCTGCATGCGTTAAATTTTGCTCTACTTTTAATTTAAATGCTAATTTCAGTGCTTTACCATTTTCATTTAGAATAAGTTTTTGTTCTTTTCCTTTACCGGGGTTAACATTTGTATAACCAAAAGGTACGCTTCCAATCCAGTAACCCCTGCGAAGTTTTTCTCTCATTCCCGTTACAGACTTGTCTCTTCTTATTTCATTATCAAATTGACTGAATAGGAAATAGAGATTTTGTTGAAACGTACCTGAGTTTGTTGTAGCATCTACTTCCTGAGTTGCAGAAAGTGTTATTATTCCTTGTTTCTTGAGCTGGTCGCTGATGTAGGCCCCATTTGCTCCTGTCCTAGAAAACCTATCATATGAGTAAACAATGATGCAAGCTATTGATTTGTTTTTTTTGACGAATGAAAGCATTCTTTGAAACTCTTTCCGTTCATCGCTCTTTGCCGACTCGTATGTGCCTCCGAAATATTCCACAATTTCAAAGTCTTTTCGTTTGGCAAATTCTTCGCAGTATTTTTTCTGAGTGTTTAAACTAGAATTGTTATCTGCTTGCTCTTTTGTTGATACTCGAGTATATATAACCGCTTTCCCACTTGTTTTAAGCTGAACACCTTTAGCATTTTTTGCAAATATTTTAAATGGTTCTAGATCTTTCATAATAATTCTCTTTGAGTTTGATTTAACAAAACTTCGCAAAAGGTTTCTAGTGTTGTAAGCAGAACTGAAGCTTGAGCTTCTGAGATCTGTTCAAACCCCTTGTAATTTTTAACACTCTCTTTCGTGACTTTTTTTACATTTTTTAATTCATCTAAGGTGAAAAATTGATTCTTGTTTTTTGCGTTTAAAATTCGTTTTTCCGTTGATAATTCCATTGTATGAATGGTTTATCTCGCAAGAAGTTTTAAGTTGTTGCAAGGGAAAATAAACTAGAGCTGTTCTTACCAGGTCTGTCTTATATTTTTGATTCATTTTCATAATAAATGTGTTTATCATTTCTGAATACTAATGTTATGTTCTTGTAGTTTTTAATTCCGAGAATTTTTCTTATTTCTTTCACTTTATCTCCAACAAATTCTCCTTTGTTTTTTATATTCAATTTTGGTTCACCTTCCGACATTTTAATAACAATCTCTTTGAAATCTCCCTCTTGTATTAAATCTAAAATTTGCTTTTCCTTATCGGTTATTAAACGGTAATGTAAAAACAACTCATTCTTTATTTCTGACGTAAATAGCTTTTCAAAAATAGGTCTTAAAGGAATTGTCAATTTTGATACATGTGGGTTAAGCCCTTCATTGCTCATTTGAAGCTCAGAGGGAACTAATTCAGTAAGAACTTCAATCATCAATGGTGTATCTTTCATTGTTTTTGGGTTTGTATTGGGTACTAAAACAAATACAGGCATGTCAGAAGAAAGAAGTAATGTTGAGACGATCCCACCTATTGATGTCAAATAGATCAAGTCTGCATCAGGAATTTTCTCAACTCCTTCCAGGTAATCATCAAACTTTTGATGCATTTCTTCTCTCTCCTGTTCATTCATCCAGATCATACCCAATTGTTTCATAAGTGTCTCCTTTTCAAAATGACCTTCTTTATATAGTTCGGCAGTAGTTTTGAATAATGCTGATTTTATTAGTTTTATATGCCTGTCTGGAATACCAAAAATTCTAAATTCCTTTATCATCATTAGCCAAAATGCTTCGAAATAATTAAGTTTTACCCAAGATTTTTTATCAGTTGCTTTTACAACTTTATAATCTATTAGCTTCTTATCCTTTAAGTAGAAAAAAACTCGAGAGGAAACACCTGTTGCTGACAAGGGAATTTCGCGCAAGATTAGGTTTGAATATTTCTGAGATAATTCAGGTGATGAAAAATTAAATTCTATATTTTTATTACGCATTAGTAATTAATGATTATATTTATATCAAATATAAGTAATATAATGAGAAGACCAATAAAATTTTGTAAAAATCCTGAATGCAGAGATGATATAACACAATATATTAGTGCTAAAAGGAAATTCTGTAATGAAAAATGTCGTAAGCGTGCTTGGTATTTAAATAATTTAGTTCAGTATAAAGAACATAAGGACTGGATTAGAGCTATTAATCAACAATTAAAAATTATTGAATTATTTGTGCTTAAAGGTCAATTTAAAGTTCTTGCGTCCACTCTAACAGATTTAGGTGTTAACATGGATTTATGGCGTACTCCTAAATATGATGGGAATATGAACCCTATTCAGAGAATCGGCAAATATGAGCTACATTACAATAGGGAATCAAAAATAATCACCTTTAAAATTAAGAAAGATGAAATTAAGCATTGAACAACATTTTATGAATCCAGCCGATCTAGCAAAATCAATTCATCAGAAAACCATTGACCTACCAACACAAAGAATTGACCCCGTTTCTCCAAGCAACGAGTTTCCATTGATGAAATTCCTAATAGTAACTGGCGTATTGATTGGAGTAGTTTATATCGGGCATGAAATATATGATTACTATCAAAAAAAGAAACTTGAATAAACGAGTTTGATGTGAATTTTTTAACAGTTTAGTACTATCTAAAGTGTTGAGATTATTACATTATCATAATAATCAATCTTGCTAAAACTAGAGAGTTTAAAATATAATACTTTTACTATAATCGTCTATTTTTAACCGAAAACGTCTAAAAGCAGTCAATAACGTCTAAAACCGTCCAAAGATGATTTTAGACGTTATTAAAATCGTCCTGATTTGCTCTTAGTTTCTGTTGTATTTATTCTTTTTAAACGTTTTTCAATAGAGTTGCACTTCCTTCAGAAAGTTAAATTGCTATTAAACAAAAATTTATATTTTTTAAATTGCTTCAAAAACGATAAAAACCTTAAACCTCATTTAATATCCACTCAAAATCCTCTTCTTCATACTCCAAGAATTCATCAATAACAGAGGAGGGGTAAGCGAATGTATTAAAGAAGTCATACAAGTTATCTCCCTCTAATTTTTTTAACTTCGAAATAACTTCATTTTTCTCTTTATTCGTTAATTTTTCTTCAGAATCTAAACTCAATAGTTGAACTTTGTAATTTTCAAAATCACCTTGTTCCAAAAGAATTTTAATTTTGGTTTCTTCTACAAATTCATGGTTCCCAAATTCAACTACATCATTAGGATCTAGTTTTTCCATCTTATCTCTGAAGTCATTTTTAGTCATAGGTTTTATTTTTAAAAATAAGTAATTAAACACAATATCAATGAATTAACCAAATTTCTTTTAATTCAGTCGAATTCTCATCAATATTACTTGCAGGGGCTCTGTTTTGAAACGTTTATTATTCTTTCATGTACTTTTATATTTTTGAAAAATTGTCAGCTTGTCAATGTTATCTCCGTTGATGATTGTGGTGTATTTAGGGTCATTATTGCTATTCTTATATTTCATAGAATTGTTGTTTTCAACGAACCGCCATTGATTTTTTTGTCTTAGCTCGTCAAAGTCACCAATGAGGTTTTCAAAGAACCCAACTTTGAAGGAGCCGTTAACAAAGTCTATTCGAACAGAATCGTATGTGTTTGGATGTTCAAGTATAAACTTGTCGATGTCTTGTTGCTTCATAATTATCTGCTTTTAATGTTACGCCTTAGCCGGATAGATAATACTTTGTACGTCATATTCTCTGTATATTGATTTAAATTTAATAAATCAATTAGACTTTTTATCCCAGATAACTCATTAATTATCCACTATGTCTATTTTTAATTGATTCCCCTAATCTTTGGTTATTTGTGGCAATAGTTTGTTGTTAAAAATATCAGTAAAAATTGAAATTACTATCTTTAATACATTGTTAAGCAACTAACGAACAAAATGTTTTGAACGAAGTAGAACTGGACTTTGCAAGATTTAATTGATCAAGCTTATTTTTTATTTCTGAAAGAGGAGTCGTATTTCCAAAAGTCACCTTATACTTATGGTCTTCATTATAGTCTTGATAAATGAATGATTCATACGATTCTAATTTTTTCTTTTTATCATCTAACTCTTCTTTTGTATTAAAATCAAAAGAAATTGTTTCAGCATCTGAACTTAATTGAAATTGATCATACGGTATAGAACTTTTAATATGCTCAAAAAATCTTTATTTATCTATTCGAAATATGTGTTCATGCTCTATTGTTATAAGTTCTTTTTTAAAGTATCGCTTAAGAACATTTAGAAAAAAGAACACTTCATATCTCAAGTCACTCAGCGAAATGGACGCTGAAAATGTTTGTACAAATCTGTTTTGTTCCGGATTTGGCAGAATTGCCCCTACTAGATTAGCTCTATCTTCGGATTTATAATATATTCGAAGACTCTTCCTAGTTTGTGGATCAATATTAATGCTCAGCTTATTCTTTTTCTTTGAATGCGTAATATTTAAAACATTATAGGAAGCTATCGACAAATCAAAAGGAGATGAAACGCCTTTTGGGGAAAAAGTATATACAATATTGTAATTCGCCCCCCATTCTTTAATTGTAGCCTATTTTAAATAAGTTTCATCTACTAAAATTATTTTTCCTTTATTTTTCTCTTTAAAAGTGGCATTTGGATAATCACTTTTTATATGATCGATAAGCGATTTTTCTCTATCAGGCTCAAATTTTAAGATGTTTTGTTTTAAAAAATTAATTAGTGGATTTTTATTATATCTAAAAGTTCCTGAAAAAGCTGGTTTAGAAGAAAATTCGAAATGATTAGAATCTGCAAAAGTTGTCAGGACATCTATTTCTGATTCAGAAATAGACTCTGATGAAGGATATAAAATGAAGTTACCTTGATAATTAATGTTTTCTTTTTGTAAGCTAAGAAATACTTTTAATAGACCTTATACACTTTCTCCTTTTGATTGTCATCTATATACCGAGAAACCACTGAGGAATCGTTTTTTACCTCCAAAACCTTAATGTCAAAGGGTTCAGAATATTGATTTATCGATATATCTAAAGCGTCAATATATGATTTCCAAACCTCGAAGTCTCTCATTTTTGGATAGACGCTATTTTTATTATACTATACAACCTCAAAAACTTCTCCCATTCCTCTTTATCAATCTTTTCCAATTGCACTGGTTCTAATTTTGAAAGCACATCAAAATTTTTTAATCTGGCCAGCACTTTCAACTTGAAAAGCTCGTTGGCTTGAGTTAAATCAGATAGTAAATATGAATCACCATTTGGTTGTTCAGCATCTACATTGAGTTCCCCATTTATCAACTTTTCAGCATTAGAACTTGAAAATGCTTTTGCTCCAAATTCTTCTTGAAACGATAAAACAAGCAATCCAACTTCGGATGCAATATGTGATGAATTACTATTTTGCAAATACCACAGTAATCGCTCAATTGAATTTTTTGTTTCCCAAAGACCTGCTGTTAAAACAGACGTTGCAGGCAGTCCTTTTAATTTCTTAATAGACTTTGTATATCGATTCTTGTTTACAAAAAGCTCATCAATCTGATTCTCTTCATTCTCAGCTTCAAAAGTTAAAACATCCGTCCAACTTAACGACCATGATTTAATATTAGGAGTTTCGTTAATTGCATTTCTGATAGCTAAATCATTGTAGAATCTCATGTGCTTTTCAGATGCATGGTATGTATATCCATCAAGATAAATAGCGACTTCTTTGAAAGCCATCAACTCATCAACATCTTCTATAATTTCACCGTTCCTTTCAACCTGAATACATTTGATATAAAAGTCGGTTCTAGTATCTTTCTCCACACCATCTTTTTGACCAAGTAATAACTGAGGTCGAATCTGATAGGTAATTTTACCGTCCTTAATTGGAAGTCCTAAACGATAGTTGTTCTTACCATTTTCCTTATATTCTTCAAAAGTATATTTTGTTTCTTTAAGCTTTTCGGTATACTTTTTCAGCGCATAGATGAATTTGAGCTCCAATTCACTTTCTTCAATCATCCCAGTTTTGGTAAGCGAAGAAATTCCTTGGTTTATTTCCTCCCATTCCTTTGCTGATCGAACTATTTTGCCGAATAAATCTTCTGCACTTTCACGACTAAGGTCTTCTCTGATATATTGATTTCCATAAGACAAAATACATCTATAACAACCATCCTTTCCGGAATGCTGACAAGCACAATCTTTAATCGTCTCGTAAGCCTCCTCTAATAAAGTCGTAAACTCTTTCGGATCGAAAAGCTTTTGTAGATATCCTGTTCCTCCTGGAACTGTATCGTACATTACTAAATATCTATCAAACCTATCGTTGGCTTTGTTGTATTCTGAATAGAAGTCAAAAGCGACATGGTCGGGGTTTCCTTTGTAGTATTTCTTAAGCCCTAATTGAAGACCAGCCTTGAACATTTGCTGAGTTGCCTCATTTAAGAATTCTTGTACTGGAAGAATTATTTTTATAGCCTCTGTTCTAACACTTCGATACAAGAATACCTCTTCAAAAATGTCATCAGGCACATTGTTATATTGCTCCTCTTTATGCTTGCAATAGCCATAATGGAATTTCTTATTGTCAAACTGTTGAACTTCTCTAGGTTTGGAGGTTGACTTCCCGCAATGCTTGCAAGTAACAAATCCATGACGAGCAACTTCTTCTTCTTGATTGATGATCAGATGGTTTGAGTGAGGCACACCTGCACCTAGATTTACTTGAGTTAGCTCAACATCTTTCACGTACTCTATTCCAAACGGAATTTTGGTCATTCCCCAAGTACCCTCAATTGTGTTTGGATTAAACTTAAAGTGAGTTGAAACTCGGTAATTCTTTTGCTCTCGTTCATCTTTAGAGTCATTGAGAGCTGACTTATTTCTAGAATTAACTGACTTTACTGCATGAAGTTTAGCAAACTTGTGTTTGTTGGATGCTGAATTCCATGATTCATGCTCACATTTTGGGCAAGCTCCTTTTTCGGCTTTTACATCCTCTTCTAAATGGTCGCAATTAGAACAAAATCGCATGGTTATTAGACTAGACTTTTGTCCACTCCAATCATAAGTGTTCATGCCAGTTATCTCTAGCTTATTTCCTTGACTATAAAAGAAATTATCTGGTGCATATTCTTTTAGTGCTCCAGCAGCAGAACGAACAATCTCGTATGATTTATTGACAGGTTCTTGTTCTGCACCTTCTGGTTTGAAACCGTAGACATGAGCGCTTAAAGTCACTCCTGTCTCAGGGAAAGCATAATTAGGAAGAATTCCTTCATTGGTTAAGTGTTCAATCACCTGTCTTAACTCTAATGACTTTTTTAACTGCCACAGTGACTTCTTCTCTTGTTCTAATAGTTTTCGCTCATTATCCTCTTTACCTAAACCTTTCTCCTCAATGTATTCCTCAATTTCTTTCTCCTTCTTTATTAAGAAGAAAAACTCTTCTCTCAGGTCTTCAAATACACCCAATAGTTTTTGTTGAAATGCTCCCTGTTTTAGGTTCGACTTGATTGATTCCATCAAATCAGATTCAATCTGACCATCGTAAACCTTTACAAAAGCAGCAAATAAGTCCTTCTGATTTTCGAATACAAAATCTAAAAACTGATTGATGAAAAATGCAGTGTCTGTTGTTTTAGTTTTGAGAAGGTTCAAAGTTTTAATTAAACCTGGAATTTGATTTCTTTCTGGATCTTCTTTGGTCCAGCTATCAAAGCAGTATGCGGTAAAATGACGCACCAAAATATCCTTGGCATTTAAGAAACAACCAGGAGTTGCAATATCACCTTCCATCATTTCTAATGGCTCTTCATAATAAAACAAATCGTGCGCTTTATTCTGTGCAAAATTCTCAATTAAAGCAGTACCTGATGAACGACCAGCACGACCAACTCGTTGTAAAAAGTTAGAAGGTAATGGAGGCACGCTTGTGTTAATTGCTGTATTCAAAGACCCCACATCAATACCCATTTCTAGCGTTGATGTTGCAACCAAAGTATTTAGCGAATTGTATTTTGGACGTTGCTTGAAATCGTACTCAGTATTCTCTCTATCCTTACGCTCTAAAACACCGGTATGCTCTGCGGCATATATTCTTGGAGATTTACTTCTATTATATACTAGATTATAATAGTTGAGTTTCTCACTCTCTGATTTCATGTAATGACCTGAACAACGATAGCCTAAACAAGAAGTATTCAAGGTAATTTCATCCTCTTCTGTTACATGTAATGTTGAAGAACAAGTATCACATTGATAATTACCGACTTTGTTACTTACTACAATGTTCTCAGGAAGAATAGCATAATTCCCTCCATCTTTTGTCTCCTGCTGACTCAATAATTCCTTAAAAGTCAAATGTTTAAATAGTTCCTCATAAAACTCATTGATTATGGCGTTGTTTCCTGGAGCCATTTGGAAATTCTTTGTAAAGTATACGTGATACCAATTTGACTTATTAGTAAATGTCGAATCTAATAGATTTTTAGTCTTGCCATTTGTGCATACCAATTTGGGTATTCTTGAATTTCTTTCGTGATAAGTTCTATTCAAATAATGTCTTTTATCTTTTGTCCAATTTAAACTCCTGAAAGAAACTTCACTTGTCCTAAATTTAGAAAGAAAATCATGATCCATTGCTCCTCGGATTCTCATACGGTGAAGAATACCATTTAAGAACTTGACAAATTGCTCTCTTTCAATACTATCAAGCATATTATTATGCATCCATGCTTGCATCTCATCAAAAGTGGTTTCAAAGAGGTTCTTATTGAAACTAACTGCTGAAGAACCTGTTTTTTCAAGCGTACGACCAATAGATGCATTGTAACCAAACTCTGATAAAATCTCCCAGTGGATTCTTGTGTCGAACTCCTTTTCAAAAGCTTTAGAGAATGAATTGGTGTTTGGATTTCGGTAATCTTCTACTTGCGCTTTGCCTATATAATCTGAAGGGAAAAAACGGTAGAAATAAGCTTCTAAATGATTAACTTCCTGTGGGTCAGAATTGGTTTTCCAGTATTTAATAAACTCATCTTTTAAGGTTTCTAAATCAACTGGTTTGCCAATTTGATTGATGACCTTTTGTAAAGAGGCTCTGAAGGTGAAACGGTAATTTCTTGCCTCTACAAAACCTGCTTGATGAGCTGCATCTTGCACACCATTGGTAAAAGCCAGTACTTTACGGTATTTCTCCCCTCTTTCATCCAAATCTGAAGATAAGACTTGACTAACTGATACTGAATTTAACGTAGCGATTCGTGTACCAATGATACTCATATCATTCACTGAATTACATTCAGGGCACGTATGAATATTCTTTTGATCTTTTACCTTTCTGTATGCAATCATGTGCATACGCTGATCGGTAATATGATCCATGTGTTTTAAATCCACCTGATGTACATAAGGGGTTATGGTGGTTGAAGGGTCGTATTCATCTATTCCGAAATGAGACTCTTCATAAGTGTTTGCGAAATAAATGTTCTTGTGATTGGAAAAGTACTGCTCATAAACTTCAAGTGGATCTAGCTCAAACTGATTTCTATTATCATGTTTCACGGCTAACCAACCACTTGCTCCACACTCCCTGCAGAAGTAAGGAGGTAACGCAGCATTTTCTTCTTTTCCTGCAATTTTATCCCTCCATGTAAATTTCGGTTCTTCATTAAACTCACGTAGTAAACCACTCATCTCTCTTACCCAAATTTGGATTTGAAGAAACAAGAACGGGAATCTACCTTTCTTATCTGATTTTGCTTCAGCGACTAAAGCCAGAATGGAAGTAATGATTTCTTCTTTAGGTGAGAAATCTCCATCTGATTCATATTTGGGTAGCTTGTTAAACTCAGGGTTGACGGCTTCTACTTTGGCTATTAAGTCTGTAATAGAAATAATACTATCTGAAGCAACTCTACTGATATCTTTTACTACCTTTAGTTTCTTCAGTTCTGCTGATAAACTGTAAGCATCAATATTTTCAGGTAATTGCCATAATTTTTTTTGGCGAATAATGTAATCATCATAATTTTCATTGATACCCATTCGGCTTTGTTGCAAGCCTACGAGTCTTGGAATAAAGGCATCTAATTCATTTTCTGGTACTGTAAAAAACTGGTCAGAATTTAATCTATGCTCTATAATTACAGATTCTGGTGTGAATTTCTCACCAAAAACATCGGAAGCATATTTGGTTAATAGTTTAACAGAATCTTCTCCTTTCCCTATGGTTGCTGAGGTACCTACTGGACATAAATGACCTTTGGGTGTATTTAATTTAAGCTTTAATCTACGAATAAGGTTGGCAACATCAGTTCCCTGAGCTCCATCATAGGTGTGCAATTCATCTAACACTAGGAATCTTAATAATTCAGGATTATCAAAATTATGTGACCATAAAGAATGAAAGTTATGACGCATTAACCCATAATCCAACATTTTAAAGTTGGTAAGCAATATATCTGGTGGATTGCTTACAACCTCATCTCTGTTTTCTATTACATGGGTTTCTCCCATATTTTTAGGAAATTTCCCTTTGTCTTTTCCTTCTCCAATAAACAAACCTGCCGTAACTGTTCCTCTTAGTCGTTCATCTTCATGAATGGCTTCTGCTAAACGTTTTGCTTGATCTGTTGCCAAAGCATTCATGGGATACAAGATGATTACCTTAATACCTCTTTCGTTTCTGTTTTTGTAGCAATAATCTAAAATTGGAAATAAGAACGATTCCGTTTTACCAGAACCAGTACCAGTTGTTAAAAGAGTTGGTTCAGGCTTGTGATTATCTTTAGTGTGCAATCTTTTAAACGCCTCAAACTGGTGCTTATACGGTGGGAAATTAGGTGCAATCTCCAATGGCATTTCTTCAGTGCCTTGGGAGGTTTCAAATGGTAATTTCAAAGAAACATAAGGCCCTTTAAAGATACCTTCTTTTGGGTCTTCAATAAAATTATAAAAAGCATCAGACACTACTTTTTCTTTAAAACTAAATGTAGCTTTTAAGTATTCTATAATGGATTGCTTAACCTCGTAAGCTTGTTGTAATGGTAACATCTAGTTTTCTTTAAATAGTTGTTCAAAATGTGTCCAAGCAGTTTTGTAATCTTCTACACGATCACATTTAAAAAATGGAGTCAGGTACCCATCATAATCTGCCTTTTCAATATTCAAAGAGCAATCTTTTAAATAGTCGTTTTTGGACTTAGTAGGAACCTTCATACCAGAGCTGTCGAATACAGATTTAGATTCATTACTAGCTAAAACGGGAAATTGAATTTTATAAATTGTTAGGAATTCCATCCAACTCAAATTCATTTCCAGAGCTACTAAAACGTCTATTTCCAGCAATGCTTGCCTTCTTGCATAATCGTCCTTTAGGGGAGTTTTTGAATTCCATTGGGAATCCTTATGATTTAAAGTTATTAAAGGAAGATTCACCTTTTTCGAAGTGAAACAATCCTCAGACGGTAGTAAGTGTGAATATTTATTCCATAAATCTTCATATTTACCAGTTATACAATTCAGTAATAAAGCCCTATTGAGTATGAGTTTATTTGGATTTCCAAAAACAGGTAAATTAGATATTGTGTCGAATAGTATATCTTCACGATTGCTTATTCTAACTAAAAAATCATATACAATTGAAAAAGAATATGCACTAAAAGAGACCATTAGTAATTCGTTTTCAAAATGCAATGAATAACTTCCAATTGTATGTACACGGCCAGGGGGTTGAATGCAAGAAATAAGAGTTCTTTCGTTTGACGGTTGTGCTCTTTTTCTATTTACATAAAAGTAATTTTTATGTAAATTTATTTCATCACTATCTACCATCAACTCATAAATAGTTCTAGGCAAATAGTTTTCATCAATTTTGGTTAGATTGACGTACGAATAATCTCTATGAGATGAGCAATTTTCGTTTGGAGTTTGAAAAAATGGATTACCTACATAGAAATGTGGGCCAGCTAATACAAACTTTGAATCATTTACGAATGTTGGATTTTTTACAATAACACCACTTCTTTTTGCTTTAGTCTCATCTAGCATTATAGTAGCCTCAATGGTTTTCTGATAGTCCTTTAATTTATTGATTTGCGAATTAAATTTTAACAACACTGAATTTAATTCGGAAGAATGAATATTGGCTAAACTACCTCCTGTCTCTTTTGCGTTTTTTTCAAATAGTTCAGAATAAATTTTAAGAGTAAATTTATCGACTTTAATCAATCTTGAATTGTTTCCTCTTAACTCCCATTTATTATTCTCATTTTTAATTCCTAAAATGATGTTAGGATTAGTATTTGGTAATAACGATTGATCAATTGTTATTGGGTGAAACAAATTTGAAATAGCATAGAAGTTAATCTCTTTTTTATTTTTTTTAAAGATTGAAACTTCAAATTTCTTTGTATTTCCAACATCTGAGAATAGCTTTAATTCATTTTGAAATTGAAAATAATACTCTAATTTATTATAGATGACACTTCGAAAGTCTTGAGCATTATTGTCTTCGTATATTCCTTTATCATGGATTATACCTGAAATACCTGCGCTTAAATTCATACAATTTTCAATCACAAGCTTATGTAAGTTTGGTTTTTGACCTGCAATGAGTGAATAATTTCCAATAGCTCCAGAAAAGGTTTTACTACTTTCAACATTTATCAAATCTTGAAAATAAAGGCTTTTGATTATTACATTTTTTGAGGTAATTTCTTTAAGTAACTTTTCATTGCTAGCTGAATCGTAATTTCTAACGATACAAGTTGGATCAATATCAGACAAAAAACTTGCCAAATCAATATTAACCATAACCCATGGAGGGTTTCCTGTAATCACATCAAAACCTCCTCTTTCTTTAAATACCTCAATAAACTCTAATTGATTGTGAAAGAAACGATGTTGAGCACTTAAATTCTTAACCACTTCTAATCGCTCCTTATTATCAAACAAATCACCTTTTTGGGTTTTTGCAATAATCTGTTGTTGTGCCTGCTCACCAACAGACGGTTCTTCAAACAAAGTAGATTGGGCTACTTGAGTATAGCTCTCAACTTTTACTGCATTTTCTTGTTTTCTTAAATCAATATTTAAGATACTGGCTATGTCATTGATGTACTGCTGGCGTGTTGGCAAGTGTTCTGCTTTACGCACATCCCAAAACCACATACTACACCAATAGTCCATTACCATTTTTAGTTTATAATAAGGTGCAGATTGTCGGTTACGTTGGTCGTTTAACTGTTCTTTTTCATCATACGAGCGCAGGTTCAAGCCAATTTGCTCTTCGTTTTTATAACCTCCCCAGATGTCTACTTTATTCTTTGTTTGGGAGTTTAATCGCTTTTGGAAAGTATAGTATTCTTCTAGTTGCTCATCAATAGAATCACAAATTTTTTGCAACCTCAAAAATTCTTCTCCTGTAATGGGTTTAATAGCTTCTTTTCGCCAATCGGTTACTCTTTTAGAATGGTCTGGAAATTCCGATTTCAATAATTTAATCCCTGCACTCGGCACCATACCTTTATCGGGTAGCAAGAAATGATAGATTTCATTCTTACCTCTCTTTTTTCCTTCTGGACCTAACTGTAAAAGTTTAGGCGCTTGTTCCCACCACTTTTTCTTCAGCTGTGCTTCCGTATAGACTTTAAACCAAGCACCCACTACGGCATTACCTGTTGCTAAACGATTGGCAAAGAATGGCGTCTCCATATCCTTATGAATCACGTTCAGCCATAAAGACAATTTACCTAATTCAATTGCCGTAGGATTTAAATCGACCCCATAAGCATTGTTGGTAGCGATATAGGCTTTTACTTTTTGAAGTTCTTCTCGATATTTCTCTGGTGATATTTTCTCCTTCTTTTCTTTTTGGCGGTAACTTAAATAGGCTTCAGCCAATTGGTTAATTAATTCATTATGAAAAGCAGCTGCTCCCATGGCTGGTTCTAATAGTTTTAAATCAAGTAGATCCAAGGCTTTCATTTCACCATTTTCTACTTTCTCTAAAATGCCTTTAAGGGTATACTTTACCGTACACTGTGTTAATACCTCTGGAGTATAGTAAGAAGCCGATTTTTGTCTATCACGGCCACTTAATCGATACACGAACTGTCCTTTAGGTATCACGACCTCTTTACCAGATTCGTCTTTGAGTACTTCATCTTCATGGAAGTCGTCTCTTCGCTTACGCTGCACTAATAGCGTTCCTTCTTTCGGTTTCTTTTTAGGGTGAACTTCTATGTAATCTTCTTCCGCATAGAAACCTCTGTATGCTAGTAAACTTTCGTAAACACTTCCCAACTGGTTAATACCTAAGTTTGCATAAGAGATTCTTCCTCTTGCTTTTTTGTTTTGCTGCCTTGAAAGTGATAATTGGCAAATTACATCTTGCCAAACATAGTTTCTAAACTTTACATTGCTTAAATGATGCAATTTAGTATCATCAAACATCGGAGAATCAATGTGTCGAATTCTAAAACTCTTGTTCGACCCGTTTTCGTTCTCACGATAACCACTGCTCATTAAATGGAATAACTGTTTTAATGACTCATGAAAGAAGTATCCATTCAAACTATGATCCGTCACTAACTTTGTTTGTTCTAAATCACGCAGCATCTCCAAAGAGTATCCTTTTTGATATACGCTGTCAGAAATAGGCAGAATATCTAAATCACTTCTAGATTCTGCATAGAAGACGAACAATAAACGGTAAACTATGCTCAGACAATCATCTTTTACTTGTTGCTCGAAAGCATCATTGGTTTCATCAAAAGCCTCACCTAAAGTTTCTTTCTTGTAATACAGCGCTTCATTCGCCAAAGCTTCCACTGCATGGATGATTCCTTCCTTTAAGTCCTTAGTTACTTCGTAAGCACTTTTGTGGCTATCTTCTTCCAGTTGATCCATCAGTACCATTTCGCTATCTGGTGCTAACATCTCTTTTGACAACATCAGGTAGAATAGCGAATAGTATTTACGCTCAATGGTAGCCTCTGTAAACAGCTCTTCAATATCCAACTGCAAATACGAACCTCTAAACCATTTCTCTACTTCAACCAAAAAGATTTTATTCCCTGCCAATAACATAATGTATTGAGGTCTGTCTTTTTGATCCAATAAGCTTAACTCTGATATTGCTTTATTAATAATAACAGGAGAAATCTTTAGTTCTTCAGAAACTTTAAAAACACGACTCCACTGCACTCTATGGTAGCGTTGCTCTTTAGATTCGTGTTCTTCCTCCTCTATATTATAACGCTGCTCGAACAAACCATCTGGCTCTTCATCTCCTTCTTTGATTAATGGCTGCATCTCCATAATCATCAGATGCAACTTATCTCCGCGATACAATTTGTGTCTTACAGGAAGAACGTCTTTCTCATTAAAATGAAAAGGTTCGTTGTATTGGTGATGATCACCGTCATAACCCAATACATTTAATAACTGAGAATGAAACTGGTGTGTTTCGTAAATCTTATCCTTAATTCTTAATCTACCTTCAATGATGTTTTGCTTATAGCGATAGTATTTATCTTTAAGTGGTGTGATTCTTTTTTGCAGTTCTTTTTGGTCATCAAAACTATAACCCGACTTATCGTGCACCTTCTTTACAAAGTCTTCATCAAAATAGTTTGAAGAGAAGAAATCACCTATGTTGTCTATAAATTTTATCATCTCTTACTAATTAAAAAATACTGCCATTACTTTAATATATGCCTCTTGATCAAGTGCTACCATGTCTTTCATATACTGGCTAGAACTGTCTGCAATCGTTTGAATTTCTTCTTCTTGCTTTTCCTTTTTCTTTCTTGAGAAAACAGTGTCAGCAGTCTCTTCAAAATGAATTTCTAATTGCTCCAAAGAAGTCGCTTTCCATCTATTCAAATGGTCTTCATATTTAGCAGCTTTTTCTAACATAGAATTCATCAAAGCATCTTGCTCTTCTTTCATCTGCACGTCCTGAGCGTAGTCAATCACTTTTGGTAAGTTTTCATGTAAATTATTCAGTTCAGCCTCAATTATATCTTCAGTAAATAACTCCTTGTTCAGCTCAAACTTCTCTATGAATGCTGCTATTTTTAAGCTTTCAATTACTTTGTCCCCATCAAAACCAACCACAAAGAAGTCAGATATTACAGGTTGTCCCAGATTATTAGACACCTGACCATGTAAAACATACCAAGCTGTTCCTTTTGGGATTTTGGAGGATATTTTAGCTGCTAAAGCCTGATCCTTGGGAACACTAGCTTCCAACTTAGTCATGAAGTACTTAATCGCTGGATGCAAATCATACAATATTTGGAACTCTGCCCAATCGCCCTTCTTTTTTCGCGCGTTATCTATTGCTTCTTGAACTAAATCTTTGTTAAGTGTAAGCTTGAACAATTCACCAACCTTAGGCTTTGATTCCGGAGGCATATCATACAAGATATTGTTTAATTCCTTAGTGTTTGCTAACTCTAAATAAGCATCCAAATCATTGAATTCATATTCTTTATTATTTATCAATTTCGAACTTTCCAATTGTCCAAAAAGCTGTTTGTAATAATCGTAATCATTAGGAAATACCGTCACTGGTTCTTCATATGGAGAATCAGTAATTACTGCAGAAGTGTTTTCAGACTCGTCAAAAAGCGAACTGTAATCAAAGTTCTCTACCTTGTCTAAAAAGCTTTCATCTCCTTCTTGAATGGCCTCTATCGTTTTCTTTTCTTCCTCGTTTGCATCATGCAAGTGCATTACAGATCCAGCATCACCAAGAGTTTTGTGTACTTCTTCCTCTTTAATCGTAAGCTTATTAATAATGTGCAAGTCGGTTTTTATCGCCTCATCCTCAGTATGGGCGACCAAATAATAGATATAGGGTGTTTTCTTTTGCCCATATCTGTCAATTCTACCGTTACGTTGCTCTAGCGTAATCAACGACCAAGGAATATCGTAATTCACCATTCTATGACAATAGAAGTGCAAGTTAACCCCTTGCGAACCGGCATCAGAACATAATAGTATTCTTACTTTACTGTCTCCTTGTCCAAAATCTTCAATTTTCTTTTGTTGCTCTACATCGCTATCACTTCCACTAAACGACTCGATTGCATCTTCGGACAGGCCAAAATCCTTTGTTAGATTCTCTTTGAGATAATCAAGTGTTGCAATCCTCTCTGCAAAGACAACAAATCGTTCATCCTTTTTCTTTCCAGACCAACCTTGTTCCATTAACGTAAGTTTCAATTTCTTGTACTTACTGTCTGCTTTACTATCTAAAATATTCTTCAATAGACGTTGATGCTCTTTCAATACCTCCAAGCTATCTTCATATTTGTCTGAAGTACTCGACAACTTCTCTACCTTTTCTAAACGATTTTCAATGGAACTTAAAGCTGCAATTGGCGAAGACATGAATGCTTTGAATATCATTATTGAGAACAAGAAATCGTCTTTAGATTTACCTTGTTTCAATGCTCCAAGTGCCTGAATTTTTAAATTCTGCTGGTAACTTAGAAATTCAACTTCCTCAGGAGTAAGTTCTGTCTGCAATCGAACAATTTCACGTTCCTGGAAATTTTCTCTTACTGCAGCATCTTCAATATCATTTTTGAACCTTCTCACATAGTATGGTTCTACATCTTCCTTCGTGTAATTACCACTCTTTGGAATAGCAGTAGGCTCTATCATATTAATGATATTCGCAAAACTCTCTTTTCTTCCATTATGTGGTGTTGCAGATGTAAGCACCAATGATTGGCACTTTTTAGCTAAAAATTGTGCTAAATCTCCTCGCTGGCTATTTATGTTAGCAACTGTATGACATTCATCAATGATGATTACATCCCAATGTGATTTCTCAATATAATGTCTGAATTTCGCGTTGTTCTTCAATGTATCAATCGATACAATAGCTTTGTCGTAATAGTCAAATGGATTCTTATTTGCTGGAAGTTGCGTTTTTATTCGCGCGATTCCTTCACTATCCAATCTCACCAACGGTATGGCAAAACGATTCCATAATTCTTGTTGAAACTGACCTAAAATTGATTTAAGTGCTAATACCATAACACGCTTTCCTTTTCCTCTTTTCATCAATTCTGAAAGGAAGACCCCAACCTCAATCGTCTTTCCAAGTCCCACACCATCTGCAATCAACAACCGTGGTCTAGGCAGTTGTAATGCTTTTAAAGTAGGAGTAAGTTGATATTCAGACTCATTAAAAGCAGCCTTATTGGCTATTGCTATTTTTTCAGAGAAAATGGTAGAATTCCGAATATGCGTTTCTATATACAGTTTTGACTTTCTATACCCTAAATCCGTATCTGCTATGAATTTCGTGTTAATTGGGTCAACAGCTTTTATGTCTTTGTCAATACTCGTATCAAAACAGAATTTCTTGCCCTTTACAAGCTCACTTATTCCCTCTGAATCAATAATAAACGAGCCATCCTTATTCGTAACAACATCTGTTATTAAGAAATCTTCTCCTCTTGTACTTATTCTTTGCCCTGCTGTTAAATTCATATACCCTCTTCTTTATTTGAAACAATAAGGTCTCTAACATCAACATCTAAAATCTCAGCGATTTCATTTAGTACCTCAAGTCTTGGTTGCTGTCTATTTTGAACATAGCCATTCACCATATTGAAACTTTTATCTAACTTTTCAGCTAGCCAATTTTGCTTAATACCCTTTTCTTCAAGAACTTCTTTTATTCTATTAATAGGAATTGAAAAAGGTAGTCTCGAAAATAGATATTATATATTAAAAAGCAAGATAAATAAAGAAGGTATTTCAATATTTATTTAATCAAAAAAACGACGTTTTAATACAAATAGCGAAGTACAACGACGTTTAACGGCATTCACCGTCGTATTATGGTTGATTTTTTGAAAATGGAGAAGAAGGATATTTGAAAAAACAAAAAAAGTTCAAGCAGTTTTGCTCAACCCTAAGGCCTGAATAATGAAATTGAATAAGTGCGATTTATTTACATCCCCATCTCCTTGAAATCGACAATCATTATTTTACTTAATCTCAACAATGCAGTTACTCCTACTACAATAATTACCGCTCCAATCATTGTCTTAACTATTTTCTGGATCTCTTCATTTGAAGATTTAGTCTTTTTCGTTTTCATTTTCTTTAGGTTTTATTTTAATAGTATTCTGTTGCGTTCTTCTCATCACTGATGCAGAAACTGCTAATCCTAAGACTAGAACACCTCCTACAATTATAAATTTTAACCAGGGGTTTGATCCTGGCTGGTTCGAGCCGTTGCTTTTTGCAATGAAGCTTGGCCCTGGTCTATTGGAATTGGTGTTTTCATCGTTTAAATATTTTAAAGTTCTATTTAATAGACTACGACAGAACCAGCTTGTAGAGTCAAAAGAAATAGTTCGATTAAAGAGAAGACATAAAAAAATATTTGGTTCCTTTGTCTTAAACAAAACTACGTAAGTTATTTAATTGGAAATAAAGATTAAATTTATTATTTTTAAAAATAAATATTGGATCTTATCTGTTTCCATAAAAAATATAAATTAACTAATAGTTAGACTTGAGAGCATACGAAAATACAGCAAAAACAAGACGTAAAATTGGATTTAATGAAGAACAAGCTATTCAGCTTGTAGCTTTTAATTTGGGAAGGGGGAAAACACCAACATTTGAAGATTGGTTTGATAATAATGAGAAATTCGATTTGACCGAAATCTTTGATTGTGAATCTCAAAAATTTAAAGTTGATTTTAATAAATATGGGAATAATTCGAAAATTCGCGGGGCAGCTTCAATTCTTTCGGGAATGGGAATGCAGATTGATAATAATCTAAATGAAATGAATTATGATATCCCCAGGGAGGATGACGGTAGACCAGAGGAAACAGATGATCCATATAGATGGTTGGGTTCTTACAGAAGGATGTATAGCCCAGGAATACTGCGATTGAATCTTGACAATATTCAAATATTTTTTTGGGACATCATTTGCAGGATGGCCTGCAAGGATGGTTATGAATTTACACGTATACAAATTACAGAGCTTGCACGCTTGAGCATCTATAAAACTTTATATCACGAATTATTCCATCATTTTATGGATGTGCAAAGCCATATCGTAACTAATCATAAATTTAAAAGAATGGAGGAGGAGGCGTTGGCTGTTGCCTGCTCAAGAATTTTAGTCGGTTTTGAATCAAAATACAACCGATTATATGTAAGTGATTTTTTAAATGAAGCTTATAATTACACTGCTCCTGGTTACAAAGATTGGGAACGATATCGTTCAGATGAGCAATTTATTTTAGGTGTCATGGAATATATGCCTTTGGAAAATAATAAGAAAGGCATTAATACTTTATTGAAAAATGGACAATATGTAGGTCCAATAATTGAAGGTATGTTATATGGTGTGATAGAGAATCCAAATGTTGAATTTGACTTTCTATTCAATAGATGATTAGATAGCAACTTGAAAAAAGTATGATTAGATCATTTTAAAAGTCGAACTCTGAATACTTTCCTAATCACGAAGAATACAAGTAGTCAGTTTAAAAGGGTTAAATTCATTAATTACTGTTCTATTTTGCTTGCAACCTTATTTTATTATATATTCTAAGAGTTATGTTGTGTAACTTTTAATGAGGTTATTGCAATAGAAGTAGAAATATTTATTTTCATTATATTTTAATTTTCTTTTGTATTCTTGTACTTTAGAACTAAATCTTTACCAACCGCCAATTTTTTAAATCTATGATTCATTATTACTTACACTGTATTAGACAATATGCAAATATTGAAGCCGAATGCTCAAAATGTGATTTAGTTACAAAATTCGCTGGAGTTTTAACCATTAGAACAGGCGAAGAAAGGATAGTAAACAGACAATATCAATGTCAAGATTGTGGTCTTTTAACTTATTCTGGAAATTACCAAGAAGATGGGGTGACAGTTGCTTTAGAAGAGCGTTGCGATTGTGGAGGTCAATACAGAAGTGATAAAAATATATTTTGTCCTGGATGTCAACATCGAAAAGCAGAACATAATAAGCAAGAAGACTTTCTTTCAATTACCGAAGAACAAAGTAATAATTTATATGAGAAACATGGAAAATAAACGAACACTATCAATGAAAAAAAGACTAAGATCATTTTTATTTCCATTACTTGTGAGTAGTGTTATTTTCATTGGAATATCTTGTTCAGAGAAGTCAGTCATAAATTCTGAGGTAGTAAAAGAAAATCATTATTCTGATGCTTTGGATAGTATATTAGATAGCTCTCAATTAGTTATTGAATTAAAAGATGTTTATCGAGCATTTAAAATTCACTATTTTATAGAGGAGCAAAAGGATTTTATCGCCATAGATTCAATTCCGCTTTTAGTCTCTTATTTAGAGTCTAAGGTCAAAGAATGTGATAGTCTACAAAAACTATATTCATTTAATGATGATTCTTTAGATATTTTAGTGAATAATTATATTGTTGCCACAATTTCACAATATGAATTAGAGATAAATTCATTAAGGTCTCCTTCACCTAACGATACCGTTACAAGCTCGAATATGTCAATATCGTATAGCAATATTCAGGACAAATTTCTAGACTATTTATTTTCCAATTATAAGAATGAAAGATTCTTAAGCTTGTCGAGTGAAGATTATTGGAAAAGTATTGAAAAGAAGCAGTACATCAAATCTGACAAATTTAAGGATTATCAAAGGTTGAAAATTGAAAGCCCTGATTTGGCAGTGGATAAAATATTTGATATAATCAATGAAAGTGATAATTTTCAAGAAAAGTCGATTTATGGAATTGAGGTGGCTGATTTCTATATGACCGATGTTTTAGATACAGACACTATATCGGGGGAGGAGTGGGCTGTAGCTCATTATAATGCTATTATGGGTGCAAATAAATATAGTTTATATTTGTTTGAAGCCTGGATTAAATGGAGAACAGTAACACAGCATGCTTTTTATGGGAGTTCTAAAATCTCTTTAATTCCCAATGATGAATATAATAAATTGAGAGATAAAATGGCGTTAATTGTATTGAAACAAATCTCCACACATCCTAAAGATCAAATGGCCATAAATCAATTTTTATTATTTGCAACTCATGAAGATATAAAGCGTTTTGGTTCCTATAAATATGGTAATCAGAACGTACCTGAGTTCTATCGTTTGTTTGCAAATTAAATTTGTTTTTCTTTTTGAAAAGAATTTAGGAAGGAAACGGAGACGAATTACTTTCCTCAAAAAGAAAAGGGTTTCGATGGCGTGTTCATTTAAAGATAGAAAAAATATTTTTGATTCTATTTTTTTTGCATTAATTCTTAAAATACAATTGTTTAATACACCTTAATAACATCTGTAGCATCTCAGAATTATTCTAATAAGTCTCTTTTTTCTTTAAGTGGGGATTTTCTTCGCCGGTCTACATATTTTAACAGTGTAATGTAAATCGATAATCCTAAAAAGGATTATAATTATCTAAGTTTGAAGATCCATTACTCTCAGAATCATTCAGTTTAGGGTTGGAAAAGCTCGCAGTTTCATCTTTTCCGTCTCTCATTTGAATTTTACCGAAAAAAAGTAGTTTCCATTTGTAGTGTGATTTCAGGACTTTTGAAGTAGTATGATTTCGTTTATATATTGAGACTATAATAAATGGCCAGATGGTTAAATAAATGAATAGTCTTATAATGTTTATTTTGGTTTGTTTTCTTGGCTTATGCACTAAATATGCAATGCAGAAATAGATTAATCCAATGCAGATATAGCTAGTGGCTATAATCAGAAAATATAAATTCATTATTACTATTTAAAATTAGCCCCGATGGTAGTCTAGTATTCTATTGGTATTACTACCTTCTACCATTATTTGAGAAGTAGATTCAGATAACTTCGTGAATTTTGACAATCTCGATATCTCTTCATAGAATGATTTAATCGATTTTATGGAACCAATTGGTATAAAATTTAAAGTAGTTTCTTTAGAAATCATTCCTTTTTTATTGAAAAAATCCAAAGAATGACCGGATGTTACGTAAAAATAATTCGATACAATTATTCTATCATGTGGTTCGTTAATAGTTGTTAAATAAATACTTAGATTAAAATCGTTGTTTTTGTTTTCAAGGAATTCTTCAATAAGATTAAATTTCTTCTTATAATTAATTAAGTCCTTTTTAACTATAATTGAAATGTCAATGGTTTCATCAATTCTATAGTTAGGAATCAATGCATCAATAATGGCAAATAGATTTTTATCATAAGATTCAGTTTTGTCCAACAAGTAATTATCTGCAATAATTATAGTATTTAGTGGTGGGATATTTTTAAAATATTTGTTCCAGGATTCAAATTGATTGCCTTTCCCTTTGCTAACTGAAGTAGGTTCTATTTCTTTATTGATTAAACTGAATTTTTGATAAGATTCTTCAAAGTTTGAGATTAAATATCCGCATCTATTGTTCATGTTAGAGTTTGCTAGGTAAAAAATAGCACTAGCATTTACCGTTTCTAATATTGTGTTTTCATCGTTATTTATCCTATCGAAATACTCTGCGTATTCAATGATTTTAGAACCTCCAGTTTTTGATAACTTAATTATATTCAGGAGTAGTGGATTGTCTTTTTTTTGAGCTAAAATATCTTTTGAATCAATTAACAAGATACTTTTTTCAGATATAGTGTCATACAGTTTTTTCCATTGGTTAAAACCATCGCTTAATAAATCTGGTACATTATCGCATAATTGAACGATGAAGCTAGATTCTATATATGTTTCTATTTTATCCTCCATTTCAATTATTAATTTAGAAGCTTTTTATTTAATAAAAATAAATCAATTGCGATATTATCAGCTTCGTCATAAAATCCAGTTCCAAATTCTGCACTTAGGCTTCCGTCTTTATTGATATTTATTTTTCGAGGTTCTTCATTTTTATCAAAGTAGTAGATATTAATTACACTAGGGTCTATTTTACCTGTACCTACATGATACTGAAGTTTTCTTATTAAATACTCGCTGTGAGTTTCTATTACAAATTCATGATCGTATTTAATCCATGCATCTAAAAATAAATCTGCTAGTTTGGACTGAAATGAGGGGTGAAGGTTAGCTTCTGGTTCTTCAATCAGAAATTTCTTAACCTGTTCGTATTCTAATTGATCATACATGCTATTCATCCACTGATAAGGATCATCAGTTGTTAAGTCGGAGTTATGTAATCTATCGGAAAGTGACAATATTATGATTAACGGGATGATCTGTTGAATCCCATAACCTTCTTTTTCAATATTTTCACTGTCGTCTAATAGTTTAAGCGCTAAATCAAGGTTATATACTTCTTCTGAAATCTCAAATTGTTTGAACCAATAGTTTATAAAAAATGAAGATGACTTGTCAGAATACCCTGCGTAGTTTAGTGCCGTTTTTAATTGCTTTAGCGCAAAACTAGTTGAAGATTCATTATTTGTGGAATATTTTCCTATTCTGTTTGGTGGAATATAATTAAACTTAGTATGAGCTAATAAATAAGAAGTGTTAGAGTGTATGTTTTTGAATAACATATTATCCATTAATTCTTTGAAAAAAGGCGTTAATGATATGTTTGCATCAAGTACTTGTGGTAAGTTATATCCTGTGCTATTACTTTGAATATTAGATAAAGATTTATGCGAGAAAATTTTATTTGTTGATTTTTCACTAAATAGAGAATCTAGAAGCTCACTAATTCCTGGTAGACTTGAATTATGCTCAAATTCTATTCCATTTTGAATTGTATTCATTAATTCGTCTAAGTAGTCGCCTCCATCAACTTTCTCATTCTCTTTTTCGAGAATAAATAAACTTAAATCGTCAAGTGTAGACTTTAGTCCTTCAAAGTTATGGCTCCGCTCTTTTATCTCATCTAACTTATAATTTTTAGACTTAAAATAATCATTGTATTTATCGAAGCCTACTTCGAAGCTCTTGATAAATTCATCAAATTTTTTCTGCTCGAATTCCATGCCTTCTTTTTCTTCGTCTGGTGTTGCGAATCGAGCATATTTATTAAATTCTTTCCAATCAAAAGGTTCTTTGTTTTTTAACCTTTTAAATTCGGTAATTAAAAAATCAAGGTTGATTTTAATTTTAACCTTTTGTTTTTCATAGCTTTTTTCTAATTTTTGATCGTGAATTAATTTTTCTCCACTTATATGAAAAAGTGTTTCATTTTCTGAAGTGTTAAAGATCTCAAAATTTGAAAGATATATTAAGTCGTTATCAGAATTGTATTTTATTCTAAGTTCAAATTTGTTTTCAAAAAAAGATAGGTTAATCGGAATAGCGTATTCAAGCTGACTTCCAATTTCACAACCAAAATCGCTTCGTTTTAAAAAATCAAAGCTTAGGAATGATTCCATTTTATTTTCCTTGAATCGAGTTCCGATATTCGTTAGGTCTTTAACTTTGTCAAGAGCTGATATTGCTGAACTTTTTCCTGAGCCATTTTTACCTACTAATATAGTTAAAGGAGCCATCTCTAACTTCGTTGTTTTTTTTAGGCCTTTAAAGCCCTTTATTTTGAAATACATTTATAGATTATTATTTGTGATTTAGTCATTAGGATTTCTCTCGGGAATAAATATAACAATATTTTCAATTTATAATAAGACGCTGTTCAAAACACACAGCGTTTTACTATTTTATCTACATTTAGGTGATTGGTAAGATGACTTTTTTGAAACTCACCAAGCGACTGCTTTAAACCGAATTTTTCATGTAAAAGTTAGTTAATCAAGTGTTTAAAGATAGAAGTGACAGGAATAATCAGCGTAAATTATTATATTCACATATACCTGTTGTACTTCATGTTCAAAAAGATCCATACTTTTGCCATAGTTCTGCAAAGATATGATTAAACTTAAAGGCGGATATTACATTGATGAACTCAGAAGGATTTTAATAAATCATTCTGACAAAGAGACCGTTAATAAATTCTTCGAGAGTGTTATTGGATTTGAATTAAAAAAATGTCCAGAGTATGTTCAATTCGAAAATGTTAATCCACTTTTAAAAGTTGCATGGAATTTAATTACGAGAGGAGATGCAACACGAGCAAACATTAAAGTTAGTGACTATGTTTTAAGTAAGCACTTCAAAGATGAATACAAAGGCTATTCAAATAATACTCCTGAGATAAAGTTTAACTTATCAATCTGCTTTGAAAAAAATCACGTAAAAGACCTACTCCAAAACTTTCAGAATTATACAGAAAAAGACATTGTAGAAAAAGGTTCGAAAATCTTGGGACTTTTCAAGTGCCTGAAGGATTTGATACTCATTGCTCAGTTGGAAAGGTCTTTACTTATTCTTATGATGCAGAATTCGCAGACGGCATCATTTGAAATTATAGGAATTGAAAAGGATGTTGAAGATTTAATTATAGAAGATTTAAATGACTTATTTACAGTAATAAACGACCTAACTGATAAGAACGAAGACAAATTATTAAAACTTGAAACCAGCTCAACAGGAAATACGATTTCAATTTCAGTAAATAGAGAACTTGAAAATACAATTTGCTTATTGCAGACAAATGATGTAAGTAAAAATGCTTTTAATAGAGTATTAACAGATAGACGTGTTGCATACAAAAAACTTGGAATAGTAACTGAAGAAGAAAAAGGGGGTAAATATTTTCAGCATTTTGAATATAAGACTTTAAAACAACAAAATGGACTACTTTATTTACTAAACAATTTTTTTCGCAAATCAAATTTTCGGGCAGGTCAAGAGGCTATTATTAATAGAGCGTTGGTTGGTTTAGATGTTATTGGACTTTTACCGACAGGTGGAGGTAAATCATTAACCTTTCAAATCTGCGCTCTTTTGCAACCTGGGGTTACGATTGTAGTTGACCCAATTAATTCATTAATGAAAGACCAATTTGATAAGCTAGTTGAGATTGGTATTTCCAAATCTACTTTTATTAATTCTTTCAATACGAAGGAAGAACGTGAAGCGAATACAGATAAGTTGATGAATGGTGAAGTTCATATAATATTTGTTTCGCCAGAGCGCTTTCAAATTGAGAAATTCAGAACAGCTTTGCATAATTGCAGAAATCAAAATGTATTTTTTAGTTATGCTGTAATTGATGAAGCTCATTGTGTTTCAGAATGGGGACATGACTTTAGGCAAGTTTATCTAAATTTAGCCCAAAATCTAAAAAGGTTTTGCCTATCAAAAGACAATAATATTGCGTTATTCGGCTTAACTGCAACTGCATCATTTGACGTTTTAGCAGACGTACAGAGAGAACTTGACTTAAAAGAGGACGCGATAATTAGTCTTCCTGCTGAGGCAATTGACAGAAAGGAACTAAACTTTAATATCATTCCTATTTCCTGCGAAGTTGATGAGAACCTTGAATATTGGGCACGTGAAAGAAGCATTGGAAGCACCAAGTATCCCATGCTTAAATCTTTCGTTAATTCATTACCTGAAAAAATTGGGGTTTTAGAAAAGAAATATGGTTTCTTAAACCCAAGCGACTCATTCTTTGGTATTGAAAATGGTGAGTATAAAAATGCAGGAGTAATTTTTTGCCCCACTAAATCAAATAAACTTCCCAACGGTGTACTTTCAGTCAAAGAAGGATTAGCAAGTTTAGAATTTTTAAAGTCAACAACTTTTTTTGGAGGAGGTAGTGACGATTCCATTAAAGATGAAAATGTGGAAACCGAAGCTGAATTGTCGGTTAAGAACCAAGAATCATTTTTGAGAAATGAATCTAACTTGATGATAGCGACTAAAGCATTCGGAATGGGCATTGATAAACCTAATATTCGGTATTCAATTCATTATTCTTTTCCGAATTCCGTTGAAAGCTTTTATCAAGAAGCAGGCAGGGCTGGACGTGATGGTAATCCTTCAATTTGTTCAATACTGTATCATCCTGACGATATTTATACAAATTATGACTTTTACAAGAATGCTTTCAAAGGTATTGAACGTGAAAAATCAATAATTAATGAACTATTAGAAGAAGTCCAGTACGAGGATGGTTTCTTTTCAAATGTAGTAACAAGAATTGTAAAAGATAAATATCCAATTGTCAGCAAAATTAGTCTTTGGAATAATCGGTATCTTAATATTTTTGGCCCATACGGTAAAAATATTCGCATTGGAAAAATAGACCTTTACTATTCGGATTTACCCAATTACGATAATTGGAGGGAAAATATTGAACAAGAAGAAGCTGACCAAATTCTAAACCATATCAGGGAAACAATTAGAAAGGAAGCTGATTCTGATAACATCCTTGAATGGCTTCAAACTAAATCTTCGGATGGCATTAAATCGCTTATTGAAAGTGGGAGAAGCAATAATTACAAATTAAAAATTGGTTTTTCTAATAGTGTAATTTCACGTATGAATGAAGTTATTGTAGGAGGTGGATGTGATGATTTTGAGGACGTTATCATTAAAGCAGCTTATAACTTTAGTACAGATGAGAATGATTTTGTTGACAATCTTAGATATCAATACTATCGCTTTCAAAAAAGTAAATATGGAGATGCAATTCGAAAATTTAATCCGACTGAGGATACAATAGCCTTTCTGAAAGACAACTACTCAAGAATTAGAAATTCAGCTGATACCCAGAGAGCAATTTACCGAATGAATATCGTTGGAATTATTGACGATTATGTAATTGATTATGTTGGCGGATTTATAGAAGTACGATTAAAATCAAAGACAGAAAAAGAATATCGGGCAAATTTTAATAATTATTTAAGACGTTACTTAGGATTAGAAACAACAAAGAAATGGTTATCTAAAGTAAACAAGGTCGATGAAGATTCAATTTTAAAACGTGTTTTGTATGTACTAATTGATTTTATTGAGAATGAAATTTCTGATAAACGGAAAAGGTCAATTGATTATATGCAGGAACTTTGCGGTGTCTTTCTTTTAGATGGAGAACAAGAGTTCAGAGAAAGAATGATTCGGTACTTTACTTCAAAATATGGACGTACTGACTATCTGCCAGCAGATACAGAAAATGGGAGAAGAGAGAATTGCCAAATTGTAAAGAAATACATTGACTTTATTTATTATCCACCTGATGGTTTAGGTGGTCAAATTGACAATGCAAAACATCTTCAAGGTGCTTGTGATAATTTAAGAATAAATATGGTTGAGAATGCGAGTATTGATTTACTTACAGCATTTAGTTTATTAGCACTTGAACTAAAAGAAGAAGATACGATTGAAAGTGCCAACGAAAAACAATTGGTTAAAAGAGCAATCGACTTATATCGGACCGGATTTAGAAGAATGTTACGAATTGATTCATGGGAAAATGTTCAAAATTTAATTGAACTATTTAATAACAAAGTGCTAGATTTCAATTCTGAGGTTAGCGTTTTACTGAATATATTGTCAACTGAATTATTAGTTAATAGAACGTCATATAAATTAAAAGAATTAATTGACACAATATCATAAACATGGAAAATATGATTGAGATTCAAAAGGAATTTGAAATATTAATTTCTGAATTAGAACGGTTAAAAACAATCAACGAATTAACATCTTCAAATGCTAATTCTGCGAAAACCGTAGTAGACGAAATTGATAAGTTTGTTAAGTCCGTTGAGAATTTCAAAACAGCAATTGACAAAGATTTAAAAGAGAAGACTTCTAAGATTGATCTTTTATTAAAACAATTAGACACAACAGTTTTATCAATTGAAAGTAATACCAAAAAGAGTTTCGATGACCATTCGAAAAAACTTAAAGAATTACATGAGAAATCAGATTCTGTAATAAATCACAATAAGAATGAACTTAGCACGGAGTTAAATGAATTTGTCGACACGCTAGATAATTTAAGTGAAAGTATATCATCAAAAATCGATAATTTTAAGGACAAGCTTACTGTAAATCTAAAGGAGGTAAATGGCAAGACCCTGAGTGAAGTAAGTAATGTCAGTGAAAAAATAAATAAAAACATTAGTTCTTTTGAATCAAATCTTAACGTGAAACTAGAAGACTTAAATGGAAAAATGGAGCAAAACGTGAAACATCGTAAACTGAATAGAATTTTCCTGATTGTTTCATCAATAGTAACTGTAGGCCTATTAATAACTTTACTAATGAAATAATTCCAAAATTTCCCAACAACAGACATTGTCAGGTTCTATCGCATTAATTATTTTTCAAACGTTTTTCAATAGAACGGCTCTTCCTTCAAAAAGTTAAGATACTTTTGAACAGAGGTGTAGGTTTTTCAATTCTTATCAAAAAAGACAAAAATGATGAGGTTTTAGTTTAACGCGATAGAACCAGAATAGGTGCAATAAGTCCATATTCTGCATCATGACAATAATCTGTTTTACAACCTATATTATATCCAAGATTAAAGGCTTGTCCAAAAGCAATACTTGACAAAAAACACGAAAACAAAAAGTAATCTCATAATTATAATAAAACTATTACTTAACTTTATCTCTTAAGCGGTAAACATTAGGTTGACGCTTTACAATGTGATTAAAAAAGTTAAAGTGAGAAAATTTAAACGAGAAGAAAAATTTATTGATAAAATCTGGAGCTACATAGACTTTGATGGCTTCGATGATTACATAGGTTTATACGAGGCTTTTAAAAATCTCATAAAGAGCGAACAAAACTCATTTTTTTTTAATGATTCTGACTTTAAACAACTGACCATTTTTATTGAATATCAAAAGAAGATTCAAAATAAAATTATAGAGGCGGATGTCTTTAAAGACTTCATTGACCGCTATTACATATTAGTGAAATATAGTGGTACGTTTGACCATTACCCTTCACTTCAAGTTCATTTAAAAGAAGCGATAATTGAAGAGTATCCTAAAAAATTTGGAGATAATTTTGAACCACAATATATAGCAAATAAATTCTTAGGAGATTTTCATTTTTGTTTAGATGAATTGCAGGATATATTACGAGATGTTCCTCATTCTTTGAGGGGATATAATATCCAAGAAGCGTTTATTAATTTAAACCAAACTTATGGACAAATGATTTCTGAGGATAATTCTTTGCATGATTTGAGATATGACTATTGTGAAGGAACTAAAGCAGAAAGTTTAGAATACGCATTAAATAAAGTTGAAGGTCTTGAAATTGATTTCAAAAGTTGTATAGGAAAAAGAATCCCAACTTCGATGGCAGATGTAGATAAAGCATTAAAGAGTTTATGGGAAGATAATCGCAGAAAACTTAGTTATTTTAATGAGTTGAGGAACAGATTTGGCGAGTATGAGATTATCAAAATTGATAAATCTAAATTCGTAGACATATTCCAAGAAATTAGTAAAATTCTTGATAATTTAAGAGATTTTGAAAGACCAATTATATTTAAAGATTTCATAAGTGAAACTGATGATATAAAAAGACGTGAAGAAATTTTCACTTCAGAATTAGAGAAATCAGTTAATAAAAAAGAGAATATTGCTTTAGTAGGAATAATGGAAAATCCAAAAGCAAGGAAGTTCAAATGGGATGTGCATGGAGCATATTGCTTAGATATGGATAAATTAGAGTTTGGAAGTTATGAAACGATACACAAAGCATTATCAGCTGCATATTCTTTTGCTAAAAAGTTTCAAGTCGAAAATCACCTACTAACTCGATTTATATCATTAAAGAGTCAAAGAGAACAAGGTTTTGATGAATAATTTTATTCATGGTCTTTAATCATAAATTCTACAAAATAATATTTACTTACCATAACTCGAGTTTAATGCGGCAGAACCAGAGTAATGGAGTAAGTACTGTTGAATTTTAATTAAAAAATGAATATTTAATTTACTCTAATTTCCGGCTGTTTAATTTCAAACTTTTTGGAATCTGCAACAAACTGAAGGTTGCGAACAGAAAAGTTATTAGTTTAAGATAAAAATCATAATAATTGCGCAATAACTTTTTAACTGCTATTTTGCGTTAAAACTTATTAATAACTATTTATTTAATCTAATATGAAGGAAATACAATTAAGCCTAAGTCATTTTAATTTTTTTTGTCCAGTAACAGGTCATCAAATAGTGTCAGAGGATCATTATGAACAGTCTCCAGCCACAATTTATTGTTATTTAGAGGATGAGGAAAATTTTCAATTTATCCATGAAAGTATGATCCCTTGTTTAGAAGAGTTTGGTTTATATTATCACGGAAACCTTGCTTACATGAATATTGAAAATTTTAAATCTTTTCTTATCAATAATACGTTACCTGATGTTTATTTAGATTTTCAAATTAAGCATTATGTTTCACCAACCGTTTCTGACTCTCTAGTTCATCATTGTATAGATATGGGATATGAATTATAAGAAAAATTAATTGAAAGTGTATGAAGCTAAAGTTTGTTTAGTCATTTGAAACTCTTTATTAATTTTTATAGGTGAATTTATGGAATTACTAAAGAGATAAATGTGAAGCAGTGCGAGTAAGGCAAAAAAAATTGAATATAACACCTAAATATTATTAGAAATTATATGAATGTACATGAAAAATTTGCAGCCTTTTTTAAAAACGAGAATTTAAAACCTTTTGCTTATTTAGTTTCTAAAAAGCTAAGCCAAGGACATATATGTATTCATAAAGAAGGTAATTACGAAGTCGATTTTGAGGATTCAATCTATGAGTTTGGCAAACTAAACTGGACGAACTTAAAATGTAATGATTTGGTAACGCTCAAATATGACGATAAAAAACCATTTATATTTATAAATAATAAACTCTATCTATATCGTTACTTTAATTATGAAACTGAAATTGAAAATAAATTAAGGAAATTAATTAATGAGGAAAAGAGTGAATTAGAAAATAGGAGACGAAAACTAGTTAGTGAATTGGAATTCATTAAAAAGCTTCAAGTCAATCAAAAAGGTTATGATTCTCTTGTGAATATTGAGAAAATTGACTGGCAACTTATTGCTTGTTTAAATAGTTTTCTCCATAATTTCTCAATAATTACAGGTGGACCAGGTACAGGTAAAACGACCACTGTAGCAAAACTGTTGGCCTTATTATACAAAGCTAATCCTGATTTTAAAATGGCATTGGCAGCTCCTACAGGGAAAGCAGGTATGAGAATACAAGAATCCCTTAAAAATACTTTTGATGATGAATTGAATACAGCTTGGACTGAAGAACTTACTGGACTTAAACATAAAATTTATAATTCTAGTCCGTTTACTATTCATCGTTTATTAGGGTTTAAAAGGAACTCACCATATTTTAAACATAATGAAACAAACAATTTAAAATATGATGTTATCATTATTGATGAAGCTTCAATGATAGATGTTCCTATGTTTGCCAAGGTGTTAAATGCTGTTAAGCCAGAAGCAAGAATTATACTACTAGGTGATAAAGAGCAATTAGCATCTGTTGAGGCTGGAAGTTTACTAGGTGATTTATGCGAAACTCTTAAAAGTCTCAATATGTTTGAGAATGAAACAAAATTATTTTTTAATAAATTTTTAACTGAAAACACTAAGTTGACAAGTTTACAAGTCATAGATAATCCTGACCTTTTGTTGTTTAATCATATCGTAGAACTGAAAAGGAGCTATCGCTCCCAAGACCATCCCGAAATAAACATGTTAAGTAAGGCCATAATTAATTCTTCTCAAAATGAAATAGTTCAATTTTATAAAAATTTTGGAGAAGCACGAATAGTTTTTAATGATTGTGACGATAAGTTGTTTAAAGAGTTTGTAAGCCATTTTGAAAAATATATTTTAGAAACAGATGTAAAAAAAGCACTAGAGATTTTAAATAGCTCCAAAATTCTTTGTGGTGTAAAAAATGGTCCTAAAGGGGTTTATGCGATGAATAAAAAAATTGAGCATTACCTAAAAGGTGAAAAATTAAATCCGAATAAGTTATTTTATGATAATAGACCTATAATAGTTACTAAAAATTATAAAGAATTAGAACTTTTTAATGGAGATACTGGGATAGTAAGAAATGGAGTAGCATACTTTTTAGATATTAATAATGAACTAAGAAAAGTAATTCCAGAATTAATTACTGAATGTGAGACAGTGTTTGCTATGAGTATTCATAAAAGTCAAGGCTCAGAGTATAAAAATGTGTTGGTAATGTTACCTGATAATATGGACAATAACGTACTTACTAAAGAGTTGTTATACACCGCTATAACTAGAGCTAAGGAGCGCGTAGTTCTATTAGCAAAACAGGAGGTTATAGAAAGTACTATAAATAAATCAGTAAGCAGAGCTTCTGGCATTAAAGACAGATTAAATTAAGAAATATGGCGTTTAAATTATATACATCCTCAGATATTAACTTGCTTACAAATAAATTAGCAATTAATATTCGCGAGGCTCAAAATATTTTTATTCCGGATTATATAGTTACTTCAAGTATAGGTACCAACAATTGGGTGAAAATTCAATTAGCTGATAAAAATAACATTGCTGCCAATTTGAGATTTGTAAATAATGAAGAGATCATAAATATTGCTTATCGCGTACTTGATGAAAAAGAACATAATACGAATCCCTTAACATCTTCAAATTTACTTTGGTTAATTTATGCCGAATTAGGAAAAAGGGAGTTTAGAAATAAGTTCACCGAAGTAGCCCAATATTACAGCAATGACCTACTCAAACAATACGGTTTAGCTGTTAAGTTGAGTAGATTGTTTCAAGAATATCAGATATATATTCTTGAAGAATTAGAAAAAGAGATTAACCTTGATTTTCAAAAATATATTTGGCAGAAGGTCAAGTGTCAGGTTAAATCGAACTTTTTAACCGTTAAAGAAATAGTTGATAGTATAACGAAACAACTTCGTTCATCAGAAAAACAAAGTTTGTTAAAAACGAAAATGCCAAATATCCATATTTTTTTGGATATGGATCTTACACAATATCATATAACTGTTTTTAAAAACCTAGCGCAATATTGCAATGTTCATTACTACTTGTTTTATCCTCTAAAACAAAAGATGGGTGATAACAAGTTGGTATCTAATTGGTCAAAATTGTTAAATCAATTACCGCTATCTCTTGAGAGTGCGATTAACTTAGATTCAAATACAAGTTATTCATCTAACGAGACATTGCTTTCTAAGATTCAAAATGATATTTTTAATAATTCTTCTTATCGAAATAAGATTTCATCTGCTGATGTTAAGGATGGTTCATTAACAATTAATAATTGCTACACACCTACAAGAGAAGTAGAGGTCTTGTATAATTATTTGGTGAAAACCATAAGTGAAAATGAAGATTTAGGAGCTCGAGATATTTTAGTACATGTATCAGATATTGATAAGTATTCTTCAGCTATCAATGCTGTTTTTTCGTCAGCTCCAATTAAGTTACCATTTAATGTTTCAGATAAAAGCTATAGCACTACCGATTCGGTTTATAATGCTATAGAAGCATTAATAAACTTAGATGATAATTATAAAGCAGAGAATATTATTCAGTTATTAGAGTATAATCCGATACGAGATAAATTTAAAATACAAGACATAGGCCTTATCCGTACATTGGTTAATGAAGCAAATATTCGATTTGGAAAAAATGGAGATGAAAATTTAGAAACCAATACAGTAAGTTGGTTGTATGGTCTAAATCGTTTAATCTACGGATTTTGTATTGGAGGTGATGAAGCATTTAATTTTGAAAAAGATAATGGCTTTTTAATTGATATCGTTGAGGGGGCTCAGGCTTTTGAATTAATTAATCTACATTTCTTTTTATCTATGATTATTAGTTGGATAGATGATAGAAGTGTAGCTAAAACTGCGGCTAATTGGCACATTGCTATAAATGACTTAGTTGATGATTTTATTGAATCTCAAAATAATGATGAAATAAATAGGTTGAAAAAAAGTGTCTCAGAGCTTTCGGATATCGATAAATATTTAAAGAATGAACTTGATTTCCGGGTGGTGAAAGAATTCGTTACTGATTTATTAATGAAAGATCAACAAAAATCAAATTTTGCCAGTTATGGTATTACCTTTTGTTCTATGACTCAAATGCGAAATATTCCTTATAAAGTGATTGCTTTACTTGGTATGAATTTCAATTTCTTCCCAAGAAAAAACCGAACTTTGAGTTATGATTTGTTAAAAGATAATTCCATTATAAATAGACCGTCAACCAAGGTTAAAGATAAGTATTTGTTCTTACAAATATTGATGTCGGCGAAAGAAAAACTATACCTTAGCTTCTTAGGGAAAGATACTAAAACAAATAGTTTAATTCCCCCATCGTCTATACTTGATGATTTGTGTGACTATATTAATGAGGGTAGAGAAAGGACTTTAGTGGAGAAAAATCCTCTAATTACCGAGCACCCTTTACATGGCTTTAGTTCTAAATATAATAATTCTAAATATCCTTTGCTTTACTCATATTTATTAAATAAATCAGGAAAAGAAACTAAAGATTTGTTAATTGAACCTGATTCTTTAATTAGTACAAATGTAATTGAGATAAATGATTTTATCAATTTCTTTCAAAACCCTATTAAACATTTTTACAATAACCAGTTAGGTATATATTATAATGAGAGCCAAGAGATATTGAATGATTCAGAACTATTTGAATTAGATTCTTTACAGCAGTGGTCAGTGAAAAATATATTTCTATACAATCAAACGTCAAAACTTGAAGAGGTTAGGGATGAGTTGGTTAGAAAAGGTAATTTACCACTTAAAAATATGGGTGAATACACCTTGAAAAAAATAGAAGGTATTTCAGAATTAAAAAAACGATTTGTAGAAAAGAAAAATGGAGAAACGGATAATCCAATTCAAATTCAATTAGATTTAGGAGAGCAAATTCTGATTGGTAATGTAGCTAATATTTATAGCCACCAATTTGTATTTCCCTGTGTTTCAAAAAAGCATTCTAATTTAAAATACATTGTTGAATATCAGATTAAAAAAATCCTTTTAGCTGCTTCTGGATTTAAGTTTAATTGTGAATTTATGTCAATTGATGGCGTGAATGACGATATGGTTAATGGAACTGATTTCCCCTCAGAGGATGAGGCAAAGAATAAATTAGTTCAGTTAGTTAGTTACTACCTCAATGGGCAAAATGAGATTTTACCTTTTATACTTGAATACGACAAAGCGTTTTGTATGAAACTTTTTAATGATTCAGATAGTGAGATTGATAAGGCTTTGTTTAGTAAAGTTACTGCAAGCAGTTTTAATTATACAACTGATTATTTGAAAATAGAATTTCATCAAGGATATTTTAATGACAAAATAAAGAAACTGAAAGATAATTCGAAAGATATATTAGTTCAAATCTTGAATATTAATTTTTAAAGCAGAGAAAAGATGTCCAGCGAGAAATTTGATGCAAAATCAATAGATTTATCAGGTAAAAATTTAATTGAAGCAAGTGCAGGTACAGGTAAGACCTATTCTATAGGGATTCTTGCACTCAGATTAATAATAGAAAAAAACATCCCTATAAATCAAATTCTTATGGTAACGTTTACCAACACAGCAGTTGCTGAATTGGAGGACAGAATTAGAAAATTTATTAGAGTAGCTTATAAAATTAAAAGAGGAGAAGTCATTGATTTAGAGTATAATGAGATTTATAACATATTGGAAAGAATAAGAAATCAAAAAATAGTAGACGATGATAAGGTTTTAGAAAGATTAAGTAATGCTATTCAGCTATTAGATGAAACTTCAATTCAAACTATACATAGTTTTTGCCAAGATACGCTAAAAGAATATGCTTTTGAAACAAATCAAATGTATGATACTAAACTATTAACCAATATAGATGATGTTATTCTTGATTCATTAAAGGATTTCTGGAGGAATGAAATTACAAGAATTGACATTAAATTTTTGGAAATGATTAATATCAAAATGGATGATTTAATTTCTGTGGTGCGAAAGGCTTTAGCCGATAAGAAATTTGTTGGACAAAAGATTTGTGATGTGAATGATATAGATAAATTATATGGCTCTGTTCTCTCTATTAAAAACGATTTTATAACACATTTTAACGCAAAAGAGAATTGGTCTGAACACCTAGATAGTTGTTTAAAGATTGACGGTGTAGGCCAGGCTACTATTAGTAATTGGAAAGAATATGTTAAAGACGTAGAAGTTTTTTGGGATAATTTAAGAGATACATCAACGAATAGAAAATTTTTAGAGGAAGAAGTTGCATTCAAAAGAAACTTTGATAATCAAATAGTAAAGAGTATAAATACGATTTATTATCGAGTGATTGATAAGGTTAGTAAGAAGGTTAAGGAGTACTTGTCTCAGAATAAATTAATGTCTCAAGATGATTTAATTACTAATCTTCATAAGGCTGTTTCATTGAAAGAGAATACTAAATTAATTACTTCATTAAGAGACAAATATCAAGCGGTATTTATTGATGAGTTTCAAGATACTGATAGGAATCAATATGATATTTTTAACACTGTATTTGGTGAAGGAGTGAGTAATTCAATCCTATTTTATATAGGAGACCCAAAGCAATCAATTTATGCATGGAGAAAGGCAGATATTAACACTTACTTCAATGCAAAATCTGACTGTAATTTAAAAGTCATGAATAGAAATTATCGCTCATCCAACAATTATGTTCGCGCAATGAATGAGTTTTTTACGGCAATAGACGATCCTTTTTACTTTAAAATAAATAATAGTCTAGATTCAGTTAACGCTATCAATTATGAATCCGTTTATTCTGAAAAGGAAGACTCAACATTAGTAGTTGGAGATGAAGATATAAAGCCAATGACCATCTATAAAGATACTGCTTTACAAGACATTTCCCTGCATACTGCAAATGGTATTTTACAACTACTGAAAAACGGTTTGCTAAATGGAAAGAAAATAAATCCAAGTAATATTGCTGTTTTAGTTCGAAAAAAAGCAGAAGGTAAGGATGTGAAACTAAAGCTTGAGTCACTTGGTATTCCGGCTATAACTATGGATGACAGTAAAGTTTTTAAAAGTGATGAGGCGAAAAATATAGGTTATATCTTAGAAACAGTAATAGACCTATCTTGGAAAAAAATTAATAAAGCTCTACTAAATAATTTCACTGGAAAATCAGTCCCAGATTTATTGAAGCTAAACAAGAAATCGGAAGTAGATAATTTCAAGAAATACGAAGAAATATGGACTAATAATGGCGTGTATTCAATGTTGTTAGAGTATGCAAGTGACTATAACGTACAGGATGTATTAGCTAAATTAAGCGGTGGCGAACGAATTATATCTAACTTCTATCAAATAGCAGAAATCTTACAAAAACAAGAAGTAGAAAATAAGTATTCCAAAACTGAAATATATCGATTTTTAAGGAGAAAAATAGATGGACTTGATGATCAAAATGATGAATATCTTCAACGTATTGAGAGTGATGAGCAGGCAGTTAAAATAATAACTATTCACAAAAGTAAAGGGTTAGAGTTTGATATTGTTTTTGCTCCCTTTCTAGATTTTACTCTGAAAAATAATTGGAAGTTTTTGGAGTATAGAGGTAATAATAATGATTACGTATTTGCCTTAAAAAAACAAATGAGTGATGATGAAATATCAACATGGGAGCAGCAAAATGAACAAGAAAATAGGAGGTTGCTTTATGTAGCAATTACAAGAGCAAAATACAATTGTTTTTTATTTAAAAATGGAGAGAATAGTATCACAAGTCTTACTCCATTTTTTTCGAATCTCACTGAAGAGGGAAGTAAATTACAATATATTGAAATAAAAGATTTTAATGGGGAAATAGGTTTGAATGAAAAATTTTCAATAACAGAGAAACAAACCATAAAGGTATCGCGAGATGTGCCAAAAGATTTAAAGCTGGAAGATAGGCATTGGCGTAAGATGAGTTATTCCTATTTATCTGGACATCATGCATATTCTACCAAGGAGTTAAAAATGGATAGTTATAATAAAGGGTCATATGATCAATTTATATTTAAGGATTTACCCAAAGGTGCACATGTTGGTAATTTATTACATAATATTTTTGAATTCATTGATTTTACAGAACAGGATAACTCTAGGTGGAAAGATATAGTTGAAGTTTCATTAAAACGATTTTTACCAAATCCAGATTTTAAAGAGCCTTTTACTGAAAAATTTCTTGAAATGATTAAAATAGTACTCAATACTACAATAAAAGTAGGTGAAGAGCAGTTTAAGTTGTCTAATGTCCCAAATACAAATAAAATAACAGAGTTGGAGTTTAATTTTATAACTGACACTTTTAATGTAGCTCATTTAAGTACATTAGAAGAATATCTACCTAAAGCCAAAAGATTTGAGATAAGTACTAAGAAGGACGAATGTATTGAAGGAATGCTACATGGCTTTATTGATTTATTTTTTGAATGTAACGGAAGGTATTATATTTTAGATTGGAAATCTAATTTCTTAGGAGATATAGTAAAGGATTACAGTAGTGAAAAGTTGGTAAATGCTATGAATGATAGTAATTACCATCTGCAATATATTATCTATACACTAGCCATAAAAAAGTACTTATCGAGCAAAATGAATACCTTCAATTACAATAATCATTTTGGTGGCGTAATTTATTTATTTCTGAGAGGTATTAGACAAAATCAAAAAACAGGTATATTTACATACAAGCCAGATATTAAGGTTGTTAATGCACTAGATAATATTTTACTTAGTTAAATTTACAATGTTTCCTTCTATTAAATCAATTTCTATATTATCTATATAATAATCTTCTTCCTTAGCATCATTATAGTAATTAATAAAAAGTGAAACTGTTACATATTCATAATTGAGCATAAGTTGATAATTTGTTGGACGCAGTTCAATTAAATCATATCTGTCTACAAATTCTACAGGAAACTTTGGTAGTTCATATGTATCCTTATTTTCAATAGCGGTAAATCCATTGAAGTCATTTGTCTCTGATAACTTAATTATTTCGACTTTAAGCTCTTTGATTTTATCTGTTAAATTTTCCTTACTAGTAATACGTAGAATATCGTGAATAATTTCATTATTAACTATTAGTTTTTCGGTCTTCATAAATATTTTTTAGGTAGAATTACATCTATTCTGATTCAAGATTATTATAATTTTCTGCAAATTTATTTTGTTTTATAGCAGCTTTAATAATCTCTTTATCTTTTTTAAATTGTGGAGCAACAAATTTTAAAGCAATCCCACAATTTTTAACTGCAGTTAAAGTTAAATTTCTATCAAAATAAAAATTATCGTGATAATTCGTAGTTTGGACAGAATTAATGATGAAATCAGAGCAGTAATATCTCAAAATTAACCCGTTAACACTGGCAGCTGTAACTACAAATTCATAATCCGATTTAACGGATGTATGAGCGTACTTAAATGCGTATTCTGATGTTTTTAAACCTTTTAAAATTAAGTCTCTATCTTTTTGAGATTCACTATTGGTGAATTTCATGAAATAACCATTTTCAGTCTTAATGTAATGATTGATTTTTTCAATAAATTTTGGTGAAGTTAGGAAACTCTTGTTAAAATTATCAAATAATAAGCAGGGATTTATATCAATAACAGAAAGAATGAAATTAATATCATTTTTTAAATCAGCGCTTAGGAAATGAAATATTAAAGAATTATACTTTACACAGTCTAATAAAAATTGTTGATTTGAGAGCAAGTCATTAGGAATTACTTCTAACAGTGATTCGAAAAATACTTCATCCTTTTCAGTCTCTCCTAGGAGATCTGATAATTTACGATAATCATCAATTCTTGATTTATACAGCTCGTAGGCTTCAGACTGGGTCATGTTTTTTTGAATAAAAGAATCAGAGGTTAAGTAATTCTCTTACAAGAGTTTGAATACCTCTGATTCTTCAGTTAATCATTGTAAATTTAAAGAAAAGATAATTATTGTGCAAAAAAATATAATGATTAGCTTTTTTGAATATAATTGTAGAATGGAATACCAAGAAAGGCGAAGACTTTTTTGATAAATAAGATTAAATTTTTCAAAATAATTTATTTTTAATATTCATTGTTATAAAAATATTATTTCATTCAAGACGGAAACAATTTTGTTAATTGGAATATGAATGTTGCCATAATACAAACGGTAGTCAGTAACCTTCGTTAATTAAACCTAATTTATCTAGTTTCAAATTAACAGGATTTGTGTCAAAAAATTGATTTCTATGATTTGATGTAATCAATAATTTTATTTGTCCAATAACTTTCTATCTCCTACATTTGAGATTAAATACAAAAGTCTTGCTATGGAATTTATAAATCAAAAACTTAAAAATACATATTCACAAATGTTTAAAGAGTTACGCCCTTTAGATATTGAAGAAACATGTAATCTGATATCTGATATTTGCTCTAAAAATCCTGATTTATGGGATTTGTCTGAAGATACAGACGGAACAGTACACGACGAATATTTTAATACCATGATTCTTTTTATTGAAACTTTACATTGAGGTTCTGTCGCATTAACATGATGTAACTCATAAATGTTTAGATTTAACTTTATCTAATTCTGAAATTATGTTTGAACGCCACCGATATCCAAAAGTAATTATATTACAAGCTGTTTATTTAAAATTTAGATTTACAATGAGTTACAGAGATTTTGAAGAACTAATGTCAATCAGAGGTGTAAAATTAGACCATTCCACCATACAAAGATGGGTGTTTAAATTTTCTAAAGAAATTGAGAAAAGTTAAATGAATATATTGATCAGGTTCTTTTGGAAAAAGCTGAGCGAAAAAACAATAAAAAACGCACTACAAAAATACCTAAGCTGCATTGAAACGCAGCTTAGCCAAAACGTTGTAAACAAGCTGAATCCAGCCGTAAATTTGGCACATTTGGTTTTTGCCAAAGCTGAAATCCAAAGCTTAAAAACCGTAAACTGAATAAAAAAATAAAATGTATATTTGATAATTCAATTAAACTAAAAGAATCTTCACGAATTAGAATGACAATAGACCATATTTTTAGAAAAGAAGAAATTAGTGTTCGGTCATACCACGTTTGCAAACACAATAAAATAAATTCAATAAATGATTTAAAGGAATATTACTTCAAACATAAATCTTTTGATAAACTTCGAAATTGTGGTAGAAAATCAAATAAAGAATTAGTTGAAATCTGCAACAAATATAAAGGAGAACATTTTGAAAATATAGAAACTGAAATAAAAAAAGAAAACTCTTTAAAAACAATAATTTCAGATTTAACAAGAGTTCAAAGAGAAGTTATTAATAGTTTCATCCTCGTAAACACAAATAGCCTTTCTGTAAGAAGTAAAAACGCTATTTCACTTAATTTAAGAAAGAATTTTAAAATAAAAAACTTTTCTGAAAGAATTTTCTTTAGTTCTGTAGATATCAAAAATTGGAAAAATGTCGGTGCTAGATCAATACCTGAAATTGAACTTTATCTAAGCATAATAAAAGATTTTGTAAAAGAAGTTAGTCAATCTAATGACGAAAAACATCTGATTTCATTAAAAAACAATTTCTTAATTCAACGCACTTTTTCTATTTCAAAAATCCCGATTGAAGTACTTGAATCAGAATCAATATTCTTACTTACAGATTTTTTATTAAATAGTAATGCCCTATTTGATAATACACAAACAGTCATTGTAAAAAAAGCTGTTAAAATATATCAAAAACAAAAAGAATTAACTCTTGACGAAATTGCTGACGAAGTTAAATTGACTAGAGAAAGAGTAAGACAAATAAGAGTAATGTGTCTAGATGAATTGTTTGAGAAACTCTCTTTTATTCAAATCTTTAATGATGATTTATTCCAAAAATATAATATCGATACTAATTCTGAACAAATTGAAATAAATCAAGATCTAATTGATGTAATAAACATTACTAACCTCACATTTTTTTCAAGAGAATTTATAACCTTCATACTTTATGTATACTTGTCAGATAGGTTTACGTTAATTGGGTTTATTGAAGATGTCATCCAACCGAAATATTTAAAGGTTCGCCAAAGGCATAATTGGAATAATTTCTTTTTAATAAAAAAAGAAATTGTTAAAGAAATTGATTTTAATGCTTTAGCTAATGATATTGATAATAGAATAAGTGATAAAATTGTAGAATCTTATTCTTTTAATTTTAAAAGCTATTTATCAAGATTTTTAATTAATAATAATATCGATGTTTTAAATTCAGCATTTTCAATTGCTGAAAATATTATTAATGAAGAATTTGAAATGAATCTTGATTTAAATGAAAATATAATTTTTAAAAGAAATACACACAAACAAGTTCCTGAATATATTATTGAGGCTTTAGAAAATTTAAATAAACCATCAAAATTAAGTGAAATTTATGAATGGATATGTATTCACTATCCTGAAGCTACTAAAAGTGAAGAAGCTTTAAGAGGTAGTTGTCAACGTAGTAATGAGATTATTTATTTTGGAAGAAGTAGCACTTTTGGTTTGAAAAAATGGGAAAACACAAGAAATGATATTAAGGGAGGAACAATAAAAGATATTATAACTGAATTATTGGAGAACTCAAACACTCCTATTCATATAACTGAAATTCTTGAAGAAGTTCACAAATATAGAGCTAAGACAAACGAAAGAAATATAATAACCAATTTAAAGCTTGATCCTAACAAATCGTTTATAATTTTTAATCAAAAATTTATTGGTTTATCAAATAAAGTAAATGATTACGATTTAATAAAATATGAAAATCTACCTATTCAACTAGGTAAAATAATCAAAGGAAAACTGAAAAAGAATACTTTAAACGACATTAATCAAATGAGTGATTTTTTAAATAAAAATTACGATCTTACTTTAAAAGAAACAAAAAATATTCTTAATTCATTAAATATAAACTTATGAAAATAAAGGAAACCAAAATACTACAGAGTCAAAGACTCAAAGAAATTTGTAATGAAAAAGGTGTGAATTTTAATTCTATAGAAACTTTATTGGATTCTGTAAAAACAAAAAAATTACATTCTAGAAAAAACTATCATCAGCAAAAAATTGATGACACCATTAATAAATCCGTGAAATGAAATTATCCGAAATAAAAATCAACAATTTTAGGCAATATTACAAAGAAGTTAATATTGACTTAACTACCAATTATGATGAAAATATTATTTTAATAGGAGGTAGAAATGGATATGGTAAAACTAATTTCCTAATTTCAATAGTTTGGTGCTTGTATGGTCGTCAAATTGAAAAAGTAGATAATAACTTTAAACAAGAAATTAAAAAAGAAAAAAATTATGATTCTTTTATGTTTCAATCTCTTAATTGGACTGCAAAAAAAGAGAATAAAGATACTTTTTCTGTTAGCTTACTTATTTCAGAAATTGAATTACCAGGACTAAAGAAATTAAATTCCAATTCTGAAAGCGTAATTATTACTAGGAAATTTAATATTTCTAGTATGAGTGAAGAACTTATGATTTTAGATGCCGATTCAAAAATGGAAATTTTTGATGATGAAGCAGATAAAATTAACTTTATAAATGATTATATAATTCCGATAGATGCTGCAAAATTTGTCTTTTTTGATGCAGAAAAAATATCTGAAATAGCCAACTTATCAATTAAGGAAGAAGGAAGTTTTATAAATGATGCTTTAGGTAAAATTTTAGGGTTAGATACTTACGATACACTTATTGAAGATATAGAGTTTTATATAAATTCTCTTAAAAAAGAAGGAGCAACTAAAAATTTACAAGAACAAATTGTAGATAAAGAAAAAGCTATTGAACTCTTTAACATCGATATTGAAAAGCTTGAAGAAGAGAATGCCGAAAAGCTTAAAGAGATTGATGATTTAAAGAAATCGATCAGGAAATACGATAATTTTATATCACAACACAGTAAACAAGGTAATTCTATATTTGATAGAGAATCGATTTCATCCGAAATAGAAAAGTTACAAGCAAAGAGACTTGAATTATCCGAAAAATTTAATGAATTAAGCGAAATAATTCCTTTAACTATTCTAACAGGAAAACTTGAAGAAGTAAGCGAACATCTTGAAATTCAGGGGAAAAACGAATTATCACAAAATTCATCAAAAGAAAATTCTGAAAAAATCGAGAATTTTATTGAACTTCTTTTTAATAAACCACCTGAACCAGACAATTCTACAATGTCTTTTAAAGACAAAAACTTTTATTACGAAAAAGCTAAAAATTTAGGTTCAGAGTTATTTAGTGATAATGGAGATTATCAAGAATTAGAATTTGAGCACGATTTGAATAATTCAGAAAAAAATATTATTAAGGATGCTATAAACTTAGTTAATGAGCAATCTAAAGGTTTATTCGAGACTACAATTGAGGAGTTTAATGAGGTGCAAATTAAACTTTTAGAATTAAATAAAACTTTGAGTAAAGTTGATGCAGATCAAGAAGACGAATATATTTTAGAGGCAATATCTGAAAAAGAAACTGCTGAATACAAAAGAGATATAAGTAAGGAACAAATTGGTGGGAATAAAGAGAAAATAAAGAAATTAGAAAGTGATATAGTTCGTTTAAATCAACAACTACAAACGTTGATGAAAAAGGTAGATGTAAATGAACAAAATAAACTAAAAATTAAAGAAAGTCAAAAAAATATTGACGTCTTAAATTCATTCTTAGAAGAACAGAAAAGTAAACACAAAAATAGTCTCGAAAAAACAATTTTAAGCGAGTTAAAAATATTAATGCACAAACTAAATAGTGATGAAAACAGTAGTAAATTTATTGAAGATGTCAAAGTTACCATTCTAGCTTCAGGTCAAGGAATGAAAATTACATTATTAGATCAAGATGATAATGAAATAAGAAAAGAAAGTTTATCATCAGGAGAAAAACAAATTTATATTTCGTGTTTGATTAAAGCAATATTAAAAGAATCAATACAAAGTTTGCCAATATTTATAGATACACCTCTTGGTAGATTAGATGAAGAACACAGAGATAACATTACAAAAAAATATTATCCAGCTCTTTCAGAACAAGTCGTACTATTTTCAACAAATAGTGAGATTACACCTAAACGATATAAAGATATTTCGGAAAACATTTCAAAATCTTACCTACTGTTTAATGATGGAGCAAATACAAATTTAAAAAACGGTTATTTTAATACTACAAGCAATGATTAGATTTAAAATAGATTCAGAAAGTACAGAATTATTAGATAGAATTACAAATATCTATAATTTTAGAAGAGACACAATTACAGGAAGAATTGCATTGTCATTAAGTATTGAAAAAGGTCGTTTGTTTCACGAAAACGAAAATAGTCTACCTCAAAACGGAAGAGAATATACACCTACAAGTAACATCTTTGGTCGTTTAGTTAATGACGTCGATAATTTTACTCTTTATAAAACTATTTTCGATCAACACTATAATAAAGAATTAACAGAAAGTGAATTTATTAAGCTTTATAAACTTCATTTAAAAGATGGTCTTGAAATCTGGAATAATAAATTAAACAATAGTGACATCACGAAAGGTGAACATATCTCACTTTTATTGAAACCAGTAAAAAAAGGATTACATAAAAGAAAATCTAATGTGTATGTTTCAAGTTCTGATAAAGCAGAAAGAACAACTAATTTAATCAATAGCACAAATAAACCTATTGAATTAAACCTAGGAAACGAATTCAATGGAGAACCTATTAAAATTAAAATTAATGACGAAACAGAATATACAAGTCGTCATTTTGGCATTGCAGGTACAACAGGATCAGGAAAAACACAATTAGTATTTGATTTAATTTATCAAATTTCCAAACAAACAGAATATGAACTAAACTTTACTTTTTTTGATTTTAAAGGTACAGATACTAAAGAAAAACTTGATACATTTTTATCTTCAACTAAAGCTAATTTCATAGATATAAAGCATCAAAACGGTTTTCCTTTTAGCCCATTAAAAAACTATGATTTAAGTAATCAAAACTATATAGAATCTTTTGCAAGTGATTTAAGAACATTTTTTAAGAGTATTGGTCAAGTTCAATCTGCTAGCTTGGTAAGAGAAATAAAAGACTATTATTTTGACAATAATTCTTCACCAACATTAGACGAATTATTAGAAAATATTTTAGAGAAAAATAAAGGCAAATTTGACACAACTACTAGTGTAATTCAACAACTAATTAACTCCGGTATTTATGATGAATCAAAGTCATATTCTATATTTAATCAAAGTACATACATTTCAATGCCTTCAGAGGTTACAAAAGAGATTAAACAATTTGTAACATTTAATCTTTTGAAGTTTATGTATGATAGTATTAAAAAATCTGGAGATACAGCTGTTACAAATAATATAAAAGCTTTAAAACACGTAATAATTATAGATGAAGCTCAAAATTTTCTACAACATAAAAATGCAAGACCTGTAATTGAGTCAATGTTGAGAGAATTACGTTCTATGGGAATAATTATAATCTTAATTGCTCAAGAAACTCAAGATTTTGTTTACAAAGATTTTAATTTTATGTCACAAATTCAATTTCCTATTTGTGCTAATGTTAAAGATAAATCTACAAATAGAATTATTCCATTTCTTGGTAGTGTAAACAGTGAAGTTAAACTGAACACTCAATTAGATAAACTTGAAGGAGGAAAAGCTATAATAAATATAGGAGAACCAAAACTAATTGAATTAAAGCAATGGTGGAAAACTAAAAAAAAGAAAAATATTTAAGCCGAAGCTATAGTTTTTTATGACTTGTTGTCTAACAAACCATACAGAGAAGAGGATAAATTTGATCGTAAAGATAACGGATCTAGATATATTAGCCACAGTTACCGTCGGGTGAGTGAGTCTGGATTTGAAGATTCAACTGGAAAATTTGTCCTTGATAAAGAAGTTTTTCCTAAGATATTTAAAGAAATTTTGAGACCTGAATATTCCCTAGGTTGTACTCGATATTTTAGAGTAATTCCAATCGAACAACTAAAAAGAAATTATATTTACCAAATAGATTGGGAATTTATTCTAAATCAAATGATTTTGAATGAATACTACAAAGGTGATTTAGAACTATTACAGTTTCAATATCATAATCATGAGGCTTATAATTTACTCGAAGGTTCAGTTTTGAAGTATGATACATTGAAAAAATTAAAGAACTAAATAGCAAATAGAAATTTATTTAAACCATACGGAGATGGAGAATTAATTTTTTATGTTGTTGGCTTTCTATTTTCTATTCTATTTGTCTTAAGGAATTCATTTTATGCTTTGAAAAATCTGAAAATATAAAATAGTTTGTCAGTGAAGTTATCAGTGTAAGCTAATTAAAGAAAAGAATATTTTACCTGAAATTAATATTGAATTAAAATCAAGTGAGGCCTATAGTTCATTCATTGTAGAATGATTAGACAATTTTTTGTACCAAAAAATTTAAGTTAAAATTTTCAGTATAAAATATGTAAGCTAATAATTTGATAATATTTTATCAATAGAATAGGTTATATTATTTAAATTATTTTGAATTGTGCTTAAGGTATAATCCCAATCTTGATAATAATCCCATCCATTATTGATTGAATTTTGCATATCACTTACGTAATAACTTAAGTTCGTTACCTCATAACTTACTGTCTCTTTTTTATCTTGAAGTTCTTTTATTTTTTTATTAAGCTCATCTTTGACAGAAACAAATTCTTCTTCTAAAAAAACAAATTCTTCTTTAACCTCTGATATTTCATTTTCCAAAGATTCGTTCTCTTGTTGTAATTTTGCTAATTCCGATTCTAACTGAGAAGAACTACAACTTGCTATAATTAAAATAAATACAATGTATAGGTATCTTATCATACTTCTCTCTTTGTCTGGTGTTTTGTAATATATGAAATTTGATGATTTAATCCAATGCAATTCATTCGAATTTAATACTTTAAACAGATTCGTGTTTTTGCAGAAATGTTGCCATATTTTATAGAATATTTCGGGAATACCACGGCAAATCACCTCTATGGAAAAAAGCGGTTCTGTCGCATTAAACTAAAATCTAATGGTTTTTGTCATTTTTGAATAAAATGAAGGAATATAAAAACTTGATTAATAGTCGTTCAACTTTTTTAAGGAAGTACAATTCTATAGAAAAACGTTTGAAAAATAATTAATGCGACAGAACTATAATTTTTGTCATTTTTGATAAAAATTGAAATCTCCAAAATTATGATTATTGGTGATTTAACTTTTTGAAGGAAGGGCAGTTTTAATAATAATTAATGCTTCATAACCGAGGATAAGGATCTTAAATAATGCTCAGAACTAATTGGATATCCTCTTTCAAAAGGTTCGATATTTGTCTTGTTGAGAGTACTAAACCGGAATTTTTCGTTTTCTTACGAAACTTTCCGGTTTTTTTATGGCCTAATTCTTTTGATATTACTG
>ENA-OUOG01000508-OUOG01000508.1-marine-metagenome-genome-assembly--contig:-NODE-508-length-51207-cov-6.013299_pt1 | contig 51207 bp, 48 predicted proteins | sample MGYA00248635_ERZ508505 | MGnify/ENA primary metagenome ERZ508505 (study PRJEB26176, sample SAMN06267871) | marine metagenome | isolation source: Saanich Inlet, British Columbia, Canada | place: Pacific...
AACATCAAACTTTAGAAGTTCATCTTTTTGACTTCAATAAAGACCTGTACGATAAGAAATTAAAGATTCTTTTTGTGGAAAAAATCAGAGATGAGCAAAAATTTGAATCTTTAGATGCATTAAAAAAACAATTAGAAAAGGATAAAGAAATTTCTAAAAGAAGCTTAATCAAAAAGGGGTTGCATTAAAATTCCATTATTTTTGCAAAAAAATACTTTATGCTTGCACTGCACTACATAAGAGAAAATAAAAAAGTTATACTCGAAGGGCTCAAAAAGCGAAACTTTAAGTCTCCTGAAAAAATTGAACAACTACTTGAGCTAGATCAGGAACGGAGAACTCAGCAAGCAACTTTAGATCAGCATTTAGCTCAAGCAAATACTTTGGCAAAAGAGATTGGTATGCTCTTCAAAAGCGGTGAAACAGATAAAGCCAATGAACTCAAAAAAGAAACGTCAAGCTTAAAGGAACTTACTAAAAAACTTCAAGAAGAACTTCAAAAAACTGCCACTACACTGAATGAATTGAGAACTCAAATTCCAAACGTGCCTCATGAATCAGTCCCAGCAGGAAGCACAGAAGAAGATAACGAAGAAATTTTTCAATCAGGGAACATTCCAAATTTAGGAACCGAACCACTTCCTCATTGGGAACTTGCTCAAAAATATGATCTAATCGATTTTGAGCTAGGAACTAAAATAACGGGAGCAGGCTTTCCTGTTTACAAAGGAAAAGGTGCTCGTTTACAACGTGGATTGATTAATTATTTTTTAGATAAAAACACCGAAGCAGGTTACCGAGAAATGCAGGTTCCTTATTTAGTTAACGAAGCTTCTGGATTTGGCACCGGTCAACTTCCCGATAAAGAAGGACAAATGTACCACGTACAAAATGACGATCTCTATCTTATCCCTACAGCAGAAGTTCCTCTTACAAACTTATACAGAGATACCCTTTTAGAAGAAAAAGACTTACCCATCTGTCTCACCGGATATACACCTTGCTTCCGAAGAGAAGCAGGAAGTTACGGTGCCCATGTAAGAGGTTTAAATCGGTTGCATCAGTTTGATAAAGTAGAAATTGTTCGGATTGAGGAACCCCAAAATGCAATGCGTGCATTGGACGGAATGGTTGAGCATGTGAAAACGATTCTAGCTGACTTAGAATTACCCTATCGCATCTTAAGACTTTGTGGAGCAGACCTAGGATTCACCTCAGCATTAACCTATGACTTTGAAATTTACTCTACCGCCCAAAAACGTTGGTTAGAAATCAGTTCCGTGTCAACATTCAACAGTTTTCAAGCAGAACGTTTGCAATTGAGATACAAAACAAAAGAGGGAAAAAAACAAAGTGTGCATACATTAAACGGAAGTTCACTTGCTTTGCCAAGAGTAATTGCGGGGATGCTTGAAAATTGTCAAACTGCAGACGGAATCAAAATTCCTAAAGCATTGATTCCTTACACCGGTTTTGATACAATCAACTAAGATGCTTATTTACAACGTAACCGCGCATGTTGAGCCCTCCATAGAACAAACTTGGCTTGACTGGATGGAAGAAGAACATATTCCTGAAATGCTTGCCACTAAAAAGTTTACCCAAACCAAGATTTTTAAAATCATTACAGACCAAGACACAGGAGGTGTGAGCTATGCAGTCCAGTACTATTGTGAAAATAGCGAAAAATACGAGGCTTATCTAAAAGAAAATGCCCCACTTCTTAGACAAAAAGTAAAAGCCAAATTTGGAGATCAAATTTTATTTTTCAGAACCGAACTTCAATTGATAAAAGAACACTCATGAAAAATGTGCGCCCAAAGAAAAAATTAGGGCAACACTTTTTGACAGACCTCAATATTGCTCAAAAAATTGCTGATCTGCTTGATTCCAGTATTCATAAAAAAGTTCTTGAAATTGGTCCGGGTACGGGTGTATTAACCCAGTATTTGATTTCTAAAACTGCTGCGCTGCATTTGATTGAAATCGACCAAGAGTCCATTCATTTTTTGCAAAATAAATATACTTCAGAGCAATTAAATCTCATTCAAGGCGATTTTCTTAAACTTGATCTCAAAACTGTTTTGGGGACTGATTCTTTTTCAGTGATTGGAAACTTTCCTTACAATATCTCTTCTCAAATCGTATTTAAGGTTCTTGAAAACAAAACACAGATTCCCTTTTTTGCAGGAATGTTTCAAAAAGAAGTTGCTGAGCGCATTTGCGAACCTCCAGGCTCTAAAAAATACGGTATTCTTTCTGTTTTATCTCAGTTGTATTACAAAACAGAATACCTCTTTACCGTCCCTCCTACTGTTTTTAACCCTCCTCCTAAAGTTGACTCGGCTGTAATAAGGTTAACAAGAAAAGAAAACCTTAATCTTGATTGTGATGAAAGACTACTTACCAAAGTGGTGAAATTAAGCTTTCAACAACGACGTAAGACATTACGTAATAGTTTAAAAACCTTGAATCTCCCTGATAATTTGAGAGAAGATAGTATCTTTGACCTAAGACCCGAGAAGCTCTCGGGGGATGACTTCATCCAGCTTACAAAAAGGATTGACTATGGCAACATTTCAAATTGATACCCCCTTTTTAGAAAATCTCAAGGATTTAATTCGAGAAAAAGAAGACGCTAAACTTAAAAGAAAGTTTAAGCCCATACATTACGCTGACTTGGCAGAAATTATTGAACTACTTACCCAAGATGAAGCCACTTATATAGTCAAACTTTTGGGAAGCGAAAAAACTGCCGATGCCTTGGCAGAAGTTGATCCTGATATTCGTGAGTCTATCTTAGAAAATCTTTCTGCTAAAGAAATTGCACTTGAAGTTGCCGAATTGGATACCGATGATGCTGCTGATTTAATTCTAGAACTACCCGAAGATCGTCAAGAAAAGGTCATGTCTCAAATAGACGATGACGAGCATGCTCAAGACATTCGGGACCTACTTAAATACGATGAAAACACAGCTGGAGGTTTAATGGCAAAAGAACTGGTAAAAGTTCAAGAAGACTTGAGTGTCCTAAAGTGCCTGAATGAAATGAGAGCCCAAGCTGAAAATGTCACCCGTGTGCATTCTATCTATGTCGTCGATGAAAAAAACAGATTGAAAGGGCGTCTTTCGTTGAAAGACCTTATTACTGCAAACTCCAAAGATAAAGTTAAAGATATTTATATCCCGAAAGTAGATTATGTAACGGTGGAACAGGAAAAAGAAGAAATCGCTAAAATCATGTCTAAATACGATTTAGAAGCCATTCCTGTAGTTAACCATAAAAAAGAACTATTAGGGCGTATAACCATTGATGATATTATAGATGTCATAAAAGAAGAAGCTGAAAAAGACTATCAATTAGCGGCCGGTATTTCAAATGATGTGGAGGCAGATGACACTATTTTTGAATTGGTCAAAGCACGATTGCCTTGGCTCTTTTTAGGCTTGCTTGGTGGGCTAGGAAGTGTCTTTATTTTACAAGATTTTGAAGGCATAATGAACCAACCCAAATTGAGAAATTTATTTTTCTACACCCCCCTGATTGCAGCCATGGCTGGAAATGTAGGGGTACAGTCTTCCGCTATTATTGTTCAAGGTTTGGCAAATGATGTTGTCAAGGGATCTCTTTTTCATAGACTTGTTAAAGAAGTCAGTTTGAGTTTAATCAACGGCTTTGCATTGGCATTGGTCATCATCTTATTTGGCTTTTTATCTCAGCAAGAGTTTTTAGTAAGTCTTACCATTGCTGGCTCAATGATGCTGGTGATCGTTGTAGCAGCCTTGGTCGGTACTTTTATTCCAATCATTTTAGACAAAAGAGGTATTGATCCTGCAATAGCTACAGGACCATTTATTACTACTGCAAATGATATTTTTGGAATTTTCTTGTTTTTCTATATCGCCAAACTTGCATTAGGATTTTAAATGAATTCAAAACTAATTCTTCATATAGACGAAAATCATCCACTACTAATAAAAGGACTGGAGGATTTAGGATTTAAAAATCATATTGCTTACACCAAACCCGTAGATAAAATCTTAAAAGACATAGCCAACTATAGTGGAATAGTTATTCGAAGTCGATTTCCAATTGATAAAAAATTTATAGATCAAGCGATTAACTTAAAATTTATTGCCCGAGTTGGTGCTGGTTTAGAGAATATTGACAGAAACTACGCCCAATCTAAAAAAATTCAGTTGATAGCCGCACCAGAAGGAAACAGAAATGCGGTAGGAGAACAGTCTTTAGGAATGCTTTTAAACTTGATGAATAAATTGCGTCTAGCCCATTTAAGTGTTGAAAAAGGAGATTGGCTCAGAGAAGAACATCGAGGATGGGAATTGGAAGGAAAAACAGTGGGTATTATAGGGTATGGCAATACCGGAAAAAGCTTTGCCAAGAAATTACAAGGGCTTGACGTACAAGTCATTTGTCATGATATCAAAGCCAATATTGGTGATGAAAATGCGCAACAAGTGTCCTTAGAAGAGTTACAAAGTCGTGCTCAAATACTCAGTCTTCATATCCCTCAATCAGCTGACACAAATGGGATGATTGATCAAAAGTTTATCAAGCAAATGAAAAATCCTTTTTGGTTTCTCAATACAGCTCGAGGAAAAGCTGTAGTGACTTCAGCTTTAGTAGAAGGTCTTGTTTCAAATAAAATTTTAGGGGCAGGATTGGATGTTTTGGAGTATGAATCCACCTCTTTTCATTCCATTTTTAATGACACTAATCGCCCCAAAACTCTAGATTTTTTACTCACTTCTGAAAAAGTCTTATTAAGCCCTCATATCGCAGGCTGGACGTATGAAAGTCACATTAAACTTGCACAAACTATAGTAAAAAAGGTAGCTGCATTAGAATACTAGGCAAAGATAAATTGTGCGGTTTCTTCGGTCCGTTGCTCTAACAGGATTTGTTTCCCGTTATTACGAATCGATTGAAGTGCATTTTGGTTAAAATGTCTCACCGTAAACAAATCGACATGCTCTTTCACCTCTACATTAAATCTTGAGCGCAAAACCAATACTAATTCTTCTAAACGTTTGTATTTATTATTAACACAAACCGAAAAACTAATGGCAGAATTTTGAATTAATTCAACCGGCATTTGGTATTCGTGCAGCAATCCAAAAATATAACTGATGTTTTCCTCAACAATAAAGGAAAAATCAATGGATGAAAGTCGCAAGAGTACTTGATCTTTTTTGACGATATAACAAGGAATTATTGGTTCCAATGTTTTTCCTTTGGAAACAGAAGTCCCACTGCCTTCAGGATTCTCAAATGACTTTACATACAAAGGAATTTCTTTTCTCTGAAGGGGTTGAAGTGTTTTTGGATGAATTATAGAGGCCCCATAAAAAGCCAATTCAATTGCTTCGCGATAAGATATTTGGTGGAGTAACTCGGTGTTTTTAAAAACCCTTGGGTCTCCATTAAGTACACCAGGTACATCCTTCCATATGGTAACAGATTCTGCGTTAAGTGAATACGCAAAAATCGCTGCGCTATAATCAGAACCTTCTCGTCCCAAAGTGGTTGTAAAATTATTACTATTACTCCCAATAAACCCCTGTGTAATAATCAATTGATGTCCTTTTGTTTCAGACTTAATACAAGCTTGCGTTTGCTCCCAATTCAAATTAGCTGAGCGATAATAGTCGTCAGTTTTGATACACTCTCTTGCGTCTAACCAAAAACTCTTCCACCCTTGAAATTCAAAATAACGATGAATGATAGTCGTTGAAAGTAATTCTCCATAACTGACTACTTGGTCATAGACAAAACTATAATTTGGTGCTTTATTATTTTGAAAAAAGGCTTTCAATTCGTCAAAGTAATCATGAATTTCCTGACTTAGCTGACGCGCTTGATCCTCAAAAAGCGCTTCTACTATTTTTAAATGAAATTCTTTGATCTCAAGAAGATGTTGATTTACACTTTGTTTATTTTCAAAATAAGCTTCTATGAGATTCTCAAGCGCATTAGTGGTCTTTCCCATTGCGGAAACAACAACTAAAGTATCTTGATACCCAACTGTTTCAAGAACACTTACTAAATTTTTTACTCCAGAGGCATCTTTTACTGAAGCGCCTCCAAACTTAAATACCTTCATTTTTTAAGTTCCTTTAAATAGGTTTCCATTTCAGCTTTGTGCATTTGAACTGTGGACCAATCGTGCAAAACAGTGGCGCCACTTTTTTTATAAAATTCTATTGCTGGAGTATTCCAATCCAATACATTCCATTCAACTCGCTCCACTCCGTTTTGGTGGGCAATTTTAATAAATTCTGAATAGAGCTGGGTACCAACACCCTGGCCTTTGTAAGCTTCCGTAACAATTAAATCTTCTAAGTGAAAGGTAGGCCCTTTCCAAGTTGAATACCGCGGATAGTAAAGTGCCATTCCAATGACTTCTTCCTCGAACTCTGCGACCAAACATTGAAATAGAGGGCTTTGACCAAAACCATCTCGCTCGATAGCTGCAACATTAAGTTTTACACTTTCTGGCTCTTTTTCATAATCAGCCAACTCCTGAATCAAAGTTAAAATAGCGGTACTGTCATAGATAGTCGCTTGCCGAATTAGTGTTTTCATTGATATCAATTAGTCCACAAAAATAACACAAGAATATTGTACAGCCACAAGTTCAACTAAATATCACGTTTTTGGGGGAAATGTTAGAAATCAATTAAGACCTGCAAACCATTGGCTTACTGTATCAAAAAAAAGTTTAGGCTTTTCTGCATGCAACCAATGTCCTGTTTCTGGAATTGTAACTTGCTCTGCGTTAGGAAAATAATGCTTAATTGTAAGGGTGTCTGAATCTAAAATATAATCAGACGATTCGCCTTTTACAAAAAGACAAGGGTGCATTGACTGTGCCTCGTCACTTATATTTTTTCCTATGGCATCACTTGCATTTTTGAGTACCTCAATATTAATCCTCAATCCTAATTTTCCTGGTTGCTCCCAATATAAATTCTTTAGTAAAAACATACGAACTCCAGGTTCAAAGACAAATTTTGAAAGAAAGGCATCAGCTTCATTTCTAGTTTTTATTTGTTCAAAATTTAACTCAGACAGTCCTTGTAAAATTTTTTGATGATGGGGCATGTATTGTTTTGGGGCAATATCTGTTACTACCATAGCTTTCAATACTGTTGGGTAACTACAAGCGAAATACATGGCTGTCTTACCGCCCATAGAATGACCTAAAAGAAGCACCTCTTTAAGCTTATGCACCTCGCAATAATAGGCAACATCTTGAGCCAACAGTTCATAATAAAAATCATCACTCCAAAAACTTCTTCCGTGATTACGCTGATCAATAAGATGAACGCGATAACCCAGTTTGGACCAGTTTTTAGCATGGGTTTTCCAGTTATCGCTCATCCCTAAAAACCCGTGGAGAATTAACAGATCCTGTCCAGAATCTCCAATGATAGTACTGTGAAGTAAACTCAAAATGATAAGCGTTGAAGGTACATGGGAATGACATTTTCAAAACCCAAATAAAGACTTTCACAAATTAGTGCATGACCTATGGAAACTTCCAATAAATTAGGAATTTGTTTTGAAAAATAACTGATATTATCAAGGCTTAAATCATGTCCTGCATTGATTCCAAGGTCTAATTCAACAGCTTTTTCAGCGGCTTTTATGAATGGCGCAATAGCTTTCTCAGGATCATTAGGATATGCTCTTGCATAAGACTCAGTGTAGAGTTCTATACGATCTGCTCCGACTTTCTTTGCCCCTTCAACCATAGCGACATCAGGATCAACAAAAATTGAGGTTCGAATTCCCACTGCTTTAAATTGCTCAATAATGGCTTTTAAATGGTCTTTATACTGAAGGGTATCCCATCCGGAATTTGATGTAAGTGCGTCAATAGCATCGGGCACTAAGGTAACTTGGGTAGGCTTTACAGAAAGCACTAACTCCATGAAATCAGGGTTAGGATTTCCTTCAATATTAAATTCTGTAGTGACAACCTCGGGTAGCCTACGTGCATCTTCATAGCGAATATGTCGCTGGTCAGGTCTTGGATGAATGGTAATGCCTTCTGCACCAAATTCCTGTAAATCTTTAGCCACTTGGAGTACGTTAGGAACATTACCGCCACGTGCGTTTCTGAGCGTTGCTACCTTATTGATGTTTACACTAAGTGCTGTCATTTTTTTTCTGTAAATGTATTGGCTTCTTATGAAATTTGAAATAATTATGACCGCTTTTTATACTTGTCGTGATTTTCTTGTCGTAAGGAATTACATTATCGGGAGTTTTGTACCTTTGAATTAAGATTCAATTCCATGTACGTTGCACTTTATAGCACTTTTTTTTCTGAGGAAACACTCCAATATGTAAAAGCTACTGTGGATTTTTTAAAATCACATGGTCATCGATTTACATTAGTACATCGCCTAAAAAAGCAGCTTGGACCAGAAGGAAGCGGATATGATTCTTTTGACGAAGAACAAAAACTTAATACGGAGGTTGATTTTCTGTTTTCAATTGGTGGTGATGGCACCATCCTTAGAGCAGTTACCCTAATTCAAGATTCCGAAATTCCCATTCTGGGTATTAATACTGGGCGCCTTGGATTTCTTACTTCAGTGCATCGGGATGCCCTTACGGAGGGATTAGATTTGTTTTTAAAGAAAAAGTATACCTATATTTTTCGCTCTTTACTTCAGGTACGAACAAAAAACCCAATTACGCTGTTAGAAGAAAATGGAATTGCACTGAACGAAGTGAGTGTCAATAGAAAAAACACCACTTCAATGTTGAGTATCCACACTGAGTTGGATGGCAAACCGCTGACTACCTATTGGTCTGACGGTCTTATCATCTCTACCCCAACAGGCTCTACGGGTTACTCTTTAAGCAGTAGCGGACCCATTGTTTCTCCAAATTCTCAATGCTGGATACTGAATCCTATTGCGCCTCATAACATTAACATGCGTCCTCTAATTGTGCCAGACAGCACAGAAATAAAAATTTCTGTTCAGGGAAGAAGTAAAAATCATTTATTATCATTGGACTCACGTATTCTGACTTTAGAAAACGGAAACGATATTTATCTTAAAAAAGCCCCCTTTACTGTTCGCACAATCCAGCTTGAAGGCGCTGACTTCTTCTCTACTTTGAGAGAAAAACTTTTTTGGGGTCAAGACAGACGAAATACACAATAAATAGAAGGTTTTTGGGTTAGTATTTAGACTATCGCTTACCCTGTCAATTTGAATCATATCTATTCCATACTTGTTAAACCTATTGTTCTATGCTTTTGTGTTTTAACAACCAATGCTTACAGCCAATTTCATGAGCTTGGATTATTTGTTGGTGGAAGCAATTATATCGGTGATATTGGAACAGATCAATACCTAAATCCGAACTCTCCTGCTTTTGGATTAATTTATAAATGGAATATTACTGATCGGTACTCCTTTCGAGGTGGAATAACGCTAACAAAACTTATTGAAAATGAAACCAACAGTAGTGATTTAAATCGCTATAATCGGTCCTACAGTTTTGAAAATAGCATACAAGAGGTAACTTTGGGTGTTGAATTTAATTTTAAAGAATTTAATCTTCACGATGCCGATTTCAACTTCACACCCTACCTTTTTTATGGGTTGAGTTATTTTCGCTACGATCAATATTTTATTACGCCAAATGGTCCTGGGGGTATTGCGGGAAATAATTTTTTCGGTAAGGACCAGGAATTTGCCATTCCTTTTATTCTTGGTTTGAAACTTAATCCAAACCCGTTATTTATTTTAGGGTTTGAAATGGGAGCTCGTTACGCTTTGACGGATAATATCGATGGAAGTAATCCAGGGAATCAATATGTTAATGATCTTGATCTAAAATTTGGAAATATTGCGAATAATGATTGGTATATCTTTATGGGTTTCACAATTTCATTTACCTTTGGCGATCTTCCATGTTATTGTAAAGAATAGATGAACAAATTACCCAAACATGTTGCAATTATAATGGACGGCAATGGCCGTTGGGCAAATTTACAAGGTAAAAATCGTGTAAAAGGTCACCAACACGGGGCTCGTGCTGTACGTGATGTGGTTGAGGAAGCCTCAAATCAAGAGATAGAATACCTTACTTTATATGCTTTTTCTACAGACAATTGGAGCCGACCAAAAGAAGAAGTAAACATATTAATGAGGTTATTAGTAACCTCATTGAAAAAGGAGTTTAATCGATTAATTAAGAACAATATTCGCTTACAATCTATCGGTAACATGAATGGCTTGCCCATACCCGTAAAAGAGGAGTTGGACTATGTTATTGAAAAAACAAAAACGAATAGCGGTATGATCCTCACTTTGGCCTTAAATTATGGAGGTAAGGAAGAACTTACTGAAGCAATGAAGGCCATTGCTTTTAAAGTTAAAAATAGTATAATTTCCCCAGAAAAAGTTGACCAATCCACCATAATTGAGCATCTTTACACGCAAAATTTACCCGCTGTTGACTTACTCATAAGAACCAGTGGAGAAGAACGAATAAGTAATTTTTTGCTGTGGCATATTGCCTATGCAGAATTGTATTTCACAGATACGCTTTGGCCTGATTTTAAAAAAGAAGACTTACAAAAAGCGATTGTGGACTACACTAAACGAGAAAGAAGATTTGGAAAAACGAGCCAACAACTCACATCTTAAACCATTTTATAGCTATTTTCTTTTAGGACTATTTCTTCTCCTGGGATATTCTAACTATGCGCAAACAAATGGATTTGTAAAAGGAAAATCTTATGTTATAGACACTATCAAAGTCAAGGGTCTTAAAAGTTTTAACGCCCAAACAGTAGTGTCCTTCAGTGGACTTCGGAAAGGTCAAAAAATTAGTGTACCCGGTGAAGAAGTGAGTGATATCATCAATAAACTTTGGGGCTTGGAATTGTTCAGTGACATTAATTTTTATGTGACTAGAGTGCAAGGAGAATCCATTGATCTTGAAATTGAGATTGAAGAACTACCAACCTTGTCTGAGGTTAAAGTTAAAGGTCTTAAAAAAGGTAAGATAGAAGGTATTATAAAGGACACTGAACTAACCTCAGGTAAAAAATTGTCTGAAAGTTTTTTGACAAACACTAGAAACTACATAGAAAACAAATTTAAAAAAGACGGGTTTTTAAATACTAAAGTTACCCTAAATACCATTTTAGACACCATAGGAAAAAATACCTACAAAATGGTTGTAAACGTTGACAAGGGCCCAAGAGTAAAGATTGATAAAATCAACTTTGAAGGAAATGAGATCTTCAGTGATTTCAAACTTCAGGGTAAACTCAAAAAAACCAAACACAAAAAATCTTATCGTTTCTGGAAAAAATCTAAATTCATTAAAAAGGAATTTAACGAAGACCTAATTAATTTAGTTGATTTTTATAAAGAAGAAGGGTATAGAGATGCTCGTATCATCTCCGATACTTTGATTAAAGATCCAGATAATCCAAACTCAATAGTACTCGATATCGATGTCGAAGAAGGAAAAAAATATTATTTTGGAGATATCAATTTTATTGGAAATACGGTGTATGGAGATAATATCATCCAACAAATTTTGGGTTTGAAAAAGGGAGATACGTATAACGGAGTTCTTCTTAAAAAAAGAATTGCTGACACCTCAAAACCAGACGGAAACGACATTACTAACCTTTATCAAAACAGCGGTTATCTTTTTTCCAATATCAATGCTGTAGAAGTAAGTGCGGTAAACGATACTATTAATTTTGAAATTCGTATTACAGAGGGTAAACAAGCAAATTTTAATAAAATTTACATCGAGGGAAATACCAAAACAAATGATCATGTAATTTATCGTGAGTTAAGAACAAAACCCGGTGAACTCTACAGCAAAGATCGTTTGGTAAGAACCGTTCGTGAATTAGGGCAGTTAGGTTTTTTTGATGCTGAACAGATTAATCCAGAAATGGAGAACGTGAATCCAAACGATGGAACTATTGATGTCAAATTTGATTTGGTTGAGTCTGGCGCCAGTCAGATCGAGCTTCAAGGTGGGTATGGACAAGGTGGATTTATTGGAACTCTAGGACTTTCTTTCAATAATTTTTCAATGAGAAATATATTTGACGGAAAATCATATAAACCTTTACCAATGGGTGATGGCCAAACCCTAGCACTACGACTTCAAGCCAGCCAGTTTTACAGTACTTACAGTTTTAATTTTTCTGAACCTTGGTTAGGGGGTGAACAACCTGTTCAGCTTTCAACCTCACTACAACATACCATACAATATCGGTATGATTTCTTTACTGGTTTAGCAGACAAAACTCAATCATTTCAGATCAGCGGATTAACCCTAGGCTTAGCAAAACGACTTCGAATTCCTGACGATTTTTTCCAATTGTCACAAGCACTTTCGTATCAGTATTACAACCTACAAAATTATTATACCGGCTTATTTACCTTTGGTGACGGTGAGTCAAATAATTTAGCCTACACCATAAGCCTTTCCAGAAATAATACTCGAGTAAATCCCATTTTCCCTACGGGAGGATCAACCTTTAATATCAGTGCTAAATTTACCCCACCTTATTCCCTTATTTCAGGAAGAGACTATTCAGATTTGGAAAATCAAGCAGAATTTCAAGATGAAAGTGGAAATCCTCTTGTAGATAAAATAGACCAAGAGCGTTTCCAATGGTTGGAATTTTATAAAGTAAAATTCAACGGAACTTGGTACACTCGTGTTTTTGATGACTTAATTTTAAAAACTCAAGCGGACTTTGGGTTTATAGGTGCTTATAACAGTGACCGAGGGAATATTCCTTTCGAGCGCTTTTTCTTGGGAGGTGACGGAATGGTAAGTTACGCATTGGACGGAAGAGAAACAATTGCACTTAGAGGATACCCCAACCAATCCTTATCTGGAAATGATGGATCTGTTATTTACAACAAATTTTCTCTAGAACTTCGGTATCCTATTACCTTAAAACCAAGTGCTTCAATATATGCTCTGACCTTTTTAGAAGCTGGAAACGGCTATAATAGCTTTAGAGAATTCGATCCCTTTAACTCTAAGCGTTCTGCCGGAGCAGGTGTCCGAATTTTTATGCCAGCCTTCGGTTTGTTGGGAATAGACTTTGGTTATGGTTTCGACAATGCCAATCCAAATTTAACAAGCCCGAACAAATGGGAAACCCATTTTATAATAGGACAGCGTTTTTAACAAAAATTAGGGACATTTAAATCCTTAAACCTATACTAACTGGGACATTCATTCGTTATTAGATTAATGAAATACAAGCTGAAACAATTCCTGTATATTACTTTAGCCCTGCTGCTTAGCGTATTCGTTTACAGCCAGCGCGGCACAAAGGTGGGGTATATTGACATGTCTTTTATTTTGGAAACAGTAGACGAATACAATAAAGCCAGTGACCTACTGGATAAAAATATTGAAAACTGGAAAAAAGAAATTGAACTGAAAAAATTGGAACTTGAACAAATTCAAGATCAACTCAATGTTGAGCGAATCATACTGACCCCTGAATTGATCAAGGACAGAGAATTAGAAATACAAGATTTTGCTTCTGAAATTATTCGACTTCAAGAGAAAAGGTTTGGACCTAACGGTGACATGATTATTCAACGCTCCAAATTGATGCAGCCGCTCCAAGATCAGGTAATGACTATCGTAAAACAGGTTGCAGAAGAAAAGAAATATGATTTTATTTTTGATCGATCTTCCACAGCAACAATGCTATATTCCGCAAAAAATTACGATATTAGCGAACTGGTTATAAAAAGAATTAATAGACAGCAGAAAATTCAAAAAAGAAAAGATCAAATAGAAGCTTTAAAATCAAAAGCATCTAGTTTAAAAAACTAACATCCAAACATTTATGAAATTTTTATCTACACTTATCGTCAGTTTAGTACTTTTTATTGCGCCTCTTAATATAGTGGCACAATCTAAAGTAGCACACATTAATACCCAACAACTGATTAGCGAAATGCCCGAAGTCATCTCAGCTCAAGGTGAATTGAAAAAATTAGAGGAGCAGTACGCAAAGGAAATGGAAAACTCAGTAAAAGAATTCCAAACCAAAGCTCAAACCTATCAAGGGGATGCTCAAAATCAAACCGATTTAATCAACCAACAACGTCAAGTTGAATTGCAGGAAATGCAACAACGGATTCAAGAGTTTAGAGAAACTGCTGCTCAAGAGTTACAAAAACGCTCTGCAGACATGATGCGCCCTCTTTATGACAAAGCACGTGTTGCAATTGAAAAAGTAGCTGCAGCACAAGGATATGACTATGTGTTAGACTCTAGTCCAGGAGGAAGTGTGATCATGGCTTCTGGTAAAGACCTTATGGCTGACGTAAAAACAGATTTAGGATTCTAAGTAAAAGTTTAGATTACCCCTCTGAATATTATTTAAAACCATCCATTGGATGGTTTTTTTTATTCCTCATTTTTAAACCAAGAAGCATATACGAGGTAGTTCTTAGCAATACGTTCAATTTCATTTTTTTGAAGGTCTTTAGTCAAGCTTTTAATTTTTTTAGCTGGAACTCCTGCATAAACTGAACCTGGAGCCACAATAGTACCCTGAGTTAGTACGGCTCCTGCAGCAATAATACTGTTAGAACCAATCTCACAATGATCCATTACAATGCTGCCCATTCCGATTAAAACATTGTCTTCAATCTTACAACCGTGAACTAAGGCATTATGTCCTATAGAAACGTTATTACCTATTTGTGTCCAAGATTTCTCAAATGTGGCATGAATAACTGCGCCATCTTGTATGTTAACACAGTTCCCGATAACGATACTGTTCACATCACCACGGATTACAGCCTGATACCAGACAGAACAATCGTCTCCCATCTTTACATCTCCAATTAATGTGGCATTTTCAGCAAAAAAACAATTTTTGCCATAAGAAGGCGTAAAGCCTCGTACTGATTTATTTAACATTGATGGAATATTAATCATTTAAAATTACAAAAAAAGAATTTTTCCCGATTTGAATAAAATGACAATTATAAATATGTAGGCTTTGACTATTTTTGGTGAAAAGAAAAAGGAAAGATGAAAAGCTATCAAATAAATACTTTTACTGAAAAGGGAAATCCTTGGGCTAAATTAAAATTCAACCATACGATTGGTCCTGTGGATGAAATTCACTATCAAAATATTGACGAAGCAAAAGGTGCTCCGCTCATTCAACAACTATTCTATCTTCCTTTTGTTAAGTCCGTCCGCTTATTTGAAAATAAAATAGAAGTAGAGCGATTTGATATACTAGAATGGAGTGAAGTGATAGAAGAAGTACAAGAACAGCTACAAGAATACCTAAACAACGGAGGTGTGGTTATTGAAGCCACTACGAATGATAAAATACCTGTAAGTGTTTATGCCGAAAGTACACCCAACCCTGCAGTCATGAAGTTTGTGGCAAATAAACCCTTGGTAACCCAAAGTGTTGAATTTAAAAATATAGACGAAGCAACTAATGCTCCTATAGCAGAGAAACTGTTTCACTTCGCATTTGTTAAAGAGGTATTCATTGATGCAAACTATGTTTCCATCACCAAATATGAAGTTGCTGAGTGGGAAACAATAGTAATGGAAATCAGAGAATTTATTCGAAAATATGTTGAAGAAGGGAACCTGATTTTAAAAGAAATTCCCCAGCAAAATACTTTGACTGGAGAAGAGAAAATTACAGAAAACTTAGGTCCCACAGAAACACAGATTGTTTCTATTTTAGAAGAATACATCAAACCGGCAGTAGCTTCAGACGGTGGAAATATTCAATTTGACTCCTATAATGAAGAAGATAAATCTGTTCAGGTTATACTTCAAGGCGCATGTAGCGGTTGTCCATCTTCAACCTTCACACTGAAAAACGGTATTGAAAGTATGCTTAAAGAAATGATGCCTGGTAAAATTGATCGTGTTGTTGCCCTCAACGGTTAAATTTCCATTTTGTTTTTAGGAGGAGTGGTTTGAAAGTCTTTTAAATAAAATGGCTCAAAATAGGCCAGTGATTCAAACGCTTTTGAAGTATATTTATCCCATGCCAATTGAATCATATCAACTGCATTAGGATAGTAGATTTTGGAAGTATATTGTAGATTGATTTTTGGATCTAAACCTTGAAATTTTTCAACACCATCACCCAGGACCAGAACAGTTTTGTCTCCTATAGTCTCTATAAAAGAGTCTTGAGTTAGAACTATTGCTGAAGTATCTTGTATCCAGTTCTTGTTAATGTCAAAAATTGCAGTGTAAACTTCCATTCTTCTAGCATCCAGCATCGGGATGATGTATTCAACTTCATTTGAGTTTGCCGCTTGAGCTAAAATCTCAAGAGAATTTAATGCTATACGCGGAAGATCCAAGGCAAAACAAAATCCTTTTGCTGCTGCTACTCCAATGCGCAGTCCCGTATAAGATCCGGGCCCCATACTTACGGCTATCGAAGCTAAATCAGCGGGTTTTATTCTAGCCTCTTCCAACACTTCAGAGATGAAAAAATGGAGTTTTTCACTATGGCTGTATGAATCGCTTTGCAAAACCCTTGAAGCAATTAATTTTCCCTCAGATGCAAGGGCAACTGAGCATTGTTTGGTAGAAGTTTCAAGATGCAGAATGTACGCCATAAGACTAGTTTATAGGACCCCTCCAGAGCTTCCCCCGTCAACTTTTATAACGGATCCGTTGGTAGCACTAGACAAAGGACTACAAAGATAAACAACTGTACTAGCAACCTCTTTTACGCTGGCAAATCTTTGTAAAAGTGAGTTCGGTCGTTCTTGCTCAAAAAAAGACTGCTCCACCTTTTTGAGTTCTAAACGTTGAGCTTTGGCTTTCTCTTCTAAAAATAATTGGGCTCCTTCTGTAAGTGTTGAGCCCGGTACAATTGTATTGACTGTTACTTCTGTAGATTTAGTTAAATGAGATAATCCCCTGGAAACAGCGTGAAGAGCGGCTTTTGTTGCACTATATGAAATCATATCTGAAGGCACTAAATAAGCACACTCACTAGAAATAAATAAAACTCGGCCCCAATTGCGCTCTAGCATACCTGGCAAAAAATGTTGAGCCAGTTCCACACCACTCATCACATTGACTTGAAATTGAGATTCCCAGTCTTTTTGTGAAGTATCAAAAAAAGACTTGGAAGTATAAATTCCCACATTGTTGATCAGTATGTCAACCTCTGGAACCAACTTCAATTGCTTTTGGACATCCTCAGGATTTTTAAAATCAGCCACAAAAGCTCTTACCTCTGCATTGGGGTTTTCATTTTTTAGTTTTGAAATCGATTTGTTTACGGTATCTTCATTACGTCCGTTAATGTAAACTAGCGCACCTTCTTCTAAAAGTAGCTTTGCTATAGCGTAACCAATCCCCGAAGTAGAGCCTGTGATTAAAATCGACTTTCCTGTAAGTTTAAGATCCATTTTTTTTAAGGTGTAAAACTGAAATTAGTCTATCGTTAACCCTTCAATTTAAGACGGATTAAATCGTAAACTAAGCTTTTTAATTTGAAATTCCTTAGAGTTCAAGCCCAAAATAAAACTCCAAGACTTTCAGCTTGAATATATAATCAAACTTAGCCCGAATAATATCTGAGGCAGCGATTTGATACCGCTGTCTAGCTTGAACATAATCAAACGAATTCATTACCCCTGCTTCAAAACGTTGCTTGGCAATTTCAAAAGCTTGTTTTCGAGCAATCAAGGTTTTTTCAGAGGCATCGTAAAACTTGTATGCTCCTTTTGTGTTATTGTAGGCCTGATTGATGGTGTTCTCTAAATCTAACTTGGTCTGTTCCAATTGATTTTCTACACGCTTTAAATTCAGCTTTCTCCTTTTGATATTGTTTTTTGCTGAGAGTCCATTAAAAATTGGGATGTTAAGCGAAAGCCCATAACTCTGTCCATCGTTTTGACCAAACTGGGTTCCAAATGAAAGAGGATCTGCAACTTCTCTTTCAGGGAATTGACTGACCACTACCGCTCCATTTTCTTGAACGATACCAATGGGAGTTTGTAGAAAATTCCCTGTTTCAACAAGTCTATCAGAGTATGAAATCCGTGTATTGTAATTGTAAAAAGCTGACAAGGTTGGCATGAGGGCTCCTTTGGCTAATTCAATGTCTTTTTCGGCAATTTCTAAATTTGTAATTCCCAGTTTGATATCATTTCTTATAGTCAATGCTTTTTCAAAAATAGCCTTTGGAGTCTCATTCAAAATTTCGGAAAAGGGAATATCAAAATCTTCTTTAGCAATATCAAAATTTTCATAATCTGTGATTAAAAGTAATTGCGCTAGACTGATTCGAGAAAGGCGATAGGCATTTTCTGCTTGAATGACAGCCTGTTCCTGAGTAGCAATATTGGCCTCTATTTCGAACAACTCAGCTGGTGTTAAAATCCCTGCCTCTATACTCAATTGTGTGCGTTCCAATTCTTGCTTAGCCAATTCTAGCTGATAACGCTGAACTTGTTCCAATTCTCTATTGAACATTACTTGAAGATACGCATTGGCCACAAAAAGACTGGTGTCGTCTTTCATGTCATCCAACTGATATTGGCGCGCCAATAAATTCAAATTAGCTCGTGACAATTGATTTACATTCTGTCTGCCATTGAATAATGTAACACCAATATTTCCGCCAAAAGAAGAGAATTGCGTAGTTAAATTTTCAATTAATCCATTGGTGATGTTTTGACTGAGTCCATTATTCCAAATATGTTGAGATTGAGCATTTACTCTGGGTAAAAAATTTCCCATCGCATCAGCTTTATCAATCTCAGCAGATTCTAAGTCCAGTTCAGATTGCTTGATATTGATGTTTTTTTCTAATGCCAATAAAACGCATTCTTCAAGCGTATACTCTTTCATTTGGGCTGAAACGGTAAAAGCAAAAAGAAACAGTGCAGTAGATGTAACTAGTTTAATATTTTTCATGTGTTGAAATTGAAGTTTTTCAATATTCATTTTTAATTATTGTCTTCTTCAGACGCCTCGTCACCTTTCTTGATAGGCTCAGTCTTATTCCATACTTTTATTTTATCCTCCATAGAAATACCAGTGATCAATTCTACATTTACACCGTCCGAAATTCCAATTTCAACATCTCTTCTTTCGAATTGTTGTTCTCCTGTCAAAACTTCTACGTAAGGCTTTTCTGTTTCCCGATCAAATTGCAATAAAGATTCAGAAATTGCCATAATACTGTCTTTTTTCTCAAGTATTAATGAAGCATTTGCACTGTAACCAGCTCTAATAAAAATGGAATCATTTAAAAATAAATCAGCTTCTATGATGAACTGAACCGCTCCTTGTTCCTCATTTCCTTTAGGAGCAATAAATTTGAGTTCAGCTTTAAGAGATTGGTCTTCAATAGCACCTAGGTTTACTTCCAGCGGCATTCCAACTTTTAATTTCCCTACTTCAGCTTCATCAACTTTTCCTTCAAAAATCATTTTTTTCATATCCGCGATCGTGGCAATGGTTGTACCCGCATTAAAGCTGTTACTTGCAATGACTTGAAAGCCTTCCTCAACTGGAATTTCCAATATGGTTCCTGCTACGGTTGCTCGGATATTGGTGTTGGCAGAGGCATCACCACCAGCAGAACCAGAACGGATAATTTCCAAATCTGAAGCTGCATTATTCACACTTTGTTTGGCCTGATTGTACTGTAATTCTACATTCTGAAATTGTTGCTTTGAAATGATACCTTTTTCAAAAAGATCTTTATTTCTATCGAATTCAATCTTTGCATTATTCAAGACAATTTTGGAATTCTTTAGCCTTCCTTTTGCACTGTTTAAGTTTTGCTCGTTAGGAACAACTTTGATTTTTGCCAAAAGATCACCCGTTTGAACAAGGTCTCCTTCTTCTACGAAAAGACCCTCGATAATCCCTTGAATTTGAGGCTTGATTTCTACTTCATCTTCAGGAATTACCTTCCCTGTGACCACCGTTTTCTTTTCAATATTGGTAATCATAGCTGTTTTAGTATCGTATTCAATGGCTGATTTATTATTGGTTTTAATAAAGTAAGCTGTTGCAAATAAGGCACCTAAAATGACAAGTGCAATTCCGATATATTTTAAAATTTTCATAGTATTGGATGTGTTTTATTATTCTTCTCTTAATGCGTCTATGGGTTTAATACTTACTGCTCTTTGAGCTGGAATAAGTCCTATCAAAGTTCCCAGAAAAACCATAATAAATAGGGCTCCAAGGATGAATGGAATGGGTACCGTAGGATTGGTATAGGGAAAATCAGTTAAGTCAGTGGTTGCCACATTAATTCCTGCCAAGACAAGAGCTCCCAATATAATGCCAAGAATTCCTGCAATGAGTGTTAAGAAAACTGATTCAACAATGATTTGATTACGAACTTCAGAAGGTGTTGCCCCTAAAGCTCGTCGGACTCCAAGTTCTTTAGTGCGTTCTTTTACTGAGATCAGTAGAATATTTCCAATACCGATAACCCCAGCAATGATGGTAGCAATTCCCACAATTAAGGATAAAAGTGTCATCCCTTTAGAAAAGCCCATTACTTTATTAAAAACTTCACCTAAATTAAACCCGCCAAATGCACGTTCATCTTCTGGTGATACACGATGAATTCTCTTGAGTACTGTTTTAATATCTTTTTCAACGGCTACAACATCGGCATCATCGTAAGCGGCAATGGTAAACCATTGAACTGAGTCTCCTGAATTGTATATCTGTCGATACGTTTCAAAAGGAATAAAAATATCACCATCACTTTCAAAGCCTCCCCCTGGAATAAACTTGTGAACTCCTATAACTTGGAAATAAATATTGTCAATTCGAATGTATTGCCCAATTGGATTTTCATCTTTTTCAAACAACTCTGTCTGGGTACGCTCTCCAATCACACATACTTTTCGTTTGTACTTAATATCCTCTTCATTAATAAATCTTCCTTTGTCATAAATTTTTTTGGTGGCTATTTTAGTGTATTCAGGAAAATCACCATAAACGTTGTAATTACTTGATTTATTATTACGAACTACAAGTGGGCTTGCCCCGCCAAAAACACCCCTAGCATTTCGAGGAGCAACAAATTCAATCTCAGGTATCTGTTTTTTTAAATATTCAATATCTGAAAGTTTTAGTTCAATACTTCTCCCAATTTTAAAACCATCATATGGAATACTAGTACGTTGTGCCCAAACAAACATGGAGTTCATTGCGATATTTTCGAATTGGCGTTCAAATCCATTGTCTAGTCCTTTTGCAGCTCCAGACAAAGCGATATAGATGAAAATTCCCCATAACACGCCAACTACAGTAATCACTGTTCTTGTTTTATTTTTGGAGATTGATCCAAAAATTTCTTGCCAAGTATCCCGATCAAAAAGTACTTTTAAACTATTCATCTCTAAGTGCAACTATAGGTTTTATACTGGAGGCTCTTTTGGCTGGAATGTAGCCCGCTATTGCTCCAAATATAATTAGAACAACGGTTGCCATAAATGCAGTCCCAAAATCAATAAATGGATTTTTAATAAAATATTCTTCCAATGTTAAGCCTATATTTTTTAATACTAGAATTCCCAAAAAAAGGCCTGTATATCCAGAAATAGCAGTAATAAATACAGACTCTTGTAGAATCATCTGGATTACGGAACGGGGTGTAGCACCCAAAGCTTTACGAATTCCCAACTCTTTAGTACGTTCTTTGACTACAAACACCATAATGTTAGAGATTCCAATAATTCCAGCAATCAAGGTGCCTAGTCCTACAAAACTTACAATAAGTTGGAGAACAACTGCAAACTGTTGGCTTTGTTTTAGATCATCAGTTATGTTTTGAATGTAAATTCCATTAGGGTCACGTGGGTCAATAGACTTTTTATCTTTAAAGTACTTTTTGAGTGAATTTTCGAAGGCAAGCGCACCTGCATGTCCTAATTCCTTTGGAAAAGTCACTATGATTTGATCTATCTTGTCATTACCCTTTTCCATTAGTTGACGTGTTGTGTAAGGGATATAGATATAACGTTCTTCGTTGTCTCCTCCATCGTCTTGAAAAACTCCAACCACTTTAAATACGGCTGATCCTAGGTTGACATACTTGCCTATGGGATCTTCGGATTTGAACAAATCTTTAGCTACTAGCCTGCCTATAACAGCACTTTTTGTTTTTTTGTCAAGATCCATCTGATTGATGTAACGCCCTTTCATCAAAATAGTTTTCTCGACAAATTGGTGCCCAGGAGCTATAGCACGAGTTGTATATGTATTACTCTCGTTTTTATAACTCGTTAATACACTTCGAGAAATTCTAGGGGTAATGTATTCAGTAAACATGCTAAAGTTACGCTTGATGTCTTCCAAATCTTCATTTTCAAACTCTATCCTTCTTTTTGCTTTAAACCCTTTGTAGGGCATGGATGTTCTTCCAGGATACAAGAAAATCGCATTACTTGCGTCATCTAGAAAAAACTCTTGAAAGGTGTTTTTTAAACCATTTCCCAATCCAAAAAGAATAATAAAAATAAAAATTCCCAAAGCCACTGTAAATCCGGACAAAAAGGTTCGAAGTTTATTTTTTCCTATAGTTTCAAATATTTCTCTCCAACGATCTCTATTGAACATATTCTGAGGCTAAAACTTGGTCTATTTTTTTATCTTCAATAATTATACCGTCCTTGAGTTGAACGATTCTCTTACACATTTGAGCTATATCCGGTTCATGAGTAACCACCAATATGGTTTTTCCTTCCTCATTGATCTTTTGAATTAAATCCATGACTTCATAGGAGGTTTTGGTATCCAATGCTCCCGTAGGTTCGTCTGCAAGTAATACTTTAGGCCTTGAGGCCATAGCTCGGGCAATCGCAACACGTTGCTTTTGTCCTCCTGACAATTCACTAGGAAGGTGTGTTGACCATGCCTTTAAACCAACTCTATCTAAATAATCTATAGCAAGTATTTGTCGTTCTTTTCTTGGAATTCCCTGGTAATACAAGGGTAATGAAACATTTTCAAGGGCAGATTTATAGTTGATCAAATTGAAGGATTGGAACACAAAACCCAAAAACTTATTTCGGTATTTTGCAGCTTTTGTTTCATTTAAATCTTTAATAGGAACTTCATCCAGTATATATTCTCCTTTGTCTAATCCGTCTAACATACCTAAGATGTTAAGTAAAGTAGATTTTCCAGAACCGGAAGACCCCATTATAGCAACAAGTTCACCCTCCTCTACTTCAAAATTAATTCCCTTCAATACATGCAATGAAGATGCACCCATTTTGTAAGATTTGTGAAGATTTTTTATTTTAATCATCTGGAATTTTGATTAGGAGTTTGGTAAAATTACTGTTTTTCAAATAGGAATTCTAATTATTAGACTATTACAATAACAATTTGTTACATCTACAATCCAATTATTTTTTTAAGATCTGAAACACTTTCCAGCCTACGAGTCCAACAAGTAAATACGGAATAGCCATTAGGTAAAGAATACCATTGTTAATCCCTTTGGCTGTTTGCTGGCCCTCCTCAGATTGAAGCACAGCACGGCACATTGAACATTGGGAATATGCAACGTCATAACTTAAAAAAAACAGTCCAAACGTAATTACAAAAAGGATTGCTGTTCGTTTAGGCATAGTAGGGAGAAATCATTAGATAAACAATAACTCCGGTAACAGCTATATACATCCATATAGGGAAGGTGTACCGAGCAATTTTTTTATGCTCATAAAATAAATTTGAAATGGCTCTAACATACGTGATGAGGACAAGAGGTATGATGCCAATTGAGAGAATAATATGGCTGATTAAAATAAAATAATAGACATACCTTATGAATCCCTCTCCTCCGAAAGGGGTGGGATCTGCAGTCATATGATAAGCTACATACATAACCAAAAAAATAACTGAAAGACCTATAGCCGTTTTCATCAATTGCTCGTGCAGGTTAATATTTTTTCTTCGGATTGCGGAATAAGCAATAAGCAAGACAATGGCCGTTAACCCGTTAATTGCTGCATATATTGGTGGAAGAAAATTTAATGGAGCTACATTCGGTATACGAATCATAAATAAAATAGCGACTACTACAGGTATTAGAATTGAGACTACCCATATCCACAACTTATATTTTTTTACATAGTTTACTTTACTCAAACTCATTGCATTATTCTTTTAAAAGTTTTTCAATATCCTCCATGAGTAATTCAACTTCTTGAATTTCGACGTCTTCTTGATCCAAGCCCATATAATACACTATAGGATTGTCGAATTGATCGGTTCTAGAGCGTATGTAACCATTTTTATCAATCAATGCGAAATAGCCTTGATGTTCAAATCCACCTTCTACCCTAGGATTTACTGATGCAAAGATATTAAATCCTTGATTTGCAAGACGATATAATTTTTCTTTATCTCCAGTTAAAAAATGCCAATTTTGTGAAAAAACGTCATATCCCTCCGCATATTCTTTTAATACTGATGGGGTATCGTGTTCTGGATCAATTGTAAATGAAGCAATTCCAAAGTCGTTTCGTGAACCAAAACGCTCTTCAATACGCTTCATATTTTTATTCATTATAGGACAAATACTTGGACAAGAGGTAAAAAAGAATTCTGCTACATAAACTTTTTCTTTAAAATCTTCATTGGAAATAAATAGACTGTCTTGGTTCAAAAAAGCAAACTCAGGAACACTCTTTGCCTCCCCGTTGAGCATAATGTATTGTAAAGGATCAGCAGGTTTTGATCGCCCGTCTTGAACCATAGTATTATTGCTAATACGGTTAATTATTTTTGGAATGAAAAGTATTCCAAAAGTAAGAATTACCAAAAAAAGACCTACGTACTTATAGTTACCCATCTTTTTATTTTTCACGTTCCGTATTGTAAATTTTTAATGCAAGTCGATACTCCGCTAAAATAACTTTAACATCATCGATCATCTTTTTATTGATTTGAGCAACAGAACGCGCATCAAATCCATAAAGCGTGCCCAGATCTTCATCATCATTTCTTCCTCTTAGGCTACCGTCTTTGTCAATGATAAAAACAAAAGGTGTACTGCCAACTTGATTGAGTTCAAGGGGTGTTTGGAGCGAATTGAAATGAGCTTGCATGGTTTCTTTTGAAACAGGCACAAAGTTCCACTTAGACAAATCAGTTCCAACACCCTCTTTCAGAGCGTTTTTAAGTTTATCAACCTCTTCAGAATATTCTTCATTTACTAAAAAAACAAATTGAAAATCTTCAAATTCATAAAAGCGTTTGTATATTTTTTCGTTGAGGTTGAGTGCTTCAGCTTGCTTTTCTTCTAAACTTCCTCCCCAATACCCCAATATAGTGATCTTGTTTTTGAATTGTATTGAAGTCAAAGAGTCCAATTCGCTAATTTCCATAAGTTCTGTTGTGAGAACAGGAAGTTTAGCAAAATTGTTTTTCCCTGATGCAAAAAAAAGGTAGACTAAAAGAGGGAACACAAATAGAATTCCTAATACAATCTTCTTATTTAAATCACTCTTTTTCATAAAAAAAGCAGTGTTACACCGCTTGAATTTTTAACCATTAAGGTACTAGAAGTTCCAAGCTACAAAGCCAGAATCCATAACGTCGAATATATAATCGGCTTCAATTAAAAGAATAAAAGCCAAATAAGGAATCAAAATAAGTAGAGGAAGAACAATTGAATTCTTCAATCCGCTTTTTTCATCACGTATGTGCATAAAATCCCAGCCAATATAATAGGCCTTTACTATGGTCAATATGATGAAAATCCAGTTTAAAATTTTCATTTTTAAAAACGAACCCATTAAAATTTCAGGTTTGATAATTCCTAGTGCAACCTCCACGGTAGTAACAATTGAAAGAAAGATCAATACTCCCCAAATTTTTTGCTGATTTGATTTGAACTTTAAAAGTCCTCTGAAAATTGCAAGCTTATGTCCTTCTGAAGCCATTTTTTTTAAGTTTATTTATTTATACGAGATAGAAAAAGGTGAATACAAATACCCAAACTAAATCGACAAAGTGCCAATAAAGCCCAACTTTTTCAACCATTTCATAATGTCCTCTTCGTTCGTAAGTGCCAAGGATAACATTAAAGAAAATAATAATGTTAATTACTACTCCTGAAAGCACGTGGAATCCGTGAAAACCGGTAATAAAGAAAAAGAAATCAGCAAACAATCGGTTTCCATATTCGTTATGAATCAGATTGGCACCTTCAACAACGGCAACGGCATTATTAAGCTTACCCATTGATTCTGCTCTTGAAAGAACTGTTTTTTGACCTTGATCGTTTAATTCTTGTGTTCGAATGACTAGATTCTCATCAGCCAAAAACCCTTTCTTCACCTCTGCTAGCGAAACTGTTGGTAACGAGGTCTCTGCCGAATACCATATCCCATTGCTAGATTGGTGCGTCGTTCGGTCTGTTTCAACACCTATGGCAAATTCTTGAATAGCAGCTCGCTTTCCTGTAGAGGCATCAACAAACTGAAGGATTTGTCCTCCGCGTGTTTCAACCGCTCCGTATTCTCCTTTGATAAAATTTTTCCATTCCCAAGCTTGTGAACCAACAAAAATCGCTCCGCCAATAATGGTTAAAAGCATATAAAATGTCACCCTTGATTTTTGCATGTGATGACCAGCATCTACAGCAAGTACCATTGTAACTGACGAGAATATCAAAATAAAGGTCATCAAGGCAACATAGTACATGGGCGCATCAATCCCGTGTAAAAAGGGAAAGTGAGTAAAAACTTCATCGGCGATTGGCCAAGAATTAATATTCTTAAACCTCGAGAAACCGTAAGAAACTAAAAATCCTGTAAACGTTAGAGCATCAGAAACGATGAAAAACCACATCATCATTTTGCCGTAACTAGCATTTAGAGGTCGGTTGCCTCCTCCCCAAACTTCTTCGTTTTCAGCAGCTGCGTTGGCTGTTACTTCCATATTTTCGTATTAAATTCAATACAAATTTATTAATTTTTACCCGTAGAATGAAACGAATAAAAATAAATATAACCAAAGAATATCCAGAAAGTGCCAAAATGTGACTGCCAACTCAAAACCGAGTGTATTTTCAACTGAATACTTTTTTCTAAAGGTGTTGTACAATACGTATAAAACTATGATGATTCCAGCGGTTAAGTGTGCCAAATGCAAAAGTACAAGTACATACAAATAAGATGTTGTGATGGAACTTTCTGCTCCAGTAAAATAATAGCCTTGTTCAATGATTTCTCCAAATCCTTGAAATTGAAAATAAATAAAGGTCAAAGCCAAAACTATAGTCATCAATAGCAATGATTGAGCTCTTTTCATGAGCATTTCCTTGATGCTTTTCAATGCTAGATAAAATGTTCCGCTACTTAGGAGTAAAAGGAAGGTGCTGATTGTAAAAGCAAAAGGCAGTTCAATTTGCTCAATCCAATCGGATCGAGAACTACTGACTACATATGCACTGGTCAAACCAGCAAAGGTCATGCTCATGCTGATCATACCGAACCATAGCATCATTTTTTTGGCTCTGTTATTTTTTACGATTAAGGAGTCGTTTGTGTTCATTGTAATAAAAATTTATCAAGTACGTATATCAATTGAATTCCAGTAATGTAGAAAATGCTTGCTCGTATTAGAGATCGAGCTGCTTTATCTGTTTTTAAGTACATTAATTGAATTCCGGCATAAAGAAAAAAGATTCCTAAAAACCCAACCAGTATACTAGCGGGTAAAGTCAAATAGAGTTTTCCAGTATATTGAAATGCAGGCAGTAGTGAAATTAAAACCGTCCAAAAGCTATAGAATACTATCTGGAAGGCTGTAATCTGATCAGGTTTTCCAGAAGGTAGCATTTTGAATCCTGCATTTTCATATTGATTATGCATGACCCATCCTATGGCCCAAAAATGTGGAAATTGCCAAAAAAATTGAACCATAAATAACACTCCTGGTTCAATACCAAATTCATTCGTTGCAGCAACCCATCCCAACATAAAAGGTATGGCACCGGGGAAGGCCCCAACAAAAACTGAAAGTGATGTTTTTTGCTTTAAAGGGGTGTACAGGCAGGCATAAAGAAAAATTGATAAACTAGCGAAAAATGCCGTTTTAAGATTGATAACATATAGCGCCGTAATACCAGTCAGCGTTAAAACAACACCTATAAAAAGGGCTGTACTTGGCTGTATTCTTTGGGTGGGTAAGGGCCTATTCATAGTTCGCTCCATCAATCCATCCAAATCTTTTTCAAAGACTTGGTTAAATACATTGGATGCCCCTACCATAGCATAACCGCCAACTACAAGTAGTATAAGTGTGGGATAATGAACTGTATCTACAGCTAAAAAATAGCCTGCTATAGATGATATAACAACAGTAATTGATAGTCTAAACTTCGTCAGTTCAGAAAAATCGGTTAAGCTCAAGCCTTTTGTTGTAAGCAAGTTTGTTTTGTTTTGGCCCATCGTTCGGCATCTTCAGCGGCAAAGATAGTTGACAAATGGCCAATGTCCAATCTATTTTACGTTTATTAAAACTAAAAATCAAAGAAGGTTTGATTGCAGATAATTTACCGTAGTTTAAAATAATTAGAATACCAAAAGGAACGCATACTGGTTTTGCTCACTGTCTCTTTGGGGTCATTCTTTGCAATTAAAAAATTATCGCTTTGCTTCTTTTTAGCTATTTTTATTCCCTTAGCATTTGAGCCTTGTTGAAAAACTTAAAAAAAGTAGCAACAGAATCTTTTCGGAAACAAAAAACCCATCTTGCGATGGGCCTTATAAACTCAAAAAAGACTGCAAATTAATTATTGCAATCTAAAAGTAATAGGAATACTGAAAGGTACACGTACAGCACGACCTCTTTGTTTACCAGGAGTCATACTTGGTAATTTAGAGATGATCCGTTGTGCTTCTTTCTCAAGATTTTTATCTGGACCTCGCATTCTAATATTGGTAATACTACCGTCTTTGGATATGATAAAGTTAACATAAACACGCCCTTGAATACCCATCTCCTGTGCGATTTCAGGGTACCTAAAGTTTTTACGTATATGCTTATTCATTTGCTGCTGAAAGCAATTTCTTCGTTCTGATTTAGAGACTTTTTCGCAGCCTGGAAATATTGGTACATCTTCAATAACTGCAAACGGAACGTCAACGTCATCAAAGTCTTCTTCTATTTCTACTTCTTCCACTTCAATGATTTCATCCTCATTGGTTTCAGTGGATTCAATCACTGTTTCTTCTACCTCTTCCTCATCTTCAACTATTTCAATTACTTCTGGAGCTGGTGGTGGTGGAGGTGGTGGTGGGGGTGGAGTTTTAATTTGTTCAGTTATTGGAATTTCTTCGTCGTCGTCATCCTCTACATTTAAAGCTTCATAGCCGTAAAGACTTTTATCGTACGTTTTCCATTCAATAGCTTGCCATGAGATAAGTAATATCAAAGACAGTCCAATAACAAAGTACAGGCTACTATTTTTACTTAAATCAACTTTTTCGTTTTTTTTGGGTTGCATAGTTCAGCAGTATTTAGATAGCTAAACTAAAAAAAAAACTAAAATAAACAACTTATTCTTTGACAGAATAGTAAAATATTCCTTTGACAGCAATCCATGCACCAAGCACTCCTAAAGAATTAGCCAGAAGATCGAGTAAATCAAAATAACGATGGAAAACAGGAGCCAATTGAAAAAGTTCTAATAAACATCCTAATAGCAGTGATGATAGCCCTGATTTCTTTAGAGCATTTTTTTGGGTATAAAATGCAAAAAAATAGACAAAAGTCATCCCAAAGTAACACACAAAGTGAAGGATGAGGTCCCCCCTAAAAAAGAAGAATGTCCAAGACTGAGAATCTGGTGAAGGAGGTTTTAAACTCAAAAAAACTACAACTAGTGTAGAAAAAAAAGCAAGTACACTAAAGAATCTTTTAGCCTGTAACCAGCGATGAATATGATTCAGCATCAAGAAGATTTTTGATTTCATCTGTATTACTGAGCTTGATTTTAATCATCCATCCAGCCCCGTATGCATCCTCATTGACTGTTTCAGGAGCGTCTTCTAAAAGCTCATTAAAAGCTGTAATAGTGCCCGAAAGTGGCATGAATAAATCAGAAACCGTCTTTACCGCTTCTACCGTCCCAAAAACAGATTCAGCCTCCAATGTTTCGTCAAGAGTTTCTACTTCAACATAAACAATGTCTCCGAGTTCTCCTTGGGCAAAATCAGTAATCCCGACGGTTGCTTCATCACCATCAATCTTTATCCATTCGTGATCTTTGGTGTATTTTAATTCTGCTGGTACATTCATTAAAAGTATATTAATTGACAAATTTAAAAGAAATCTTGAATTCGTAATGACTTTAGTTTCCAAAGTTGTAACGAACTGTAAATCCAGAGCGAATACTCGTTTGAGGGAATGCTGTGGAGATGGCAAATTCAGAAAAATTATGGTCGTAAAAGAAAAGTGCGGTCAAGTTTTTGGACAAGGCATAATCTGCATTAATCTTGATAGCGAGAATCCGCTGTCCTGCTGTTACTTGATTATTATCGTACTCTAAATTTCGCAGAACAGTAATATTGTCTCTGTAAGATACATCAGCTCTGATATTTAAATCTCCTTTTAGCGTTACCCTTCTCCCGCCAAAATTTGTTTTAAAACGAACATCTTTGACCCGATAACCTAATCCAGCAACATATTCATCTCCACTCGATTCTGTTATCAAATTATTATCTAAGCTGAGAGAAATCGCACGTTCTTTGCGTAATTCTGCAACGAGCTTAAGGGAATTATTCATTTCCATATCCAGACGGATCAATGGATTAAATTGTTCAATCAAGTTAACATTAGAGTACAAGCGCTCAGAGATTACATTCCCTAATTTGTCTGTCATCTCAGGTTGATCAGGATTGAAATCAAAGTTGGATTGAAAATTGGTCAGCGTATAACTTGCTCTATAGGCATGATTAATTGATAAGCGTGAAAAGATCTTCGAAATGGACTTTATTTCTGTAAGACCTGTAAACTTCAAATTCCAGTTGGGTAAGGGTGTTCCACGCAATGGGCTAAGATCAACACGATCAGGACTTGCTCCAGTATAAGCCGCAAGAAAAGAATGTAAGAGTACCTCTTGTTGGTTTTTTCCATACCCTAAAGGATAGCCTTCCTCATTATCACCAAGTCCTTCAAAAGAAGTATTTTGGACCAATCGTTCTGCAATTTGCTGTCGATAATTACGGAAGTTTTCAAAGTTGCTACTTTGGGCCCCTCGAGAGGGATTAAATGCTGTTTTGAGTAAAATTGTTGACATTCCAAAATTTCCATAAACATTAGAATTTCTAGGGATATAGGTTTGATCACTAACTTTAAAATTCTCCAATCGGTTTTCCATATAGTCTCGATCGGCATTAAAATCAATAATCAGTCCTTTCATTGGAATCAACTGAGCAGTTGCTTTAAATCTACTGGAATGCATTTGAGTGAATGATTGGTTGAAGTTTGGAAATCCTGTAAGCCAACCTTGTCGTGCTGCTTCGTAACGAATGTCTGCCTGACTTCCAAGGGTGTATCCCAATGTGGGCTGAAGTCCACCTCCAAAGCCTACTGAAGGTAAATACCCTGGTAAAACAGATCCATTGTTTTCACTGTAACTGACTTGTACTCGTTTTACCAAAGTCATCACGTCAACTAATTTTGTTAGTCCTTTTTTCAAAAAGGAATTTTTCTCTTTTGAGAGGGTGTCTTTTGCTTTTCTTGCAGTCTGAACTCTTGCATTAAAAGGAGTTCTAGAATTAGACTTTAAACCCAATGCTGAATATAATTTTGAGAAAGAAAATGCAGTAGTGAGTGTTTTAGTATTGTTATTCTGAATTGTATTGACGATTCCTAAGGGTATTCCATCATCACTAACCACCTGAGACAAGGTCTCTGAGCCTCGCTGCCAATTGAAATTTCCTGTATAGTTGTAAGTAGCATCCACAAAGCTGAGAAACGGTATATATTGAAAAGGTAATTTGTAATTGAGTGTAAAGGTTTGAAGGTGATTATTCGGTTCTCCAGCGTTAAAAATCCCTTGCCAAAGGGCATTTTTCTCCGGCTGAAAAGGATTCATAATTCCAGCTTCTGCCAAACTATTTTGACGGATGATTCTGCTTGTTGCTGCATTAAAATTTAACCGAAGTGATCTTGAAAAGTTATGACTTAATGCATAATTGTAGTCAAACAAAAAGTTACGTTGTTGTAAATTGGGCAAGCTTCGCTGCAAGGAAGCATCTTGACCTTCAAGATAAACCTGCCTGAATTTTTGATTGTTTAAAATCCGATTCACATTAGCGGATGCTTGCACTGCGTTGGGTAATAAATTAAAGTTGAGTTGCTGAAGCCACTGCCAGTATTTTTTACGGTTAAAAAACTTTACCTTTTTAAATGGTTCTATAGGTTTAGATGAAAATGAATGTCCGTAGTTTGTTCCCAAGAGCAAATTAAATTCTTCTTGCGTCTCAATTTCATAATCTCGATGCTTTAACTCATTATAGGCATAAGAAAAATCAAAATTTTCAGGACTGTAAAATCGTCGCTTCCCTCCTCCACTGCTGTTTTTTCGCATCCCTATCAGACTTACACTTTTTCTTTTAGTATAATCTATAGATTGATTTTTTATGGAGTCGCGCTGTGAATCGCGTTCTGCTGTATCCAGTCTATCTTGTAGTTTAATGTCTTGATAAAATGGATCGTATTCTGGAGTAATAAGGGTCTCTCCGGCAGCAAAACTTAAAGGGATTTGAAGTCCCCATTTTTTTGGAGCAAGTTGATCTATATTGACATTTGAAATAACATCGTACTGAAGTAATTCTTCCCGAGTTCTTTCATTGGGAGACATGTCTATGCTTCCAAAACCAATACTTGAATAGCGCCCTGTTGCAGAAAATGTTGCAAAATCTGCAAGGTTACCATCCATAGCTCCAATAGCAGCCCATCCATCTTGACTATCAATTCCTGAAATTCTCAATTCATTAAACCAAACCTCTCCACAGAGCACATCTCCCAACTCAGTAGAAGGGTTTTTAACACCAATCATTAAGGTTTTGATACTCCCTAATGAAGGGTTTCCACGAATTGCAAACTTGTATTTCTTTTGCCCTGGAAGTGAACTTATCGATGAAAATTCATGGATTGAATTGAGCTCTTCATCAAAGTAGAGGGTCTTTCCCAGGCCCAATTCTTGCAGCGCCATAGCTTTTATTTTAGCCAGCAGATCTATGGGTACCTCAATAGAGTTTGACTCAGGATTCCAGACTTCTTCTGCACTGTAACGGTTGGATGTATTTTCACTATAAGCTGTAGGTTTAAGTGGAATTTCAATTTGATAAAAATTATCTTGATAATCTGTACCCAATCGAATAAACGCAACTAAACGTTTATCAAATTCATCTTCAGAGCCCTCGCCAGGCAAAGCCTCCTGTCCCGGAAGTGATTCAGCATGCAAAAACATTCTCAGCTTACTATACTGTCTCATATCTAAATTCAAACCTTTAAATATTCCCCGTGAATCGGAGGGCTGAAGATCACAAACCCTAAAGGACAATGATTGTTCATTCTGACGGATGATAGAGTTATTATTGTTTATCTGTTCTCTTTGGATTTCTGGAGGGAGTACATAATTAATCGGAATCCTATTTTCATTTTCTAATATATTGACCGTACTAATATCTACCGTAGTATTGTTGTTGACTAAAACTTCTTCATTCAGAGACTTATTGTACCTTCTCCAATCTCCACGGACCAGATCCAGGGTGCCAAAACGAAAAACTACTTTTTTCTCAAATCCTGTAAGCAACATTCTCATAAATCGAATGGAACGCAGATCATCAATTGCATTTATCGCATCAAAATAAGTGTCAAATGAAGTGTTTTCATAATAGCTTTTTTGAATGGGGACTTTAAACTGAATCCATCTTGTGGTGTACTCATCTCCGTTCGGTGCATTTACTTTTATATTTTCTCGAACATCAGTCACAAAGGGGTGATTTCCCACTTGCATATTTTTATATATCGGTACACGATACTCAAAATAACTATCAATAGTATTCATACTTTGATCCCTATTAATATCTTCAGTATCCGGCTCTGTTGTGTTCCCCCTATCGGTGTCGCTAAATGCTACTGGAGTATTGTTTTCAAAACCATTGTATTGTTTATATCGATCTAAAATCCCTCCATCTACTTGTAAAAAATACTTGTAATTATCTCTTGCAGGATCTTCTGCAGGTCCATTGGTAAATACTGCCCTTTCCTGTTCATCAGACAGACCATCCAAACCGACATCTTGTAAAATTCGATCTTCTTCTACAGCGTTAAAAGCATAAACTAAAGATTGATTTGCAGGAACCTTACCCCAAGGAGTTTCATATATAGGGGTTTGTTCACTTGTACTAGGTAGTCCATTTTCAAATTGTTTTCTTCCGTCCCTTAGAATATCCTCTGAGATGTTTCCTAAATGAAAAACCAATTCTCCTAAATCGTCTGAAGCAGACTCTTGTTCTGAAAAAGTATCCAACAGCCAAAATTCAATAAACTCCACATTAGACTGCTCAAAATTTGTGGCGTTTAAAGAACGAGTAATTCCTGCCCATTTTTCCTTGATGTTGGAGGCAAAGGAACTATTTGGAGCGTTGTTATAGGGCCCTTGCTCTTCTGGATAATAAGCCAAGTCAAAGGTTGGGAGTGTTCTGGGTGTTCCTTGAACTAAGTCTTGCTCTGGAAATAATTCGTCGATAAAAATACGACGTGTTTCATTTAAAGAAATATCATTATTGTTAATCCCATCCGGTTGTCTTGAATAAAAAACTTGATCGATTGAATACCACGCTAACTTGGAACGGCCAAATCCGCTTTCAAGTCCTTCTTTCTTAGCTCCTGGCACACCGTTAATAGGAACACTGGAAAGATTCCAAGCGGTAAATCCTTTGATGTCAATATTGGTTTGAGCACCCTCAAAATCATCGATATAGACATTAGTCTCTCCATTGAGCTGAGTATTTCTAGGATCGTTTGCAACTAAATTTGCAAGCTCCCCTCTAAAAGAAAGCTGGGATGGAGTACTGGTTTTAATCGTTGGCCATTTGTTAACTATTCGAGTCAAAAAGGGTATTTCTGTTGAGAAATTGGTATTGAAGCCCATCATGGTGTTGTTTACGGGTTCTGTACCGTAATTGGCTTTTTGGGTCAATGGATTCTCACTTAAATTGATTAATGTTCCACCAACATTAATTTTATCTGATATTCGATGATTGACATTAAATCCAGAAAAACGTTTATTTTGCTGATTGAAAAAAGAATTGTTTTCTACTGAAATATCAATTGGAATATTTGATGCTTTTAAGCCCTCATCCAAAATTTTAACACGGCCAATCTCGTAATTGACAATATAATCTAAACCCTCGCGCAATACCCTACCGCCGGCTGTAACCCGAACTGAACCTCTAGGGACATTGAATGCTCCAATATTAATTCCATCTCCACCTTCAGACTTGTAACGACCTTTTAATTGAAATTTATTTTTCTCTGAAAACTCCAATGCAGCTGCTTTAGTGAGACTATACATTTCGCGAAAGACATAACGCTTTTGATTTTTATTGTAACTGTTTTCCTGCGTGTAGCTTTCCTTTGCAGATTCTGGATTGTCTAAAAGTTCAAATAAAAACTCCCCGAAAGGCTCCACTTTCGGGAAAATTATTCTTCCATATCTTGGATCTACTGTAATTCCTGGGATGTAGTCAAAGAATCCGTCTCCATTGGGAACTAAGTCTTGATAGGCATTTAATCGGTCCAAGTCCATAGTATTCAACAATACTTCGTTATCCAATTGTTCAGGCCAGATGGAAGCATCAACGGGAGTCATATAATTGATGGGAGAAGGGTCAGTGTACAGAATACTCAGTCTAAAGTCTTCATCAGATAATTGAAAAGCTCCCGTATTGTAAATATTTTTCATCATCAAGTCCCAAACTGGCTGACGAACATCGGTCACACTACTCTTTAACATTTTTACAATTAAATTGTTTGTCTGAACAACCGCATTCCGTGGGTTTTGCTGGTTCGTATTTCCAGTTTGAATGAGGGAGGTTCCTGGAATGTCCCCATTTGCAAATTCTCCTACTTGATAAATTTTTCCTTGAAAGCTGTATTGATAAGCAATTCCAAGAATTTCATCGTTACTTAATCTTTGATTTAAAGAAATATACCCCAACTGTGGATGGTATGAAAATTCTTGTGAACTCAATTTTCTCGCACTTTCTAAAATTGCATAATCGTACCCTTCATTCACACGAGTAGTTCCAAAACCGTTTTTTACGGTAGCTATGTCACGAATTTCGTCAGTTAAAATTCCATCAAATCCAATATCACCAGGATCAAGTCGGTTCACCTCATTACCGGGAGGGTAATTATCATCACTTACATTGATGAAGTTTGTTACTTGATTTGCAAGATTGGTCCGCTCTGGATTAGCCTCTCCCAAATCTTGTAATGCAACAATATTTCGAACATTTTGAGTTTGATATCCACGATTCGTTACCCAAACTTCAATTCGAGTAATTTGAACTGGAGAATTGATATAGGGATAGGTTTCTAAAAATTTGTCATAGTTGTTTCTAAAATATTGACTGATGAAATAGTGGCGATCCTCTTCGTAGTTTAATGCATATAATTCAAACTCTTGTAACTTTCCTCCTCCTTGAGTTGTTATATTTTGCGATTGAGATCTTTGCTCTGAGAAGACTCCAGACAGGGTGGTATTCCCAAATTTCAAGTCAGCCCGAACCCCAAACAGACTTTGAGCTCCCTGAATCAAATTACTGTTGATAGGCATGCTGATATTCCCAATATCAATATTTTGTAAAATTGCATCCTCGGTTACTTTTCCATTTAAAAATTCTGAAACGCGATTTCCAGCAGCTAAAGGATTACTAGCAAATTGAGTGGCATTTTGCTTTAAGCTTTCAATTTTTTGACGTGATTGATTCAATGTGTTTTTGCCTTCGTTCACCAATCCTTTTACCTGATCTACCTTTTGTTGAGCTTTATTGATTTGTTGATCCACCTCGGTTGCCATGTTCTGAACCTCTTGTAATTTAGAACCCAATTCGCCTGGAATGATTCCTGGGACGATCTCTTTGAGTTCTGAAATTTGAGGAGGATTGAATTGAATTTTTACCAAATTCTGAAAATCAAAGGTTGATTCCGTGTCGTAATTGGCAGTTATTTGAAGTCGTTCTCCTATTTTTCCCAATAAGCTCAAACTGATGCGTTGATCAAATTCGAATCCTGGGGAACGCCTATTAATCACCGAAGCAATTGGATTGTCATTTCGTTGATACCGGTAGCCTAGATCAATCCCAATAGATCCTTGAGGAGAGATATCTATTGCATTACTTCCAAAAATAGATTCAAAAAATTTATTGTTTACGTACAGTTCTGGAAGTAGGTTTTTTTGAGTTTCTTCCACATTAGTTCCCCTTCCACTTAGTGCTTGAACTTTTTCTTTGAAATAGATTTTCATCTTTTCTTTAAGCACTAAAGCTTGATACTCTTTTACTGAAAGCACTAGGGGTACACTAATCGGATAGCCTCCAATTTCTTGTGAAAAAACATAACGATCTGTCACTGGATCATAGGTATACTGGCTGACTACACTACTTGGAACCGGAAGTTCTATGGCTCCAATATTAGCATTGTCTTGCGCCAAAACATACCCACAACAAAGAAACATCCAAAGTATAAAATGGATGAAGGGTTGAAATGATTTAAAAACTACTTTATGAGTTCTTTCAAACAAATGATTTTACAATTTATTCAGAGCTGCTTTAATAAAAGCTTCCAGTGAGCTATCGGGGCTGCTCTGAATGACATTATCAATTACTTTCTCAGACTGTTTTCTTGAATAACCAAGAACCTCTAAGGCTGATAACGCTTCTTCTTTAATTGTATTGTTTGAAAATGCTTGAATTTCTTCACCATCAAAGAGATTTAGCATTTTATCTTTCAACTCGATTAGGACCCTTTGAGCTGTCTTTAAACCAATTCCTTTTACTGATTTAATCGTTGCTAAATCTTCTGAAACTATAGCACGTTGAATTTGCTGTGGTTCTAGTGAAGAAAGCATGGTCCTAGCAGTACTCGCTCCGATTCCTGAAACTGAGATCAATTGTTGGAAAACGGCTCTTTCAATTGTAGTAAAAAATCCAAATAAAGTATGAGAATCTTCTTTTACCTGAAGATATGTAAATAATTTAATGCTCTCATCGCTGCTCAATTGAGAATATGTGTGTAATGAGATGTGCACCATATAGCCAACCCCATTACAATCAATAACAACACCCGTTGGGGATTTTTCTACTAAACGACCGATAAGCTGTGTAATCATCCTTTATTTGTTTTTAGATTGCGCGTCAATAACTGCAATTGCCGACATATTGACAATTTCTTCTACCGAAGCTCCGAGTTGTAAAACGTGAATAGGCTCACTCAGTCCCATAAGAATTGGACCAATGGATAGGGCTTCTTTTAATTCTTTCATTAGTTTATAAGTGATATTAGCAGCATCCAAATTAGGAAATACTAAAACATTCACCTTCCTGTTGCTCAAACTTGAAAAAGGAAACCCTTTTTGGAGCATTTCTTTATTTAAAGCAAAATCCGACTGAATGGGTCCATCTACCATCAATTCTGGATTACTTCGATGTAACATGGCAACGGCATCACTTACTTTCTTTGCTTGTGGGAAACGAGATGAACCAAAGTTTGAAAATGATAAAAGTGCTGTTACAGGTTCCATGCCAAAAAGTTTGGCCATGTTTGCAGTCATCTGAGCTATTTTTGCTAATTCTTTAGCAGAAGGATCAACATTAATGGTGGTATCTGAAAGAAATAACGGTCCTGTTTTGGTCAGCATCAAATTCGTAGCAGCTACTCTATTTACCCCTTTTGCTTTAGATATCGTTTCTAAAATTGGCTTCACCACAGAACGGTAATTTCTTGAGTAGCCTGAAATCATTGCGTCAGCATCTCCATTTTTGATCATCATAGAGGCATAATAATTACGCTCTCGCATCAGTCGCTGAGTGTCGTATAAGGTATATCCTTTTCTGCGTTGATCGTTCCAAAATAGTTCTGCATAAATATTTCGCTGCTCTTTATATTTTTCTTCCTTAGGGTCAATAACCTCAACTTCTTCGTTGAAATTTATTGCAGCTCTTAAATCATCAATAGTTGCTCTATTACCAAGTAGAATAGGAATAGCGATTCCCTCTTCTTGAACGATTTGAGCTGCTTTCAATACGTCCATTTGATCAGCTTCAGCAAAAACCAAACGTTTGGGTGAAGCCTTTGCACGATCGTGTAAAATCCGGACCATTTTTTGACTATTTCCAAGCCGGCTTGAAAGTTCTTCTTTATAACGTTCCCAGTCTTCAATGGGTTCTGTTGCTACACCGGATTCAATAGCTGCTTTAGCTACCGCAATAGGGATGGTTGAGATCAAGCGAGGATCGAATGGTTTTGGAATAATATATTCTCTTCCGAAAGTCAAACGGGTTTCGTCATATACTACATTTACTTGTTCAGGTACAGGCTCTTTAGCCAATTCTGCAAGCGCCTTGACCGCCGCCATTTTCATGGATTCATTGATTGTTGTTGACCGAACATCTAGTGCTCCTCTGAAAATAAAAGGAAAACCTAGAACATTATTTACCTGATTGGGATGGTCCGACCTCCCCGTAGCCATGATCACATCTTCTCTTGTCTTACAAGCCAAGGTGTATTCAATCTCTGGGTTGGGATTAGCCATGGCAAAAACAATTGGATTTTTTGCCATTTTCAGCAGCATTTCTGGACTCAAAATATCTGCCATTGACAATCCTATAAAGACATCTGCACCAGCAATAGCTTCATCTAAGGTATGTAGGTCTTGGTCTGTAGCAAATTCATTTTTTTCTGGACTTAAATATTCACGATCTTTTCTAATAACGCCTTTGCTGTCCAACATCACAATAGTGTTAACATTGGCTCCAAATGCACGGTATAACTTGGTGCATGAAATAGCTGCTGCGCCGGCTCCTGAGACAACAATTTTCACTTCCTCAATTTTTTTATCGGCCAGTTCAAGGGCATTTAATAATGCAGCGGCAGAGATGATGGCTGTACCATGCTGATCGTCATGCATTACAGGTATATCCAGCTCTTCTTTGAGTCTGCGTTCAATCTCAAAAGCTTCTGGGGATTTGATATCTTCTAGATTAATTCCTCCAAAAGTGGGAGCAATTGCTTTTACTGCCTCAATAAATTGATCTGGGTCCTTTGCATCTACTTCAATATCAAAAACATCAATATCTGCAAATATTTTAAACAAAAGTGCTTTTCCTTCCATTACTGGTTTTGAGGCCTCGGGTCCAATATCTCCCAACCCAAGTACCGCAGTTCCGTTTGATATAACCGCAACTAAATTCCCTTTGTTTGTGTACTTGTAACTATTTGTTTTATTTTTTTCAATTTCCATACAAGGAATGGCTACACCAGGGGAATAGGCAAGTGCTAGATCTCTTTGAGTATCATAGTTTTTAGTTGGAACTACTTCTATCTTTCCAGGTCTAGGTTTTGCATGATAAACCAAAGCTGCTCTTCTCTGCTGTTTTTTTTGCATAAAACTGTTTTATTTGTTGTAAAGAAATGACTTTTTTATGAATCCCTCATGAATTTTGGACTTCTGTTCGTCAACAAAAGAAAAGATTTAACGCCTTCAGAAAACAGGCTGATTCACTCGTTCTCAACTTGTCATTTTACATCGAGAGTCTAAGCTACATTTTCACTTAATTCAATTCGGCTTAACTGTTTTGTTCATCGTTTGTAGATTCTCTACTAGGTAAGTCCCCACAGAATGACCTTGTTTGACTCCTTCCTCAATGGCCATCATATAATGAATTCCGCCGTATAGTCTTGAAATTGCTGCTTCTTCTGAAGCATGAAAAAAGGAAGTGTATTTTCGCTCGGGTAAGCCATACAGAAGTTCTGTAGTATCTGTAAACGCAAAATCATCGCCAAATAAGTCTGTTAGGGTTACAGCTGCGGCTCTTGAAATGACAGAGTGGCCACTGGTATATTCAGGGAATGGCGGTGTTTGTAAAAGAGGTAACCACTCCTCATCGTAATATTGATTAATCAAAGTTTCAGGACGAACAATCAGGGTGTCCCATTTTTCATCCCAACAACTGATAAAAGCATCAAATAAAGCAATGGATACGTTGGCATAGGCATTAATGGTCTCATCGAAAGTACTTTGAGCTTGTCTTGTTGCAATTGCTGTAATGCCAATCCAATGGCCTCCGGGTGTGATTTTTTTAGTGGCAAACATTGCATGGCCACGATGATGCGTTACATAGGGATTACAATCCCAAAACTTAGCTATATCAACCTGTTCTTCGCTTAACTGATTGGTAACTTCGAAAACCTCCATCAACTGCTTTTGAAATGGACTTCCCTCCTTTAAATCAAAAGGTAAAGGATCTTTAGGAGCAAATTGATTTGAAGAATCAATAACCATGGTTCTGATTTCTTTCCAATGGGGCTCAATACCGTCCATATAATCTGGCGGCGTTGGCTTCCAAAATCGATCTTCTTCCTTGATAGTGTATTTTGGGTAAGTTCGCGTTTGATTGTATAGGTCTTTGGAGGCCCACTTTAAAATGGAAGCTGCTACTTCATTGCCATATTTTTCTGACGCTTTAACCACTTTATTCGGAACGTTCAATTCATCTAACTCTACCTTAAAATTTTCTTGAAACAAATCCATCTTATTTTCTGAAAAAATCAGAGCCATACCCACTTTATTAAAAGCAAATAAAGAGGCTAGATGAGGATTGATGTTTTCATCTGAACTGGGTGGAATTGGATTTAACTCTTTTACTTGACCTACTAAAGAATGGTACTTCTCGGGATATTTTAACGCCATTACTTCATAAGCTGCAATTGTAGGGTACAAATAGACCCTTGAAGCCACAGGAGGTGAGAAAATATCATAGACCACAATATCGGTCAAGTTTTGCATGGCACGTTGGAAAAATTCTGGGTCTTGAACTTTTTTAAGATAAGTGGTATCCTTTTCAAAAGAGCATTGGTTGAACAGCATTAGTGAAAGTGCTGCAAAAAAGATTCCTTTCATTTTCATTTTCTTCCAGTATTTAGGTTTAATTGGGGACATTGTTACTCTTATATGCTTTTTTCGAAACAACAAGACAAAAGTAGTATTTTTAGATGAATGATTAATTTCGTTTGATACTTATTAGATGGGGTACAAAGAATGCTAACTAGAACCAACAATAACAAGATTAAGGCAATTAATTTTATTGGATTGGAACAAATAAAAAACCACATAAAGTAAGCTTTATGTGGTTTTAAGTTAAAAATAAAGACTTTTTAGTAATTAGGATCCTGTGTTAATGTGGGTTCTCCTTCTAAGAACGATCTATCAATTGCATAGGTTGGAATGGGATAGAACTGGTTTTTAGGTGCTGTAAACTGCTTGCCTTGAAGGTAAACTCTGTATTTAGATTCTCTGGCAAGGTAATCGTTAAGAACCTCACTTTGAACACCCCATCTTTGAAGGTCAAAGAATCGATTTCCTTCCATAGCCGTTTCCAAACGCGTTTCATAGCGTACCGCTCTTCGCGCTAAACTTTGATCTGTCCAAGCAGCTGTATATTCTACTACATTATAGTTGGCCGCAGGATTAGAAGTTGTAGTATATTCTGGGCGTGTAGCACCTTGAATTGCTTCAGGAATAAAGCCATCGGGATTAGCAGCTCTAGCTCTTAAACGATTTACCAGCGCTCTAGCTTCTTCTAGCTTCCCAAGTTCCACCTTAGCTTCAGCTGCCCAAAGAATTACGTGACCAAGTCTTAGAATTCTAAAGTTGTTCGCAGTAAGGTTACCCCAACCACCAATACCAAAACCATCTGGCTCTGCTACGTGTTTTTTAGAGAAATAAGGCCCTGCATAGGTTAGATCACGAATGTAGTCAACCTGCATGATATGGAATCCTTTGTATAGGATACCTGGGCGACCTACCGTATGATCTAAACGCGGATCAACTGATGGATTTCCAATAGGCTCACCAATATTCGCACCAGTTGGATTGGTAATGTGGTTGGTTTTCCAAGATTCGTCTAATAAGGGAAGACCATCCGCATCTGTTTGGAAAAAATCGACCAAATCCTGAGGAGCTTGAAGGAAACCACAACAACCCCAAGGCGGTGGAGGATTTGTTAGCGCTTGGTGCTATGAAAGAATTTCATAATCAGGGCTTTAAAATTCCTGAAGAAATTGCTTGTATGGGATTTAGCAATTGGAAACTAGCTGAGTTGGTGCGTCCCTCATTAAGTAGTGTAGAACAAAATGGTTACCTCATGGGGCAAAAAGTAGTTCAACTTTTTATAAAAGATCAACAAAGTAAAACGGAGGATAAATCATTCCACACTGAAATTATTCCGGCGGATTTAATCATTCGAGAATCTACTACTCTTGAGACAAAAACTTGATGTTTCTTTTTAAACCCTCAAATTTTGTTCTCTTGACAGCAGTATTTTTAAATACAGTATTAAAAACTGTATCTGTCATTTCTTCCCATTCTTTTTTGGTGAGTGAGAGTAGCTCGGACTGCGGTTCAAAGGCAGCCTGATTGTGAGGTGTTGCAAATCGATTCCAAGGGCAAACGGTTTGACAAACATCACAACCAAAAGCCCAATTATCCATTTTTCCTTGAAATTCAGAAGGAATACTGTCTTTGAGTTCAATGGTTAAATAGGAAATACATTTACTTCCGTCAATTTGATAGGGCTGAATCAATGCCTCTGTTGGGCAGGCGTCTATACAGGCAGTACAACTTCCGCAGTGATCTGTAACGGGTGCGTCATAGTCTAATTCTAAATCGATGATCAATTCTGCAATAAAGAAAAAGGAACCCACTTTTTTGGAAATCAGATTGGTGTTTTTTCCTACCCAGCCTAAACCACTTTTGGCAGCCCAAGCTTTGTCCATTACGGGAGCTGAATCCACAAAAACTCTACCATTGACCTCACCAATTTCCTTATGGATAAACTCCATCAATTCTCTCAACTTTTCTTTGATTACAAAGTGATAGTCTGTCCCATAAGCATAGGATGAAATTTTAGGTGCTTCAGGATCCAGTTGCTTTTGATCGGTATGGTAATTCAACAAAAGAGAGACCACGCTTTTAGCTCCAGGAACGAGTAATCTGGGATCCAATCTTTTGTCAAAATTTCGTTCCATAAAGGACATGTCCCCCTGTCGACCATTATTGAGCCATTGTTCTAATCGAGGAGCTTCCTCCTCTAGAAAATCTGCTTTGGAAATACCACAAGAAAAAAAACCTAGTGAACGGGCTGCTGATTTAATTTTTGTACTGTACGCTGATTGTAAACTCATGAGCGCAACAATTAAAACAAACCTTCTTGATTGTTTTTTATCCGACCTAGGTGAGAATAGGCTCGGGCGGTAACTTCTCTCCCTCTTGGCGTTCTGACGATAAATCCCTGTTGAATTAAAAAAGGCTCATACACTTCTTCTATAGTTTCAGCATTTTCTGAAACTGCAGTAGCCAGAGTAGTAATTCCTACAGGACCTCCTTTAAATTTATCAATCAAAGTTGAAAGAATTTTATTGTCCATTTCGTCCAAACCGTAGGCATCAACTTGAAGTGCCTTCAAGGCAAATTGTGTGATTTTTATGTCAATAGAGCCATTTCCTTTGATTTGTGCAAAATCTCGTACACGTCTCAATAAGCCGTTCGAAATTCGAGGGGTACCTCTACTTCTTCCCGCAATTTCAATAGCTGCGTCCTGATTAATAGGGACTTTGAGAATTTCTGCACTTCTTGTCACAATGGTCGATAATAATTCTGTAGAATAATATTGCAATCGATTACTGATTCCAAAACGGGCACGCATAGGTGCGGTCAATAAACCTGAACGAGTTGTTGCACCAACCAAGGTAAAGGGTTCTAAATTAATCTGAACGGTTCGGGCATTTGGTCCGGACTCTATCATGATGTCGATCTTATAATCCTCCATGGCAGAATAAAGGTATTCTTCCACAATGGGACTCAACCGATGAATTTCATCGATGAATAAAATATCTTGAGCTTGTAAGTTGGTCAATAAGCCTGCTAAATCTCCTGGCTTATCTAATACCGGACCAGAAGTCATTTTAATCCCTACCTCCAATTCGTTAGCTAAAATATGAGCTAAAGTAGTTTTTCCAAGCCCTGGAGGTCCGTGAAATAAGGTATGGTCCAAAGCCTCGCCCCTTTGCTTTGCGGCTTGAACAAAAACTTTTAAATTCTCTAAAATGGCATCCTGTCCTGCAAAATCATCAAATTGTAAAGGCCGTAAGGCACGATCAAAATCCTGCTCTTCAGGCGTAAATTGTTCGTCGGTAGGATCTAAATTTTCGTTCATTACATCAAAGATAATTTTTCTTTTGGTAATACACGGGACCGAAAGCATTTTGGAACACCGCCAAAGGTGAAAACAAAAAAAACCCATCCGTGGGGATGGGTTCTTTTCAGTTTAATTCAATTGTTTGTCATTAGTGTTGCAGTTCTTCCTCTCCTTTTTTGAGCGGAATGTTTTGAGGCACAAAATCCTCTTCATGACCTGGCTTAGAATAGTCATAAGCCCATCGGTGTACATGAGGAATTTCACCTTCCCAGTTTCCGTGGAAATGTTCAACCGGAGCCGTCCATTCAAGCGTATTGGATCTCCAAGGGTTTTGAACTGCTTCTTTACCATAGAACATACTGTGGATAAAGTTGTATAGGAATACGATTTGAGCTGCTCCTGCAATGAGAGCAAATACTGTGATCAAAACATTAATATCTGCTAAATCATCAAAATAAGGGAAGGCTGTATTGGTATAGTATCTTCTAGGAAGACCTGCCATCCCGATAAAGTGCATGGGGAAAAACACACCGTAGGCACATACGGCTGTGACCCAAAAGTGTACATATCCTAAATTTTTATTCATCATACGGCCAAACATCTTTGGGAACCAGTGATACACTCCCGCAAACAAGCCATATAAAGCTGAAATTCCCATTACCAAGTGGAAGTGAGCTACTACAAAATAAGTATCGTGTACGTTGATATCTAATGTACTATCACCTAAAATAATTCCTGTTAATCCTCCAGTAATAAAGGTAGAAACTAAGCCAATAGAAAAGAGCATGGCAGGATTGAGCTGCAGGTTTCCTTTCCAAAGCGTGGTAATGTAGTTAAATGCTTTTACTGCAGAAGGAATCGCAATCAGTAAGGTGGTAAAGGTAAATACCGAACCTAAGAATGGATTCATTCCTGAAATGAACATGTGATGTCCCCATACAATGGTGGACAAAAATGCAATGGCAAGAATCGAAGCAACCATGGCACGGTAACCGAAGATGGGTTTACGCGCATTCGTTGCAATAATTTCAGAGGTAATCCCTAACGCAGGTAAAAGTACAATATATACCTCCGGGTGACCTAAGAACCAGAACAGGTGTTCGTACAATACAGGGGATCCTCCTTGATAGTGCAATACCTCTCCTTGAATAAATATATCGGATAAAAAGAAAGAAGTTCCAAAACTTCGATCCATGATTAATAAAAGGGCTGCCGAAAGCAATACAGGGAAAGAAACTACTCCAATAATTGCAGTTACAAAAAAGGCCCAAATTGTAAGCGGCAAACGCGTCATACTCATCCCTTTTGTTCTAAGGTTGATTACAGTTACAATGTAATTCAATGATCCCAACAAAGAAGAAGCAATAAAGATAGCCATAGAGACTAACCAAAGTGTCATACCAGTTCCAGAACCAGGCTGGGCTTGAGGCAGGGCACTTAAGGGTGGGTAAATGGTCCATCCTGCTGCTGCCGGACCTGCTTCTACAAATAAAGAAAGTACCATGATGACACTAGAAACGAAAAATAACCAAAAGGAAATCATGTTTAACAAGCCTGAGGCCATATCACGTGCTCCAATTTGTAGAGGGATTAAAAGGTTACTAAACGTACCACTCAATCCAGCGGTCAATACAAAAAAGACCATGATGGTTCCGTGGATTGTAACCAAAGCCAAATATACGTTGGGATCCATAACTCCGTCTGGTGCCCACTTTCCTAATAGAACTTCAAAAATTCCAAAGGGTTGTTCAGGCCAAGCCAATTGTAAACGGAATAAAAGGGACATGGCAATACCGATAATTCCCATAAATAATCCTGTAATTAAATACTGTTTAGAGATCATTTTATGATCCTGACTAAAGATGTATTTGGTTACAAAAGTTTCTTTGTGATGATGTCCGTGATCCTCTTCTGTATGTACTGCTGCTGCTGTTGACATAATCTTTTTTTTTAATTTTTAATTATTGAATTACTTCTGCAAAGGTTTGCTGAGAAGTCATCCATTCTTCAAATTCTTTTTCTGTTTCTACTATAATCTTCATTTGCATATTGTAATGTGATGCTCCACAAATTTTATTACAAAGTAAAAGAAAATCAAATTCATAAGGATCTAACGCCGTATCTCCACTTGCCACAAGCTCCTTACTTTTTTCAACTCTAAGTTTATTAATCTTTTTAACCTTGGCTGTCATGTCAGGATCAATTCGCATTTCCTCAGTTGTCTTGTTTGGTGTAAAAGCAAACTCAGTAATCATCCCCGGAACGCAATTCATTTGTGCTCTGAAAAAAGGCATATAGGCCGAATGTAATACGTCTTGAGAACGCATTTTAAAAATGACTTCTCTACCCACTGGTAAGTGTAATTCTTGAACCACTACGTCGTCAAATCCGTTAGGATCTGTTGCATCTAAACCTACTAAATTCCTGCCTTCAAAATCTTGAAGAAAGCGCACATTCGCATCTCCTAAAACTCCATCTTCTCCTGCATAGCGTGCTTTCCAGTTAAATTGTTGTGCGTATAGCTCAACCACTAAAGCTTCATCGTTTTCCTCTACCGTCATGATATCTGTCCAAGTGTAAAGACCGTATAAAATTAATCCAGCAAGAGTTATTACAGGAATGATAGTCCAAATCATTTCCAGTTTTTCATTGTCAGCGTAGAACAAAGCCTTTTTACCTTTTTCTCCACGGTACTTATATGAGAAATAATGCAATAACGCTTGAGTGATTGTTTGAACAAAGAATATAATAGCAAACGAAATCCACATCAAGTTATCATAATCAGCGCCGTGTTCAGAAGCTGCATCAGGTAATAAAACATCACCATAATTCCAAAATGAGAAAATCGTAATCCCGTAGATAAAAATCAGAAAGGCAAACATCAGCTTTCCATTCAGGTTGTTGTCCGAATCGTCAGCTACTTGAGTATTGACTTTCTTTGCCTGTGAAAGTTCGAAAATCTTAGTGATTTGCCATATTGAAATGGCAATCAAAACAAGTACAGAAAGTATCAAAAATATATTCATTTATCTTTTCGATTTTTTTTAATAATGAAAACGTTCACTCTCTCCCATAAAGGGGTCACCTTTCGCCAGTAAAGGTGCTTTTGTTAATTCGCTAAATACAACATAGATGAAAAGACCTAAGAAGAATAAAAATCCTCCTATTTCTGCAATTCCAATAAACCATTGATCTCCTACTGCAGAGGGCATAATCATATTAAACACATCCATGTAATGTCCTAGAATAATGACAATACCCGCCATTACAATAAAATAATTGATTCGTTTATAATCACTGTTCATTAAAATCAACAGTGGGAAAATAAAATTCATAACTACCATTCCAAAGAAAGGCAGGTTGTAATCTTCTATTCGTGTCATAAAGTAAGTGACTTCTTCCGGTATATTGGAATACCAAATCAACATAAATTGTGAAAACCATAAGTAGGTCCAAAAGACACTAATACCAAACATGAATTTTCCGAGATCATGAATATGACTGTCATTTACAAACTCTAAATATCCTTTCGATTTTAGATATATGGTAATTAGCGCAATGGCCGTAATTCCTGAAACAAACATACTGGCAAAAACATACCATCCAAACAAAGTACTAAACCAGTGTGGATCAATCGACATAATCCAGTCCCAAGACATCATGGATTCGGTAACAATATAAAAGACCAAAAATCCTGCTGAAATTCTAAAGTTCTTTTTGTGGTTGGAAATATCATCTGCTTGGTCTTGGGCCAAGGAAAATTTTCTTGAAAAATAACGATAAGTCGCCCAGCCGCCAATGTAAATCAGCGCACGGACTAAAAAGAAAGGAACATTTAAAAATCCTGTTTTTCCGGCAATTAATTTATCATGAGCAACTACTTCTGGATCCATCCAAATAAAGAGATGGTTAAAATGCATACTCGAAAGAGCTAAAATTGCAATAACGATTATACCTCCTGGAAGCATATACGCTGTGATGCCCTCCATGACTCTATATAGAACTGGAGACCAACCTGCCTGTGCTGCACGTTGAATTGCATAAAATGCCAAAACTCCAAGAGAGATCATAAAGAAAAAGAATGCTGCAACATAAAGTGCTGCCCAAGGTTTATTACTCAACTGATGAAATACATGCTCATCGTGTTCGGCATCGTGGGATTCGCCATGCGCTGTTGTTGCATGTGCTTCGTTTCCATTTTGGTGTGCGGTGTCGTGAGTTTCTTCCCCATAAGTATCAGCAGCTTCATCAGAGTGAAGGTTGTCTTCGTTGTGATCAGAATTCGCATCTGGTGTTGCATGGGTGTCAGAAGTGTCATGGGACGATCCATGTTCCTCTCCGTGATTTGCGGCGACCATAGCTTTAGCTTCAGCAATAGTTGATGGCGCACTAAGGAATCCATAGACTAGTCCTATGAAACCAATAGCCATGAATATGAAGGCTAAATTTCTAAGTTTATTTGGAAAGGTATACATCATTTGTTTTCCTTAAATATTATTTAACTAGCTTATTTCTTAATTCCATAACATGCTGTGCGATTTGCCAACGCTCTTCAGCATTGACTTGACCTGCATGTGAACCCATGGCATTTTTTCCGTACATCAGTACGTGATAGATACTACCGGGTGTAATTTCTCTGTCTGCATAACTAGGAACTCCTAGAAATTTTTCTCGAGTCATTAAAATACCTTGACCATTGCCTTTATTTCCATGACATACAGCGCAATAAATTCCATAAAGCTCTTTGCCGTTGGCAAGATTATTTTCTGTATCCATTATGGGTGAAATCAATTCAGCTTTTGCAGCTTCATAGCCCTCATTAGTGTCAGGGTAATCGTAAGGCTCCCAACCTCTCATTACGGATCCTACTACTGGGATTTGAGCTTCAATTCCATTTGCGAATGCATCCGTATCTGCATAGGTTTCATAACCTACTGGCTCATACATGTTAGGAAAATATTGGTAATTGGGTTTGGAGGGATTAAAGCAAGACTGCATTCCCAAAGTAACAATTACACAAAACAATAGGTTTTTATAACTCATCTATTCTGACTTTTCTATTATTGAAACATCTATGGCTCCTGACTTTTTTAAGAGTTTTTCAAGCTCCTTCTCATTGTCATGAATTCCTATTTCTACAAGAAATTTATCATCTGTAGTTAAGGGATTAGGATTTTCTGCTTTTTTAAAGGGCCACAATTTACTTCTCATATAAAATGTAATCACCATCAAGTGAGCTGCAAAAAATACAGTCATCTCAAACATGATTGGTACAAAAGCAGGCATGTTTTCTAAGTATGAAAAACTTGGTTTTCCTCCAATATTTTGAGGCCAATCATCGATCATTATAAAATTCATCATCGCCACAGCAACACACAAACCAATACATCCATAGATGAAAGCCATGATTGCAATACGAGTTTCTTCAAGTCCTAAGGCCTTATCTAGCCCGTGAACTGGAAATGGTGTATACACCTCTTCAATATGGTGCTTTTCAGAACGAATCATTTTGACGGCGCTTAAAAGCACGTCGTCGTCGTCGTAAAGGGCATGTACTACTTTATTACTCATGATTTACCGTCTCTTAATTTTTTATACTTCTCACCAGAAGCTTTTAATATTGTT
>ENA-OUOG01000512-OUOG01000512.1-marine-metagenome-genome-assembly--contig:-NODE-512-length-51140-cov-4.515853_pt1 | contig 51140 bp, 43 predicted proteins | sample MGYA00248635_ERZ508505 | MGnify/ENA primary metagenome ERZ508505 (study PRJEB26176, sample SAMN06267871) | marine metagenome | isolation source: Saanich Inlet, British Columbia, Canada | place: Pacific...
ATAAAAGTTTCTACCATTTTTATTGCCTCTTTTTCAGTTGTATATCGAGCTGGAATACAAAGAATATTAGCATTATTATGTTGACGTATTAATTCAACAATTTCATTTTTCCAACACAACCCTGCTCTAATTCCTTGATATTTATTAGCAGTCATAGCAACGCCATTTGCACTTCCACATAAAAGAATTCCAAAGTCAACATGTTTTTTTTCTACATCTTTTGCAACAGGGTGAACAAAATCAGGATAATCTACACTTTCACTGGAATCTGTTCCATAATTTGTAACTTCTATATTCTTTGATTTTAAAAATTCAATTATTTTGAATTTGTATTCCGTTCCAGCGTGGTCATTCCCTATAGAAATTTTCATAAGCAAGTGATTAATTGTATAAATGTAAACTTACAAAAAATAAAAATGTTTATACTTTTATTTATATCCTGTTGATAAAAAAAAATAGATAGTGAAAACTAAGTTTGTTTCTTATTATAATATTTGTCATTAGAAAAATTAATGATTAAAAAAAGTTTAATTATTATTTTTAATTCATTTCAATATTGTTTATGCATAAATTTTGCATTCAAAAATAAACATAGTACCAACATAAAACAATTTAAACAATTTTAACATTAATGAGCTTTAATGTTAAAATAATATATTGGGATTTTGCAAATCATACAACCTTGTCTTTATACCTCATGAACAACCCCACAGAAATTATAATTGCTCCTAAAAACAACCAGTCATCAAAATTTCTAAATGCAGGTTTAATTGATCTTAATTGATTTTTCTTAGCAACAACTTTTTTCTTAGCTGGCGCTTTTTTTGCCACTGGTTTCTTTGCTACTGCTTTTTTTGCAGCGGGCTTCTTCGCTGCTGGTTTTTTAGTCACTGCCATAAACTAGATCTCCTCTTACTAAACGAACCCACGATCCGAATGGCAAACGCCAAAAAACGAAGCAGTTAAGTTCATGCCAACAGATTGCTTCGAAAACCATTTTTTCGCAAGAGATTTTAGCAAAACTTAAACTCAAAATAATGAATGATAATAATCATCCTCATGCAGTCTTATGAATTCAATTCTTCACGAAGCATTTCTAATGCCAACCACTCTTCTTCAAGCTCAAGCATTGTTTGTTTCAAACGTTCCAAATTTGCAGCACTCTGATGAAACGCGTCCGGATCGCGCCCAAAGAAATCGGCATCAGCGAGCTTAGCTTCAAGAGCTTCAATTGTGAGGTTTAAGGTGTCAATCTCAGAGGGTAATTGCTCAAGTCGAAAACCTTGCTTATAACTCAATCGTGCTTTGCGACCGCCGCCTGGTTTCTCTTTCATATTTTTATCAGCAGAAACAGAAGGCCGCGCTCCCTTGAGGTCAGCTGCAGCGTTTTTCTTTTGCGCCATCATGTCCGAATAGCCACCAGAGTATAAAGTCCAAATACCCTCGCCTTCTGCGGCAATTGTATGTGAAACAGTTCGGTCTAAAAAATCACGATCGTGGCTTACGATAATTATTGTCCCAGGATAACTCGCTAACATTTCTTGCAAGAGATCAAGCGTTTCAAGATCGAGATCATTTGTCGGCTCATCCATAACTAAAAAGTTTGAGGACTGTCTTAGCCCGCGCGCTAGAAGCAATCGCGCCAACTCACCCCCAGATAAAATATTTGCTGGCGTCCTCATTTGCGACGCATGGAATAAAAATTGACGCATATATCCAATAACGTGAACGGTCTCTTCGCCAACACTGACCAGATCACCTGCCCCATCAGTCAGCGCGTCTTTAATTGTCCAATCTGGCTGAATCCCTGAACGCTTTTGATCGAGAATAAGTGGCTCCAGCTTCTTCCCCAGTCGAATAATACCCGCATCAGGGCTTTCTTCTCCCAGTATCATTTTCAAGAGCGTGGTTTTTCCGGCCCCGTTTGGTCCAACAAGCCCCACTCTATTGCCGCGCGCGATGATAAAAGACAAATCTTTTATAAGCAGATGGTCGCCATAAGACTTGGACACATGATCAAATTTTACAACTAATTTTCCTGAACTTTCGCCCTCTTGCGACTCCATAGAAACAGACCCGGTTGGGCCGAGATAAGTATCGCGTGTGTTTCTCAATTCAAATAGTTCTTTAACGCGCCTCACATTTCGTCGGCGCCGTCCCGACACACCATGGCGCAACCAATCCTCTTCGCGCGCAATTTTTCGGTCCAGCTTATCTTGGCTGACCGCTTCTTGTTCAAAAAAGCGATCGCGCCAATCCTCAAAATGAGAAAAGGATGTGCCTGTATTATGCGTCTTGCCTCGGTCTAACCAAACTGTCTCGGTTGCCATATTTTGCAAGAACCGACGATCATGGCTCACCAATACCAAAGCCGCAGGGTGAGCCCTTAGAACCGACTCCAGCCACTCAATTGCAGGCAGGTCAAGATGGTTGGTTGGCTCATCGAGCAGTAATATGTCCGGCTGACATGCCATGGCTTGCGCAAGCGCGACGCGGCGTAATTCGCCCCCGGACAAATTTTTAATATATGCATCAGGCTGAATGTGTAGGTCTGCCATGAGCTGATAAGCCTTTTGACGATCTTCATTGCCAAAGACATCTTCAAGAATGACCTCTTCTGTTGTTTTCGTCTCAGGGAATACCGGGCTTTGCGCTAAATAACGAACGACGATTCCGGGCTGGACAAAAACCTCGCCATAATCAGGCTCGACCAAGCCAGCCGCAACCTTTAAGAGCGTCGACTTACCAGAACCGTTGCGACCAATCAAACATAACCGCGCATGTCTTGAAACTGAAAGTTGGGCTCCATCCAATAAAGGATCACCACCAAAGGATAATGAAATATCTGATAAGTATAGCAATGGTGGCGGTGCGGACATTTATATGTAACCCTCTTGCATATCATGCTGGGATAGCTCCGGTAATCCGGACTAAACTTATCCCTTTTCCCATATCAAATTAAAATTAGCGACGACACTTAAATGTCACACATTTTTCTTTTGCCCGAACACCTTATCCTGCACATCCAAATCGCCACGAGGGCATTTTAGATTTTCGTGATGCGATAGCCTGCGCGCGGGTAATGAATGAGCAATTGGCCAAGCTGGGCATCATCCCGAATGAGTGCAACCTCATCCGCGCGTTGCCATGCAATAACACCATCGGTTGTTTCACGACCATAATCGTCAGCCTGAACACGAACCATTTGCCCAATAGAAAGGCCATGAACGTTCTCAACGCTATCATGAGGCGGCGTCATATCTGGCGTCAAACTTTTTGCTAGATCAAGCGCGGCTTGCGGGTCGAGGTCTTGGCGCTGACCTTGGCCCATTTCACGCACCCGGTTGCGCCATAGCATTAGGGACTCGAATTGCTCAACAATGCTATTTTGAGAGGGCGCAAGAGAAGCAAAATTTATGACATGAAATACAGCTGCATCCGCCAAGGTAAACACATCCCCGAGCAAAAACGGTGTATGACTTAACTGCTTGTTTAGTCGTAAACATGCTTGTGTAAATTGCTCACGCATAAAAGGGGCTGCATCTGCGAGATTGCGCGATGAAAAACCTTCTGACATAGCAGCGCGGTCTTCCATAAATTCAGGCGGCAAGAGACTAATCATCTCCATAATGGTTGGACCTGCAACTTGCGTGAACAAACGATGGTCAGACCAATCCGCAATTATCTCTGCAATCCCGACCAAGGCTGGAGGCGTTAAAGCCGGGTCCGGCATTCGCGCTTCAATTTCGCGTACAATAAGTTTCGTATCGCAATAAACATGAGCGCCGATTTGCATAACTGGAATACGACGATAGCCTCCAGTAAGCGGAGTTAAGTTGGGTTTAGGCGCAATATTGGGCTGTTCGACAGCATGCCATTTGGCATTCTTATGTGCAAAAATCTTCCTTATCTTTTCCGAAAAAGGTGACATCTCATATTGATGCAAAATAAAATCAGTTTCTAATACACTCATAGGAGCCTTTTCCTTCTCTTTTGCGTCGACTTTAAACGCTTATTAATGTCTCATAACCAAATACCATATGTCATGACACCACTCACCCTTATATACAACCTGCAGGTTATACAACTATTCGATAATATTCTGGGTAAAGCAGCACTCACCCTCACATTCGTAAAGTAGGATAACATGAGGCTCTAAAACCTTAGCGGCATAAAGCGTAATTTTATATATGCGCATTGATCGACACAATGATAAATCAATGACCTTTACAAATAGAGTTTCGGGTCGATAGACTATTTGAGGAGAAAAAATCATGCATCGTTTACCGCTACCAGCTCAAGAGCTAAAGACAGCCCTCAATGCCGCAGATCTGCGCATTCTTATTATGTGCTTATACCAAATCACAGGCGACCCTAAATGGATCAGCGATGCCTTTAAGCCAATACGCGACAATAACATAGTTGCTCACCCTGATTCTGGCCTAACTCCTGATCAGCGCGCTGATATTCTCAAAACAGCTGAAAGCATATTAACCGACCCGCAGCAAAATATAACGATGGACGTGCCAGATACAGACCTCATGGCAACACTCCTCAACCATTGCATCGGCGAACATGTTGCCCCCGAATATGCCCCAATGATGCGCGAGCAAATGGGTTTTCAAGACCTCTGGGCAGAGATTGAAAACACACCAACAGACGCGGCGGCACCGAAAGTCATCATTGCTGGTTGTGGCATTTCAGGCCTCCTCATGGGCTATACGCTCAAAAAATATGGTGTTGATTTTACAATTTTTGAAAAAAACCCCGACCTCGGCGGAACATGGTTTGAGAACAAATATCCCGGCTGTGGCGTCGATACACCAAATCACTCTTATAGTTTTTCCTTCACAGACCCCTATCCATGGTCGCGTTATTTCTCACCGCGCGATGAAATTTTCGATTACATAAAACGTTCAGCAGAGCAATTTGATATCTCTGATCATATTCAGTTCAACACAAAAATCATGCAGGCAGAATGGTGCGAAGCAAGCCGTAAATGGCAGATCAGCACCCAAGGAGCCGACCACAATACAAGCATCACCAAAGCCGATATTTTTATTTCTGCCGTAGGCCAGCTCAACACACCATCAATTCCAGATATTTCAGGCCTATCCAATTTTAAAGGGACTGCATTTCACACGGCGCGCTGGCCCGAGAATATTGACCTCAATCATAAAAAAGTGGCCATTATTGGAACTGGCGCATCGGCCATGCAAATTGTCCCTGAAATTGCTGATCACGTCAGTCAGCTCGATATTTATCAGCGCCAAGCCCAATGGGCCCGCCCAATCAAAGGCTATCACGAACCCATTAGCGCCGACCAACAATGGCTTATTGATAATGTTCCATTCTATCTGCAATGGTTCCGCTTCACCTTTATCTGGCGTTACGGAGATGGTCTTTTGCCCACCATTCATCGCGCCGCGGACTGGGACAAGCAAGATTCGGTCAGCCCTGCCAATGATCGTCACCGACAACAAATGACGCGATTTATAGAGGAAAAATTATCTGACCGGCCAGACCTTATGGAGAAATGTATCCCCAATTACCCGCCTTATGGGAAACGCATTTTGCTCGAAAATAATTGGTATGAAACGCTGAAGAAACCCAATGTAAATTTAATAAGCACTGGCATCACTCATATTGGTGAAGACCATATCGTGACGCAGGATGGCAAACATCAGCCATGCGATATTTTAGTTTTATCAACTGGCTTTCAAGTCACCCACATTGTTTCGCATCTCAATATTATCGGACGCGACGGCCAAAACTTAAAAGACGTTTGGCAGCAAGATAACCCAAAGGCTTATATTGGGTTTAACGTTCCAGGCTTTCCCAATTTCTTCATGCTCTTAGGTCCAGGAACAAGTTTAGGCCATGGCGGGAGTGCAATTTTTCAGGCCGAGTGCCAAGTAAAATATATTATGAACGCGATCCAGCATATGCGGAGAAATAACATCACGTCTTTGGATATTAAGCCCGAGGCTTATACAGATTATGTCGCCAAACATGATGCCGCACATAATGAACTCATATGGACGCACCCGCAATTGGATACTTATTACCGCAATCGCCATAATCGGGTTTTTTCAGTCATGCCGTGGCGCCTCGTGGACTTTTGGCACATGACCCACCAATTTGACCCAAAGCCCTATATCGCTGCCTAGAGTAGAAGGTTCAACAATATGAAAATGCATTTTTTATCAGGCGGCCGACTAACATTACCATGCGCGGCTTATTACCCAAATAGTCCAGAAAACAGCTGGTTTGAGCTTCCCGTCATCACCGCTCTTTTGCGACATAAACAAGGAAATATTATGTTCGACACTGGTTGTCACCCCGATGCCGCAATAGACTCGCCTATTGGGGCATCTTCTCGCTGGGCCGGCCTTGGTGACTTTATCAAACCACTATTTAAAGAGGCGGATACCCTACCCCACCAACTCACTCGCCTGGGCTTAACGTGTGATGATATTGACGCCGTCGTCTGCTCACATCTTCATATTGACCATTGCGGTTGTAATTCGTTTTTTCCTAAGGCGACTATTATATGCCACGCGGATGAGCTCGCCGCCGTTAAACAAGACGACGCAGCCCTGAGGGGATATTTTGAAAGTGACTGGAACCACGATCAAGTGTTTCAAACCGTCAATCAACAGCATGATGTTTTCGGTGATAATCGCATCACACTCATACCAGCCGCTGGTCACACAGCAGGCATGATGATCGCACGCGTTGAACTTGACCAAGACGGACCATTTGTTTTGGCATCTGACGCAGTGCCTGTTGCCAATAATATGGAAGATGATTTCATACCTCTCAACAGCTGGGATGATGCCCTAACCCTCAAAACGACAAAGTCTATTGCGCAGATGCGCGAGAGGGGTGATCAGATCATTTTTGGGCATGACGATGCCCAGTGGCAAACACTCCGCAAAGGAGATGCCTTCTATAGCTAATTGATCTATAAAAGCTCAGTAAAACTATAAATAACTTTCAGCCAATCCGGAGAATAGAAATGACGTCCCATCGGCCATATTTGTATACAGCAGGGCTTATCGCCATTGGCGCTCTTATCATGCTGGGAGCGATTGAGTTTAATCGAGACAAATTTAAAATTGATCACGACCGCTTTTCGCTCATCGACACTCATTACCAATCCGCACAAGATGCCGGTGAAATGCCTGGCGCTCGCGCGGTCATTTTTCAGGGTGATAAAGTTATTTATGAACGCAATTGGGGCTATCAAAATATCGCGTCAAAAACACCGATAAAAGACGACACCATTTTTCATCTCTTCTCAATGACCAAACCAATCACCTCGGTTGCGGTGATGATCTTGTTCGAAGAGGGCAAGTTGCTATTGCATGAGCCAATAGCAAAATATATTCCTGAGCTAGCAAACCTTCGTGTCTATGACCCTGCGGGCACCGGCAACCCGCCCACACGTGCTGCCAAACGCCAACCAACTATTTCAGATTTCATGAAACATACATCAGGCGTGACATATGGCGTTTTTGATGGCTCACCGGTGGGCGCATATTATCGGCAAAATAAAGTTGATCCTGATCCGACCACAGACTTGCAAGAATTTGTTCGTCGGCTTGGACAAGCACCGCTCGCATTTGAGCCCGGAGCGCATTGGAACTATGGCGTATCCACAGATGTTCTAGGAAGACTGGTCGAGGTTGTATCTGGACAAAAATTTAGTGTCTTTTTGCAAGAGCGTCTTTTTGATCCCCTTAAAATGGTTGATACAAATTTTCACTATAAACCAGAAAGCAGAGATCGGGTCGCCACAATTTATGCACCAGAAGGTGTGCCCGCAAAGCTAGCCACACAAGGGTTTCGCGCAAAAGCGACAGGGCCAGGGCTTGAACCCCTTACGCAAAACATGCTGACCTCATATGAACCAGAAACCAAAATGGAAAGTGGCGGCGGCGGCCTTATCTCCACAACAGCTGATTATTTGCGCTTTGCGCGCATGCTTCTCAATGGCGGTAGTTTGGACGGACAGCGCATTTTGTCACCTATGACTGTCAATTTAATGCGCCGAGATGCCATGGGTGGTACCGAACCGCGGGAACGTTTAACCGCCATAGCAGTTGGCAAAGGTATTGGCTTTGGACATGGCTTTGGCATGATCACCAATCAAGCAATGGCTGGTGTAGCTTTGCCAGATAACTCATTTTTCTGGGGTGGTGCTGCTGGAACCTTTTTCTGGGTCGACCCTGACAACCAACTTATTGGCATGTTTATGACGCAAATTTTGCCGCACCGTACGACATTACGGCAAGATATCTGGCCACTCACATATCAGGCAGTTTATCAAACCAGACCATAATACTCGCAGCAGATATGTGCTTAAAAAAAGGCTGGCAGAGAACCTCTCCGCCAGCCTTTTACATTTTAAGGGTTAACGGCTTTATGCGCCGTTTAGGTCAGCAAATGTCTTGCCCTCAGCAACGAGTTTTTCAAGCAAGGCGGCTGGCTGCCAAAAATCATCTCCATCTTGCTCTTGGAAACCCTTGAGCGTTTCAACAATCTTTTTCAAACCAATTGTATCCGCATATTGCATCGGCCCGCCTCGGTAAACAGGCCATCCGTAACCATTGACCCAAACAACATCAATATCGCTTGGCCGGGCACTAATGCCTTCTTCTAAAATCTTAGCGCCTTCATTGATCATTGGATAAATGCATCTTTGCAAAATCTCTTCTGAAGAATAGTCACGACGTCGCTTTTGGAGCTTTTCGGAAAACTCAAGAATGAGATTCTCAACATCGGCATTTGGCGAAGCCGCACGCGTTTCTGGATCATAGTCATAATAACCAGCACCTGTTTTTTGACCACGACGTCCCATTTCACACAAACGATCACGCAATGTTTCGCCATTGGATTTGGTCGCATCCCATCCAAGATCAAGACCAGCAAGGTCAGACATCGCAAACGGACCCATAGGCATACCAAACTCATATAAAACGCGGTCAACATCCCAAGGCATGCAGCCTTCAAGAATCATTTTCTGGGACTGGAACTGACGCTGAGCCAGCATACGGTTGCCAATAAAGCCATGACAGACACCCGATACAACGGCAATTTTCTTGATCCGCTTACAAAGATCCATCGCCGTTTTCATGACGCTTGCAGAAGTCGCCTGACCGCGGACGATTTCAACCAATTTCATAATATTTGCGGGACTAAAGAAATGGAGGCCAACGACATGATCGGGGCGTTTGGTCGCTTGAGCGATCGCATTGAGATCAAGTGCTGAAGTATTCGATGCAAGAATAGCCCCATCTTTAACAATGGCATCGAGGGTTGAGAAAATATCTTTCTTCAAGTCAAGGTTTTCAAAAACAGCTTCAATCACCAAATCACAATCGGCTAATGAATCCATGCTTAAGCTCGGTGTCAAAAGGGCCATGCGCTGATCCACTTCATCTTGGCTAATGCCGAGACGTTTCGCACTGCGTTCAAAGTTTTTACGCATTGTTGCAACACCGCGGTCTAATGCCTCTTGGTTCGTTTCAACCATAGTCACAGGAATACCCGCACTTAAGAAATTCATCGAGATACCGCCACCCATAGTGCCGGCGCCAATGACACCGACCGACTGAACCTGAATGCTTGGTGTATCAGGTGTCACATCTGGGATTTTATTGGCGCGACGCTCGGCAAAGAAATAATGCCGTTGCGCGGCGGATTGCGTGCCTGCAATAAGCGCGACAAAGCGACGGCGCTCCTCGGCAAGGCCTTCATCAAAGGGCTTATTCACGGCATCTTCAATACACTGAATAATGGCCTCTGGGGCATCAAAGCCACGGGCGCGTTTTGCAACGATTTTGCGATAGGTTTCGAAAATAGCTGGGTTATCACGCGCAGGCTGCAACTTTTCTTCAAGGTCACGTACCCGCGTTAATGGCTTGTTTTCAGCAATCACTTTTTGAGCAAAGGCACGCGCGCCAATGCCGAGGTCATCAACAATCTCGTCAATAAGCCCACATGCGAGGGCCGACTGTGCGTCAATAGGATCCCCAAGCACCATCATCTCAAGCGCTTTTTCTACACCCACGATACGGGGCAAGCGCTGTGTGCCGCCAGCACCAGGCAAAAGACCAAGCTTAACTTCCGGAAGACCAAATTTGGCAGAGGCAACGGCAACGCGATAATGACAAGTTAGAGCTGTTTCTAAGCCGCCACCAAGTGCAGTTCCGTGAATCGCTGAAATAACTGGCTTAGATGAGTTTTCAATCGCCTCTAGTGCCAGATTAAAATCCACACCTTTGCTGGGTCCACCGAGCTCACGAATATCAGCCCCAGCGATATAAGTACCACCCTGACAAATCAGCACGATCGCCTTGGCATCTTCAAGTGTATTTGCTTTCGTGACGCCCTCATAAATACCATCACGCACATGCCAACTTAGGGCATTAACCGGCGGATTATCAATTGTAATAAATGCGACATTGTCCTCAACACTTAACGTGACTGTTTCACTCACTTTCATCATCTTCTTCTCCCTGACCTAACACCACGCTAAGATTTCACGTCGCTGTGTGTTTAAAATAAACCGTTATTGGAATAGCTACTCTACATAGCCTTAACATAATACGAGGCAAAGTCATGCGGCAAGCCTGTACATAAACCCGAAATAATGACCTATGCTGAAACCGGTAAAGGGTGCCAAATATCCGTAATTTTTCCGTCGTCAAATATTGCTATATTGGGAAATTGTAAGAATACGGCTTCACTTTGGTGGGGCCTTAAAAACACATAGTCATCAACCTTTATTTTTAAATTCGGAGGCGCCAGCAATAAATCCTGATTGCTCGAACGTCCAAAAATGTCGCTATAAGTCAAGCCACGCGGAAACACAGGCGACGCCATCCAATATCCGCCATGCACAAAAATCTTTTGGCCAGGCTGTACATTTCCGACAACACCATTGGCAAATTCATGGGCGGGAAATTCAACACCCTTACTTACTTTTAACGCTGGTGTGGCAATAAAAGCAGCGGGCTTAAATCGACGCAATAAAGGAATATCAAAATCGCTGGGCTTAACAAGCGCAGACCCTGCCGCCAATTCATTTGAGTGCTGCATATTTTTATATAAACCAAATGTTGGGCTGCCAGCTGTATTCCGTATAAGTGAACTCAAAACACCAACGCCAAACTGGGTTGCAATTTGGTCGTAAGTATCATCTAAAATTTTCCAAGCACCGCGTTTTGCACGGTCACGCCAACCCTCAATATCAGGGATTTTCGTCAAATGAGGCTCATACCCCATTGTCCCCGAAAGCGTAAGATGTTGACTGCGCTGTAAAATATCCAGCCCAGCCTGCAAATGTGCCCCTGGAGAAAAACCACCGCGATGTAATCCAACATCCAACTCCAAACTAATTCGAAGCTTGACGTTAAAGCCGCGTGCAATGGCCTCATAAGCCGCAAGTCTCTCTGGCGTATCGACCAACCACTGAATATGACCCTGTTTACGCTTCAAACCCGCCGGCAATTGCGCAAGGAATGACGCCAAGCGTTTTTCCGGTAACGGCTTCCCAAGTAATTGATCCGCATTTGGAAAAGCTTTTAACAATTGCCCTGTCATCTCGGCATTAAAACTCATCAGCCTGTTTGAGCGCGTTTTCTTCATAACAAAGTTTAATAGCGCAGGGCTCGGCAGGGACTTGGCAACAATGCGATAAGCCATGCCTTGAGGTAACATATGCTGGAAAAGCTCAATATTATGGCGCAACCGCGCTAAGTCGATAACCAATAGTGGTTCAGAAAACCCGTCATGGGCCAGCGCATTTGCGAGAGAATGAAAATATTGGCGGTTCACACTTTAAACTTTCTATTCATGTCATACCCAAACCTGTATCAGATAAGTCTGCATAGAAAATATTGAAAAATAAAGAGCCGTTTCTAAAAGTCATCATAAAATAATAGCGGCTTATGGGAGTGATCTCATAATTATAGTGTTAATTATGAGAAAGATGGGCCAAACTAAGACAGATAGAGCGTAATTATTCTGAAAAGCAACCGGCATGGCCCTAAAAAACGACACTGATCAATCTGCATTTAAATATAAGAATTATGATTATCTGGATTCATTTGAAGGCCTGCCTGCGCTCGCCCCAACCAAAATCAACAAACTTTCGATCAGTTATATACGTTCCATTTTACCAGGTTTCGCCTGCGCTGCCATGATCAGCTTATCGGCAATGTTTTTGGCCGAGCATTATTTAGCACCTGCTGTTTTTTTTGCTCTCTTGCTTGGACTTGCGGTTAATTTCTTATCCACCATTGAGACGACACGCATCGGTCTTGATTTTGCGGCAAAGGACCTTCTGCGCATTGGCATTGCTATATCGGGTGCACAAATAACATTCCAAGAAATTTCTGCCCTTGGCCTTGATGTTGTTATTGCCGTTATCATTATTGTCGCAATCACCTTCTTTTCGGGCGTCGGGATTTCCCGTTTATTAAAACTCCCAAAGGAGCTTGGCTTTCTCTCGGGTGGCGCTGTCGCCATTTGCGGCGCTTCTGCAGCCTTGGCCGTGTCATCCGTTCTACCCGCGAGCAAACATCTCGAGCGCAACACTATTTTTATAATCGTCTGCGTTGCAACATTCTCAACCATAGCCATGATTGCTTATCCCATTATTAGTGACCTCATGGGGCATTCTGAGTTTGAAGCTGGTATTTTCTTCGGGGCATCGATTCATGACGTCGCGCAGGTTTTGGGCGCTGGTTATGCTGTCAGTGACACCTCTGGCGAAGTCGCGACCATTACTAAATTATTACGCGTCGCCCTCTTATTCCCAATCGTTGCCTTAATCGCTATTTTTATTGGCGCGCGGACAGGCTTGTCATCAACACCAAAAGTTCCTGGATTTTTAATTGGTTTTCTTGTGGTTGTGGCCCTTAACTCATTTCAACTTATTCCAGAAGAGCTGTCTAAACTAATGTCGCAAGGGGCCCGCATGTTTCTCATATTTGCGGTTGCCGCATTGGGCGTTAAAACCAGCTTTAACTCCCTCAGAGAAGTCGGGTGGCGACCTATACTTATGGTCTTTGCTCAGACCGCTTTAATGGCAGGTCTCGCCCTTTCTTTCATCGCCCTGCGATAATGATGAGACCGCATCTCACGCGGGCTTCTCAAATAATCTAACACAATTATCTTTGAGCTGAATTTCCCTCTCATCGACAAACGACTTCTGATAAATGACTCATTAACTGTCCTCATCAATTAATGATGAAGAATAAGCACTCAAATGTTGAGAAAAACAAATTTGAAACGGATGAAGGAAATGTGGCGCACCGGGGAAGATTCGAACTCCCGACCCCTTGATTCGTAGTCAAGTACTCTATCCAGCTGAGCTACCGGTGCTAACACTTGGTTTGAGTAGCCGATCTTGATAAAGAATGCAATACTCTTAACCTAACTCGCTGGTTACAAAGTCGGCCAGCTCGACGCCATCCTCTCTTTGACGCGCCATTAACGGCAGGTTCAAACGAAAACAAGTACCAAAACTATCCGAACGGACAAGCTCAAGTTCACCACCGTGCCATCGCGCAAGGTCGGCCGCGATTGTCATGCCAAGGCCAGTCCCTTTGGGTTGGTTATTATGCGGTTCGATCGAGGACAAAGCATCCGAGGCGTCTAGACCCGGACCGCCATCTATGAGATCAATTTCCACGTTTTTATCCGCCAACCGAGCAGTAATTCTCAAAAAACCACGATCTTTTTGTCTTTGCATTGCCTGCACAGCATTGAGGCCGATGTTAAATAATATGCGAAACAAAAGTGTTCGCTCCGCAAGAACGGTAAAGTCAGGGCTAATGCCATTAATGAGCTCAACCCGACCTCTAGGATCATGCAGGGCAACAAATGACAGAACCTCATCAACAAGGGGCGATAAACTAAGTTCAGAAACAACAATTTGATCACGCTTCGCGCTGGTGTAACGCGACGCCCAGTCACATAAGGCCAAGGCACGATTAACGCTGGCTTGCATCCGCTTGCCAAGCTTACTTTCAGCCTCGCCTTCCATTGCTACAAAACGCTCAGAAATCAGGAGCAAACTTGCCAAAAGGTTTCGAATATCATGAGCCAGTCGGCCAGCTGCCGCGCCTAATGATGCTAAGCGTGCCTGCTCATAAATATGCACTTCAAGCGCTGAATGATTTTCATTCAACTTTTTAACCAAAGGCGAATTTTTCTTATCCATTAGAGGGCTATTGACAGGCGTGGCATATAGACTGGCGAGCATCGCACTCAAACTCGCACCAATATAGGCTCGGACAGTGAACCAAACAGCAAAATGCGTGACAATAAACATCGCAAAACCAATGAGTGCGGCATTGCTAAACATGCCGCCAATACGGTCCTGCAAAAAATCCTTTTTAATGAACACATCAACCCGCGGGGCTAGGTCAGTTTCATAACCGATGATTCTAATAACGCTATTGCCATCTCCAAAAACAATAGACATTGCTTCAGGCACGCGCGACCACCAAGCCGCATTAGTTAAATTATATGTGCTGCCAATACTGTTCAATAATGGGTCTTGGGAAAACATAACGAAATGCCCAAACTGGCCGGCCGTATTATCGTTACGATAGAGACCTTCAATGCCATATTTACTTGTGGACTTGAGAGATAATTCATGGACTTTTTCTTGGCTATGGAGCTCCTCGCTGAGCATTTCGCCATAAAGCCCGATCGTTTTAATTGTTTGCAATAATTGCTCTGAGACAATAAAGGGGGAAATAGCAAGATAGCAAACAGTTGCACATAACCACAAAACCAGCACTGTTCTGCGAGCAATCGTGGCTGAAATCCCGTCATTAGAGGGTTTAACCCATAATTGCGATAACCTTTTAAGCAACACACTACTCCTCAACGAAACACAAAATCTATTCTAGAGAAGCAATAGCGAATAAGTCTTAACAAAAGGTTAAGGCAATAACATATTGATAATTTTGACGACCATGCGACCGCGCGCACTAAATAACTTTCTACCATAGAAATCACCTGCGGCACGCTTGCCGGCTTCGCTTCGCGTTGGATATGGGACAATCACCCCAGCCATCGCAGATAATTTCAACTTATTACTCATAGCCAAAGACCATGGCGTTAACAAATCAGCGGCCATCGTTCCGGTTATCGCAGCACCGAGTATTTTGCCACCTGGTGTTATAATAACTTTGACGTGACCCGCTGTGCCCGATTCAGCCCGGGCGCGATCATTCTCTTCAAACGGCCAGCGCGCGACACGATATTTAATATTCTCGCGAACAGCCTCACTCTCATTAAGGCCAACCCGTGCATATTCTGGAGACGTATAGACAGCACGCGGCATCAAAGCCAGACTCTGCTTTGCCGGTAATCTAAACAAGGCATTGCGAATAACAATGCCTGCTTGATAAGACGCGCCATGGGTTGATCCCGCACCGCGAACAACATCACCAAGCGCATAAATACGTTTATTGGAGCTACGTAAGCGGGCATCAGTCTCAACAAATCCATTATCAAGAACAACATTGGCCTGTTCCAACCCAAGGGTCTCAGTATTTGGCTGGCGTCCTGTTGCAACCAAAACATGGCTACCCGTGATATCTTCTTTTGAGGTTTTTAAAACAACTTTGCGCCCGACCATTTCAGCAGACTTAACATAACATTTCTCAAGAATAGTGACGCCCTCGGCGCGCAATTGATCTAAGATAGGCGCAACCATATCGCGATCCTCTGTTGGCAAACAAACATCGCGTTCGATCAATGTCACTTTCGCGCCCAATCGAATATGCGCTTGTGCCATTTCAAGACCAACAGCACCGCCACCTAAAATAAGCAAATGACCAGGCTTAGCCTTGCCTTTAAAAAGTGTTTCATTCGTCAGATAGGGTAAGTCACTCAAACCCTTTATCGGCGGCACGCTTGCGCGCGCGCCTGTCGCAATAACAAAGCGCTTTGCTTGGACAATGTTATCTCCGGCCTCGATTTGATCTGGCCCTATAAATTGAGCGCGAGCCTTGATGACATGTACACCTAAATTTTGAAACCGTTCGACGCTATCGATCGGTGCAATGCCTTCAATAACAGACTGAACATAGGACATTGCAGCAGCATAATTGCTCTTTGGTGAGAGACCGCTAATCCCCAGCGCCGCCCCTTTGCTTGCTTGATGCGCGATATGCCCAACATGCAGCAAGGCCTTAGAAGGTACGCAACCCGTATTTAGGCAGTCGCCGCCCATTTCATTGGCTTCAACCAAAACAACGTTAACGCCCAATTGTGCGGCACCCGCAGCAACAGATAGCCCCGCAGCGCCAGCACCAATCACACATAAATCTGCAAATATTACATCTTTCATACTCAAACTCTCTTAACTTGGGTCAGCTGACCGCAATATCACCATATCATAGACAAAGCCGGACCTTAATCAGCGCTTTTAAAGCGCCTTAAAAAAACAGGCACCAGCGACAAAATACCCAAGCCTACGAGCGGCACAAGAATTTCCGGCCGACCAAACAAACTAAGCTCGGGCTCTTGACCATTTTGCAATAGAAAGCCAATGCCATTGCCAATACTGGCATAAACAAAGCCACCAGGAATAATGCCGATAAAAGTGGTCCAGAAAAAAGTGCGCAACGGAACGGCCATAAAAGCCGCCCCTAAATTGACAAGGAAAAAGGGGAAAATAGGCACTAAACGCATTGACAAAAGGTATGAGGCTGCATTTTCATTAAACCCTGCTTCAAATCCTTGAAGACGTGCTCCATAACGACCTCTGAAAAAATCGCCAATAACATAACGGGCCAACAAAAACAGCAAGCTCGCACCAATACTTGCACCAGTAACAGCCAGCGCACCGCCCCAGATCGTGCCAAATATTAGGCCGCCCGATAATGTCAGCCAAATAGCGCCTGGCAATGAAAGGGCAACAGCTATTGCGTAAGTGAGAATATATAAGGCAGCGGCAAGAAACGGGGAATTTGCCGCAAAATCGCGCAAACGCGCCTCATTTTCTCGTAAACCATCCAAAGAGAAATATGCAGCCAAATCAAAATAATAGGCTAAGCCAAGCCCCAAAACCAATAAACCTACAGCACTAAGCCGTTTTAATTGTTTACGCATGAACATACTCCTCTGACGCACAAACTAGCTTTAACTGGGTATAAAAGCGAGAGAATCGTCTCAAGTTTCTATTTTTTTTACTCAAACTGCGCTTTTCACAGAGTTAAGATTGACTATTCCGCTCATATTGGCTAAATCCCCATTCACATTAAGTATTTTCTAGCTTATCGGGCTTATCAAAAGTTATCGGTGGGCCCCAAGGAGTGACCAGTGAAAAGAACATTCCAACCAAGCAATTTGGTTCGCAAACGCCGCCACGGTTTCCGTGCACGCATGGCCACTAAAGGTGGCCGTCTTGTCTTAAGCCGTCGCCGTGCGCGCGGCCGCAAGCGTTTGTCAGCCTAATTATTGATGCCATGGCGCAGTCTCTCGAAAGACTGTTCGTTCGTCGAGATTTTTTAGCAGCAGCTAAAGGCGCGAGCAAAGCGACCAAGGGTCTTGTCTTACAACTCAACGTTCGTAATGACCAATCCGCATCTGTCCGATTTGGCCTCACAGCAACAAAAAAAATAGGATCTGCGGTCACACGCAATAAAACAAAGCGTCGTTTAAGGGCATTGGCAAAAGAAATATTGCCCCAGCAGGGTCGATCAGGCATGGACTATGTCCTCATTGGTCGGCTAGAAACATGCAGGCGTAATTTTAACGATTTAAGAAATGACTTTCTCTATGCGTTGCGTAAACTGCATGGCGAAATTGACCAAAACCAAACGAAGACTGATTAAGCGATCAGCTGACAAAACGATGAGGGTGTAATCCGTGAACGAGAATAGTAACTTTCTTTTTGCCATTGTTCTGAGCTTGGGTGTTTTAATAGGTTGGCAATATTTCGTTATTGCGCCCAAAGAGGCAGCTCAACGAGAAGCGCTTGCACAGCAAGCCGCCACAGAACAGTCACTTGCGCCTTTAGCAGCTGACCCGCTTGCCCTCAACGCCCCTGGCGCCCCTCAGCTTGATCAAGCCGAGCCAGAAGCGGCAAAACGCACCTCACTCAAAAATGCCCCACGTGTTTCAATTGAGTCAGATCAAATGAAAGGGTCTATTTCTCTATTGGGTGCTCGCTTTGATGATATCTCCCTCACACAATACCCTGTTTCACTCAAAGAGGGGTCGCCGTCGGTGACACTTCTTCGCCCAGAAACAGAACCAAAGAGTTGGCAAGCACAATTTGGATGGCAAGCCCTTCCTGGCGCCGAACTCGACCTACCTAATGATCAAAGTCAATGGACACTCAAAAACGGGGCTACACTCGCACCAGACAACCCCGTCACTCTCGAATATAAGTCAAAGTCAGGCCTAGTCTTTACCCGCACTATTTCTGTTGACCATGAATTTATGTTCACAATTGATGATCAGGTACAAAACACATCCGCGTCGACTGTCACCTTATTCCCCTATGGACAAATTATCCGTACAGGACGTCCAAAGACCAGCAACCTCTTTGTGCTTCATGAAGGCCCAATTGGTTTGCTTGGCGAGGAAGGTTTGCAAGAGTTAGATTATGCAGACTTGCTTGAAGACGGGCCTACAAAAATAACATCGCAAGGCGGCTGGCTTGGGTTCACAGACAAATATTGGGCGACAGCACTCATACCACCGCAAGATGCGACCGTGAATGCGCGCTTTGTGGCGCGCGGCGCCAATCAACCCGAAAATGAAGTCTTTAAAAGCGATTATATTTTAGACGGCAGAGCCATTGCGCCTGGGCAAATATCCGCCGTATCCAGCCGTTTATTTGCTGGGGCGAAAGTCGTTGATGTCATCGATAATTATGCAAATCAAGGCATTGACCGCTTTGACCTTCTTATTGATTGGGGTTGGTTTTACTTCTTAACCAAACCAATGTTTGCCGCTTTACAGTTTTTCTATCACCTCCTTGGTAATTACGGCCTTTCCATTCTGCTTGTAACCGTCATAATCAAACTTCTTTTCTTTCCACTGGCCAGTCGCTCTTACGTCACCATGGCCAAGATGAAACGCGTTCAACCAGAAATGGTGCGCATTCGCGAAGTTTATAAAGATGACCGGCAAGCCCAACAGCAACAACTCATGAAATTATATAAAGACGAGAAGCTCAACCCACTCGCTGGTTGTTTGCCTGTCTTATTACAAATTCCGGTTTTCTTTGCTTTGTACAAAGTGTTGTTTGTGACACTCGATATGCGCCATCAGCCCTTTTTTGGATGGGTGCAAGACCTTGCCGCGCCAGACCCAACAACAATCTTTAACCTATTCGGCCTTATACCATGGGACCCACCAAGCTTCCTTATGCTTGGCGTTTGGCCATTGCTCATGGGTATTACAATGTTTGTGCAAATGCAGCTTAACCCTCCGCCCCCAGACCCTGTACAGGCGATGATATTTAAGTATATGCCAATCTTTTTTACATTCTTATTGGCAGGCTTCCCGGCTGGACTGGTTATTTACTGGGCATGGAATAACTTCCTCTCCATATTACAGCAATCCTATATCATGCAACGAAACGGCGCAGAGATTGAGCTGCTCAACAATATTGGTCTGCGCAAAAAACAACCAGAAGAGAGCAAATAAATAATGCAAAGCCCCGTTCCAGAGGGAGATTTTTTGGCCGCGGGGCATTGGTTATTTGCGCAAGGCTGCGACTTTGTTTTAGGTGTCGTCAGCCTGTCAGGTTTGCCAACCGACAATGCAATGGAAATTGCTTTTGCCGGACGCTCTAATGTAGGCAAATCAAGCCTGCTTAATGGGTTAACTGGCCGCAAAAACTTAGCGCGCACATCCAATACACCCGGCAGGACACAAGAGCTTAACTTCTTTCGTCTTGCGCCAAATCGCCCAGGCGGACCTTGGCTTGTTGACATGCCGGGTTATGGTTACGCAAGAGAATCTAAAAACAAGATAGCGGCTTGGAATGAGCTTCTAACCACCTACTTACGCGGACGGGCTAATTTACGTCGAGTCTTTGTCTTGATCGACAGCCGCCATGGGTTAAAAGCGAATGATATGGCAATGCTCGATGACCTCGATGTTACAGCGGTGGTCTATCAAATTGTCCTTACCAAAGCCGATAAAATCAGCGCCGCAGACCAAGAGCGTGTTGTTGCCGATACAAAGGCCCGCCTTGTTAAGCGCCCCGCCGCTTATCCCGACGTTATATTGACCTCGAGCGAAACAGGGCTTGGCCTAGATGAATTACGTGGCACAGTGGCAACACTGGTTGATCTCAACGCAATAGGGTATAAAGCCTAACAAGTTTACGTTATAACAACATGGAAATGACCATGGACCCCCTTAAAAGGCGGGAGGACAAATAATGAAACGCAAAAAATTGACTTCCGATATGAATAGCAAAGACTGGCTCGAAAAGGCGCATGTGCTTACACAAGCGCTTCCCTTTATGCAGCGCTATGACCGCAAAGTAGTTGTCATTAAATTTGGCGGTCATGCTATGGGTGACGCGGCTTTGTCACAAAGTTTCGCGCGCGATATTGTTTTGCTCAAACAGTCAGGCATTCACCCGATCATCGTTCATGGTGGCGGCCCCCAAATTGCAACTATGTTGGAACGGCTTAACATTAAAAGCCGCTTTGCCGACGGCCTCAGAGTAACAGATGCGCCGACTATCGAAGTCGTCGAAATGGTGCTGGCTGGCGTCATTAATAAAGATATCGTCACAGCAATCAATCAAGCCGGCGGCACAGCCCTTGGCCTATGCGGAAAAGACGGCGACTTATTGGTTGCCACCAAAACAAAGCGCAAAATGCGCGATCCAGATAGCAATATTGAAAAAGTGATTAATCTTGGCTTTGTCGGCACCCCGCAAAAAGTAAATGCTCAACTTTTAGAAACGCTGGTGAATTCTGAGATTATTCCAGTTATTGCCCCGGTTGCCACCTCGCGGACAGGACAAACACTTAACGTAAACGCAGACACAGCCGCCGGGGCCATTGCCGCTGCCCTCAAAGCTGAGCGCTTATTATTGTTAACAGATGTCAGCGGAGTTCTTGATCAAGACGGAAAATTGATTGAACGCTTAAGTCTTCGCAACGCCCAAGCCTTAATAAAAAAAGGAATTGCAAAAGGGGGCATGATCCCCAAGCTCGAAACATCCATGGATGCTATCCAAAACGGTGTTGGCGCCGTTGCCATCCTTGATGGGCGTGTGCCCAATGCTGTGCTCATGGAATTATTTACCGAGCTTGGCGCAGGCACATTGGTTGGTTAATCGATGCGACTAAGCATAATTATTGCAGGTCTTGCGTGTTTATTCGCCCTTACATCAGCGCGGGCCGAAAGCGTGTCCCTGTGCAATGAGACAAGTTATTTTCTGGATATTAGCACAGCCTATGCCGATGGTGGTGCAAGCCGAAGCGAAGGCTGGGCCACTTTAGCCCCCGGAATGTGCGAAGATAAATTTGGCAACCGGCCAGACGACGCGGCAGGATATGTTTACGCCGTCTCCCATCAAGCCCATGCTGGTAAAGGCATAGAGTTTACGGGCCGAGAGCGCTTTTGTGTTGCGAATGTTGGCGAGACATTTCAGTTAGATGGACGTCGCGAATGTCGTAATCGTGGCTTTGTCGGCGTTGACTTTGCGGCCATAGACTTAAGGTCTTCTCAGCCCATTGTTACATTCACCGAACCTGAAGGGTTTGAAAAAAAACGCGCCGTGATTGCAGGTATTCAGCGAGCACTTCGCGATATTGGCTATGATATATCGTTGATTGATGGTTTCTCAGGAAGACAAACGACAGAAGCGATTGAAGATTTTGCACGAAACAGCAAATTTACCGATACGAATAACCAACGTCGCTTGCTCGACGAGCTTTTCAAGCAGGCAAAGAAAAAAAGTGCTACACGAGGCCTACGATTTTGCAATCAAACCGATTATCTCGTATGGGCAGCCGCAGGCTATTTAACCCCCACCGGCGCCGCCTCTAAAGGTTGGATCCGGGTGCCGGCCAAAAGCTGCAGCGTCGCCATTAATGAAACACTCAATGATCGATATTATTTTACCTATGCAGAAGCCGTCACAGCCGAAGGTGCGATTGTGCTAGAAGCCGGCGGACAAAAAATTTGGGGCGGAACGCATAATATGTGCATTAAAACGACCCGGTTTAATATAGATGGAAACGAAAATTGCGTCGCACGCGGCTTCCAAGAAGCTGGCTTTGCACGCATAGATTTAAGCGACCAGAAAAGCTGGACAGTAACACTAGAATAGTTGGGTAAATGAGTATTATGGATTTTTCGCATATAGAAAACTGGGTTTTTGACCTGGACAATACGCTTTACCCCGCAAAACATAATTTATTTGACCAAGTTGATCAGCGCATGACGGATTTTATTGCCAAAGCGCTCGCCGTCGATGCTGTAGAAGCGCGTCATTTACAAAAGCTATATCTCAAAGATTATGGCACCACCCTTGCCGGCTTAATGCAACATCACAACATGCAACCTGATGCATTTTTAGAATTTGTCCACGATGTTGATGTCAGTGTTTTACCGCCATCACCCAGCCTGAGCCGCGCAATTGATCGTCTGCCAGGGCGAAAATATATATTCACCAACGGTACCCACGCCCATGCACAGCGCGTGATGCAAAGATTGGGCATCGACCATCAATTTGATGATATTTTTGATATTATCCGAGCCAATTATATGCCCAAACCAGCCGCCAATATTTATACAGACATGTTAAATTCATTTGGTCTCGAAGCTCAAACCACAGCATTTTTTGAAGACATGCCGCGAAATTTAAAACCAGCCCATGATTTAGGCTTAACCACGATCTTAATTCGTAGCCATGAGTTAGATGAACTCGAACGGTCATATCATGGTGAGGATGATGGCGATCACGTACACCACACCACGCATTGCTTGGAAACATTTCTGACAAATATGAAATTTAACTAACCCAGCCATGCTTAAGAAACGCTATGATCTTCGCGTCTCACCCGGGCATCTCTTGACTTCGACGCCCTTACTGATAATTTCCGCCTAATACATTTTCGCTTAATACCAAGCACATAAAGGAAACCCTGATGGCTCATTCAGCGCTCGAACAAATTATAAATGATGCATTTGACGATATTGCTTCTGTATCGCCTGCAACCCAAGGGGATATTCGTCAAGCGGTTGATCAAGCACTCGACATGCTAGACAAAGGCGAAATGCGCGTCTGCGAGAAACAGGGCAATGACTGGATCGTTAACCAATGGCTCAAAAAAGCTGTACTTCTCTCTTTCCGTCTTCGCGAAATGAGCACTCTTTCTGGAGGGCCAGATGGGTCAAGTTGGTGGGATAAAGTTCCGTCTAAATTTGATGGTTGGTCCGCTGATCACTTTGCAAATGCCGGCTTCCGCGCCGTACCAAATTGTGTCGTGCGCCATTCGGCATATATCGCACCTGGTGTTGTTTTAATGCCAAGCTTTGTTAACCTCGGGGCTTATGTTGATAGCGGAACAATGGTGGATACGTGGGCGACCGTGGGCTCATGCGCACAAATTGGCAAGAATGTACATATTTCTGGCGGTGCTGGCATTGGCGGAGTTTTAGAACCACTTCAAGCCAACCCAGTGATTATTGAAGATAACTGCTTTATCGGCGCACGCTCAGAGGTCGCCGAAGGTGTGATCGTACGCGAGGGCGCTGTTCTTTCTATGGGCGTTTTCTTGTCAGCCTCAACGAAAATTGTCGATCGCGCGACAGGCCAAATCCACCGCGGGGAAGTGCCTGCCAATTCAGTCGTTGTTCCTGGCGCATTGCCAGGCGAAAACGGCCAACCATCGCTTTCATGCGCTGTAATTGTTAAAACGGTTGATGCGCAAACCCGTAGCAAAACATCGGTCAACGATCTTTTGCGTGACATCTAATGATTGATCCCGTTCAACTCACCGCAGCGCTTATCAAATGCCCATCGGTTACACCCGCTGACGCAGGCGCTCTGGATGTTTTGCAAGACGCACTTGAGGGCCTTGGCTTTACATGTAAGCGCTTGCCATTTGGTGATGATGAGGACGGATCCCAAGACAATACGCGAATTGACAACCTCTATGCGCGGCTCGGCAATACGGCACCCCATATTTGTTTTGCTGGCCATACCGATGTGGTGCCAACCGGAGATATAAACGCCTGGCAAGATGACCCTTTCGGCGGCACCGTACGTGATGGCGCGATTTGGGGCCGTGGCGCTGCAGACATGAAAGGGGCTATTGCCGCCTTTGTTTCCGCAGTTGAAGGTTTTCTGGAAACAGAAACCTTAAAGGGTTCCATTAGTTTTCTAATTACTGGCGATGAAGAAGGCCCCTCCGTCAATGGAACTGTTAAAATGGTCGAGTGGCTTCGCAATAATAATGAAATTATTGATGCCTGTATTGTCGGCGAACCCACAAATCCGAACCAGATAGGCGAAATGATCAAAATAGGTCGTCGCGGAAGCGTGAATGGGGTTGTGACCGTTAATGGAACCCAAGGCCATGTCGCCTACCCGCATTTAGCCCTTAACCCAGTCCCAAGCGCCATTGCCCTTGCCAGCGCTCTTACTCAAGATGCGCTCGATGATGGGACTGAATTTTTTCAGTCTAGCAACCTTGAAGTTACCAGCTTTGATGTCGGCAATATGACAACCAACGTCATTCCCGCCACCGCAACCATTCGGTTTAATATTCGCTATAATGATATATGGAACCGCGACAGCATTACAACGTGGATTAATGATCGGCTTAATAGCGCAGATATAAGCGCATCATTCGACCTTCGCCTTTCACATACGGCAGATTGTTTCCGTACGGAAAAAACACCCTTTATTGATGATCTCGCGCAAGCCATTTCGAATGTAACCGGCAAAACACCTGAACTTTCGACAAGTGGCGGCACATCTGATGCCCGCTTCATTAAAAACATATGCCCTGTGATAGAGTTTGGTTTAATTGGCCAAACGATGCACATGATTGATGAACATGTACCAACCCAAGCGATTATTCAGCTTCGCGATATTTATCAAGCGACGCTTAAAAACTATTTCGCTGGATAATCAGCTCGCATTAAGAAAAGGCCATGGGCCGGGGCAACAGGCGGGCATGCCGCACGGTCACAAGCCGACAAAGCCGCAACAACATCGTCTTCGCTCCACCGTCCTTGTCCAACGACCTTGAGCGCACCCACCAAAGAACGTACTTGATTATGCAAAAATGACCGGGCTTCGGCACGCACATAAACATATTCTTGTTCTTGCCACACCGTCATTAAATCAAGCGTTTTTATTGGCGAGGGCGACTGACATTGAACAGAACGAAATGTTGTAAAATCGTGCTGTCCTAAGAAAATTTGGGCGGCTCTATTCATTGCCTCAATATCGAGCTCTGTTTTAACCCACCAATGCTGAGCCGCATCAAGCACGGGAGGCGCACGACGTGTCACCAATTGATACAAATAGGAACGCCCAATCGCTGAAAAGCGGGCATGAAATGTATCATCAACCTCTTCCACTGAAACAACACTGATTGGATCAGGCCGCAGATGAAAGTTCAAACCATCGCGCACTTTAAAAGCGGGCCGTACGTCCTCAAGGTCAATATGCGCTACCTGCCCGCGCGCGTGAACGCCTTTATCTGTCCTGCCCGCGGCAGAGATAGAAGGCGTTTCACCACAAAATTGCTCAATAGCTCGACTTAAAGCATCTTGCACAGCTTGCCCATTAGCTTGCGTCTGCCAACCGCAAAATGGTGCGCCATCATATTCGATCGTTAATTTGTAGCGCTGCATGTTAAGTCATCCCCAACCTTAAGCGCACGACCATTTTGGAAGTCACGAATTGACATAAGCGGCTTGCCAGCGCGCTGTAAAACAACCGGCAAAACAGCGCCATCCCCACATCCGATCCAACCTTGCTCATCAAGCACCTGCCCGACAAAGCCACGCCGGCTCATATCGGTTTGAGCTTGTAATATTTTGAGCCGTTGACCATCGTGATAGCACCAAGCACCTGGAAAAGGCGAGAGGCCGTTAATATGCGCGGCAATCATTGCCGCAGACCCTTGCCAATCGATTGCCGCTTCGGCCTTGTCAATTTTTGTCGCATAATTTGCAGCCGATTCATCTTGTTCGACAGGCACATCCGGCAAACGCCCGGCCTGAAAATCATCAAGGGTTGCACAAAGTGCCCGCGCGCCCAGCATCATGAGTTTGTCATGTAAGGTGCCGGCTGTATCGTCTTGGGTAATCGCGCAAACATGCTGCGACCACACAGGCCCCGTGTCCAAACCAAGCGCCATTTGCATAATGCTAATACCTGTTTCCTGATCACCCGCCATAATGGCCCGCTGTATTGGCGCAGCACCCCGCCAGCGTGGCAAAAGTGAGGCATGAATATTCCAACACCCCAATCGCGGCGCATCCAAGATAACTTGCGGTAATATAAGTCCATAAGCCGCAACCACAGCCAAATCAGCGTTAAAGGAAGAAAATGTATCAATATCAGCACCATCTTTAAAATGCGGGGGCGTCAAGACAGGGATATTGTGCTGCAAAGCCAATTGATGCACTGGAGATAATGTCTCCTGCATGCCCCGACCTGCTTTTTTGGGTGCACGCGTATAAACTGCAACCACTGAGTGATCTGTTGCGAGCAACGCCTCAAGCGAAGCCGCAGCAAAATCAGGGGTTCCCATAAAAATAAGGCGCAAAGCCATTATCGATCTACCGTAATCGCGTCGCGCTCTTCTTTCTTGAGCTTTTTTGTAATCCGATCACGCTTTAAACGTGACAAATGATCTAGGAAGACAATACCATTTAAATGGTCCATTTCATGCTGAAGGCATGTCGCGAGCAGGCCATCGCATTCAAGAACTTGCTCTTTGCCCTGATAATCGAGGTAACGCACATGGCATTGCTTGGGCCGCGCAACATCATCATAAAAACCGGGCACAGATAAGCATCCTTCTTGGTAAATATTTAATTCATCGGATGCCCAAATAATTTCAGGATTTACAAAATAGCGGGGACCTGTCTCTGCGTTCAAAGCCGGATCGGCCTCCTTGGCGTCAGGATCTTGGTCCGCGGGGACATCCTCGCCACGATGCGACAAGTCCATAACCAAAATGCGCTTGGGCACAGCAATTTGAATGGCAGCGAGACCAATGCCGTTGGCGGCATACATGGTTTCCAACATATCATCCATTAAAAGACGTGTTTCATCGGTCACAGAATCAACTGGGTCTGATATAGTTTTAAGACGGCGATCCGTAACTGTGATAATTTTGCGTATGGCCATAATGTTGAGATAAGCAAACCAAACCCTAAGGTCAAGCCACGACAATTCTAGAATGGCTGTTTTTAGAGGAATTTTGATCAAAATAGATTAAAATACACTCGAATAAAAGGAAGCATAATGGATATTCAAACGATAATCTTAATTGGGTTGGCCTTTCTCATAGCCATATTGGTCGCCTTGCTTCTCATGCGCCGGGCGCCGCAGACGGATGCAATTGCAAACATTCTCCATCAACTTGAGCGCTCGCAAACAGAAATTACAACGCGCATGGCCGCCCTAACCGAGGCACAAGCCTCCGAACGTGGTGAATTGCAACGCACATTAAATGAGCGCCTCGAACAAGTGACCCAATCTGTTCACACAAACCTTCGTCAAACAAATGAGACAACGGGAAAGTCACTATCCGCACTTAACGAACGTCTTGGCGTGATCGACGCCGCTCAAAAAGAAATTACCGCGCTTTCAGGACAAGTTGTTGGACTCCAGCAAATATTAGATAATAAGCAAGCACGAGGCAGTTTCGGTGAGACACGCCTCAATGACCTCGTGCAGGACGCCTTGCCGCGTGATGCTTATTCTTTCCAGCACCAGCTATCTAATGGCAAGCGCGCGGACTGCCTTATCATTTTGCCGAACCCGCCGGGCTCTATCGTGGTTGATAGTAAATTCCCATTAGAATCTTATCAGGCGATGCGTAATTCACAAACCAAAGAGGATCTTAAAAAGGCAACAGATCAATTGGCCCGTGACACACTTAAACACGCAAAGGATATTGCTGAGCGTTATATTATTCCAGGCGAAACTGCTGATGCGGCGCTCATGTTCCTTCCCTCCGAAAGTGTTTTTTCTGAATTACACCTCAGCCTTCCCGACGCTATTCAAAAATGTCGGGAGATGCGCGTTTACCCCGTATCTCCTAATACTATGTGGCTAACACTCAACACAGTTCGCGCCATCATGCGGGATGTCGAAATGCATCAAAAAGCCAGCCTCATTCAAAAAGAGGTCCGCGTTCTCATGGAAGATGTTGGGCGCCTTGGTGAGCGCGTGGACAGTTTACGCCGCCATTTTGGACAAGCCGAAAAAGATATTCTCGATATTGAAACATCCTCACGCAAAATCACCTCGCGCGGAGACAAAATTAGCAATGCCGAATTAGAAACAAAAACAGAGACAGTTGCTCTCGATTTTACCGCTAAGTCAGACCCCTAATCTAACATTGGTAAACGCGCGCGCATCGCTGCGGCCAGCGTGCCATCATCCAAATAATCAAGCTCACCCCCCACAGGCACACCATGGGCCAAACGTGAAATCCGAACGCCGCGATCTGATAACATATCCATAATAAAATGCGCCGTGCTTTGGCCTTCTACCGTCGCATTCATAGCCAGAACAAGCTCGGTCTCAGACGAACATCGAGCCGATAAACCCGATAGATTGAGATCATCTGGCCCGATACCATCGAGCGCAGATAAAGTGCCACCCAAGACATGATAAACACCGCGCGTTGCCGCAGCACGCTCCAGCGCCCAAAGGTCGCCGACATCTTCAACAACGCAAATCACATTTTGGTCTCGCCGCGGGTCAGCGCAAATGGTGCAGGGATCACTGGTGTCAATACTACCGCATGTACCGCAAGTAACAATTGCGTCGCGAGCGGCCAGAAGAGCATCGGATAATGGATTAAGCAAATTCTCACGTTTGCGCATAAGCTGAAGAACAGCACGCCGTGCTGACCGCGGGCCCAAACCAGGCAAGCGCGCCATAATTTTTATCAATGCCTCAATTTCGGACCCAGACATTTACGTCTCGTCATCCATGTCGCTATTTGCTTCGAGCAACATATTGTCTTCAAATGGCTCAAGCTCAGTGACAGAAACAATCTCGGCGCTGGGAAAAGCCACTAAAGCCGCCTGAACGAGCGGATCTGCTTTTGCCCGTTCTTGGCGCCGTGCTACCGCATCCAACTTACGCGTCTTAAGTGTTTCCGCCCCTCCACTGCTCGAGAGCGTTATCATCCACTGCTCGCCTGTCCACTGGCGTAATTTCTTTGTCAGTTCTTGAGCAATATTAGGCTGGCCCTCGCTTAAACGTAACTCTATGCGGCCAGCCTGATCGCCCGAAGGCGGCGTAAATTGAACAAGATGCACACCCCCTTCAAGCGCGTGGAAAAGACCAATATCGCGTTGCTCACCAACAAAAGCGACAAGCTCTTTAAAACTGTTAATTTGCGGGCGCGTATCGACCTGAGCCTGAGACACTGCATCAATAACACTCTCGCCGCTGGCCAACTTGCGTTGCCCCGACATATTCATTGGCGCTTTTCCTGATGGCGCTGGCCCGCTAGATGCCCCGGTCGTTTCTCCTGATGGTTTTGTGCCCGACGAGGATTGCTGGCTCGGCGCTGGATGCGCGCTATCATAGGCGCGCACGAGATCACCCGGTGTGGGCATGTCGGACATATGAGCAAGGCGCATTAGAACCATCTCAGCTGCGGCCCTTGGATTGGTCGCAAGTGTAACTTCCTGCTGGCCCTTCAATAATATTTGCCAGACCCGTGCCAAAATAGGCATAGACAAAGCATCGGCCATCTCGCGGCCACGCCGTCTCTGTTCAGCAGCAACGGTCACATCTTGATCCGCGTCCTTAACAAATTTTAGGCGGGTCACCCAGTGGGTCGTATCAGCAAGATCGGCAATCACAACCGCGGGCTCTGCACCCATATTATATTGACCCTCAAACTCAGAGAGCGCCGAGGCCACATCACCCTTTAAAAGCGCTTCCAGCAAATCAAAAACACGGCCACGATCAGCCATTCCAAGAAGTTGACGCATTGTATCGCCCGTTAAGGCAGCGACATCTTCTCCACTATGGGCGAGCGCGCGGTCAAGTAACGACAAGGCATCGCGCGCAGAACCTTCGGCCGCGCGCGCAATTAAGGTCTTCGCTTCAACGCCTAAATCTGTTTTCTCAGATGCACATACGCGGTCTAATAATATGAGTGTATCTTCAACAGTGAGCCTGCGAAGATCAAAGCGCTGACACCGTGACAAGACAGTAACCGGAACTTTACGAATTTCAGTTGTTGCAAAAATAAATTTAACATAAGGCGGCGGCTCTTCGAGCGTTTTCAGCAGCCCGTTAAAAGCGGCTGTCGAGAGCATGTGAACCTCATCGATAATATAAACTTTATAACGCGCAGAAGCCGGGCCATAACGAACACTATCGATAATTTCACGAATATCACCGATACCTGTGCGCGAGGCAGCATCCATTTCCATAACATCAACGTGCCGACCTTCCATAATAGCATCACAGTGCAACCCATAGTCATCGAGTTGCGTGGTCGGTTCTTTGGTTACATCTGTTTCATAATTAAGCGCGCGCGCTAAAATACGAGCTGTTGTTGTCTTACCAACCCCGCGCACACCGGTCAGCATAAATGCATGGGCAATCCGACCAGAATCAAAGGCATTGCGAAGCGTTTGCACCATGGCCTCTTGGCCAATCATATCATCAAAATTTTGGGGTCGGTATTTTCGCGCCAGCACCTGATAGCCAGCACCCTTAGCCTGGACATTATTCTCAGCATCAGCATCGGCTAAAATATCAAACCCCATGCTCATATCTTCTGCTGATGACATCTCATTTGGAACAGCGCTTGGGTCCTGGTCATCTTCCGCCATCTGCGCATCTCCATAGGTTAAGCAATAAGCTTACAGTCCGTCGGCGCTCGCCGTGATCACCAACTTAAAATTTCAGGCGCCCGAAATAGGCTTGCAGGCAAAACGATTACCCAGAGCAAGCACTCAAGGTGGGAGACTGGACAGGCAACCCGCACCTAACTCGTTAGGGCTGCTTCCTTCCGGATCTGACCCGGTTGGCGAGGGATGCGTCTGCCGCCAATCTCCCACTGCTTTATAGCAAATTCTAATGCAGAGGACAAATGCGCTTACACCCTTGCCCACAGAGATTTGTCGTGTAACGTAATGCAACTGACACAAACTAAATCCAAACCCATATTCGTAAAAAGAGAATAACGATGACGTCTGATGCGCCCATTATGTTTTCAAATAACCCGCTTGATCGCGCGGGCCACTTAAGAAATGATCCAGAGTGGTTGCAAGCGCAACGTGACTCGGAAAATTCACTTTTTGTCCCCTTCTGGCATCAGCAACCACTGGTACTTCCCCCTATTTCGGCTGATGAAGGCCCTGATATTGGCTGGCTCCCGGCTTCGGCTATGGGCTCTCTCTTGGCTCAGGAGGGACGTCCTGTCATATTCTTGGGGTTAAACCGCCGCCAAAAGGCTCTTTTTGCGGTGGATATAAGCGACCTAGCAGACCCGGAAAACACGGGCCCATTCGCCAATATGGGACAATTTGAAGACTTACGCGCGCTGGCCGCTCGCGGCGATATGAGCGACGGCGACCTTGCCATCATGGCCCAAGCCAAGGCCCTGCTTGATTGGCATCAACGCCATGGATTTTGCGCGCAATGCGGAGGTCAAACCATTCTTTTAGAGGCTGGCTATAAACGACAATGCACAAGCTGTCATGCTGAGCACTTTCCAAGGACAGATCCCGTTGTCATCATGCTGACCATCGACAAAGATGGAGAGCGCTGCCTGGTCGGCCGCCAACCCGGCTGGCCCAGCAAAATGTATTCTGCTCTGGCTGGTTTCGTTGAGCCCGGAGAGACAATTGAGCAAGCCGTTGCCCGTGAAATGATGGAAGAAGCAGGCATTGACGTTGAGGATGTGCGCTATGTGGCCACACAACCATGGCCATTTCCAGCCTCGCTCATGATCGGCTGCACAGCACGGGCACGGACAACCGAGATCACGATTGATGGGCAAGAGCTTGAGGACGCAAAATGGGTCTCACGCGAAGAAATTAAGCAATCCCTCGATGGCAATGGCACAATCGGTGTTCCGCCGACCATGGCAATCGCCCATCAGCTCTTAGTTCATTATATTAAAAACATGTAAACCAGAACGTCATTTGCGCATCTACCACCCGCGCGGATTTATGCTCCAGTAAAATTCGCGCGTTCTGGCGCTGCTGGATAAACACCCAATATATCAAGCTCTGAGCAGTAAAACTTAAGCTCCTCAAGCGCAAGACGAACGCGCTCATCATCTGGGTGGCCCTCTATATCGGCATAAAATTGGGTTGCCGCAAAGCTACCATTAGGCTGGTAACTCTCAATCTTGGACATATTAACCCCATTGGTCGCAAATCCACCTAAGGCTTTATAAAGAGCAGCAGGCACATTTCTAACGCGGAAAATGAAGCTCGTGATAATGGCCTCTTCGGCAGCATCCGCATCATCCGGCGTGGAGGACAATACCAAAAAACGTGTCACATTTTGGCTACTATCCTCAATATCAGCCTGTAAAATATCAAGGCCATAAATCTCGGCCGCAAGGGCTGACGCAATCGCGGCTTGCGTCTTATCCTGCAAGGTGGCAATCATTTGCGCCGCTCCAGCGGTGTCACTCGCGACAACGGGTTTGAGGCCGCGCGCAGTAATAATATTTCTACATTGACCAAGAGCCATTTCATGGCTGTGAACATGGGTCAAACCATCAATTGCAGCTCCTTTAATGCCCAATAGGCAGTGCCGTACGCGCATAAAATGTTCGCCGATAATATAGAGGCCTGAACCTGGCAACAAACGATGGATATCAGCCACGCGGCCAGCGACAGTGTTTTCAATTGGCATCATGGCCAAATCAACTTCACCAGCGCGGAGCGCTTGGAAAGCGCCATCAAAACTCAAACACGGCACCACAGTGTGATCAGGGTATCGATCCTGACATGCAATATGGGAATTTGCTCCCAACTCGCCTTGGATCGCTATTTTTTTGGACATATTTTCCTCACGACAGCACGAGACGCGCTTTTTCCAAATCCTCGGGCGTATCCACACCCAAGGGGACAGTATCAACAATCGCGGCATTTATAGCAAATCCTGCCTCAAGGGCGCGCAGCTGCTCTAAGCGCTCGCGTAATTCGAGAGTCGACGGCGGAAGCGTCACAAATCGCTCAAGCGCGTCACGGCGATATACATAAAGACCAATATGATGATAATGCGGCCCAGGCCCATCGGGGACGGTAGCACGACTAAAATATAGGGCACGGCCATGGTTTTTTTGAGCCAAACTAGGCGACAACACAGCCTTAACCACATTTGGGTTTGTTCGCTCGGATTCGTCTGTAATTTCGGCAAGCAATGTTGACATATCGGCATCACCCAAAGCGTTCACCGCCGCACTGATAAGCTTGGGGTCCAAAGTCGGCAAATCACCTTGCACATTAATAATGATCTTATATTTCTTTTCAGGATCAATGGCTTGCAAAACGTGGTGAATTCTATCTGTCCCAGATGGCAAATCAGCGGGTGTTAGAATAGCTTCTCCGCCGGCTTGGGTTACTGCGTCCACAGTTTCCATCTCGCCAGCCGCCACAATCACGCGCCCGCAACCAGACTCTTGGGCACGATGAACCACATGCACTATCATTGGTAAGCCGTGAATATCGGCCAACGGTTTATTGGGCAGCCGCGTCGACGCCAAGCGCGCGGGAATAAGAATAATAGTTTCTAAATTTTCTTGCATTTTACCATATACAGACTTGCGATTTCTCCTGTCTTTCCTTACTTTGTGCGACGCAAGGCCGCAAGTCTAAAAAAACGAAATATGGTTATAGTGCGGTTCTCTAATTTTGGGGGAAGTCATGGACTCATTTGAACTTAATAAAATTGCCGGCGCCGTTCTTTTTACACTGCTTGTTTATATCGGCATCCAAAATTTGGGAGATATTTTGTTCAGCGTGGATGAGCCTAACCCTAACGCATTTATCGTAGAAGGCGTTATAGAAGAAGGCGCTACAGCTGAAACAGCCGTCGCAGAAGTTGTTGAAACACCAATTAGCGAACTACTATTAACGGCTTCAGCTGAAAAAGGCGCAAATGTTGCTAAAAAATGTGCCGCTTGCCATAATTTTGTTAAAGATGCACCGCACAAGATTGGACCAAACCTTTATGCGGTCGTTAACAGAGACATAGCCTCTGCCAGCGACTTCGGCTATTCAGCAGCACTGAGCGGGCTTGAGGGCAATTGGAGCGCAGAAGCACTTAACGGCTTCCTCAAAAATCCAAAATCTTATGCTGCCGGTACATCTATGGCATTTGCGGGTCTGCGCAAAGAATCTGACAGAGCGGATATCATTGCCTATTTGAGCAGCCTTAAAGATTAAAGCGACATAGGATTCCTTGAAACGTACTTGCACGCTTCAACTCTATTTGCTTCACTGGTATTGTCATGCCTTGGCTTGTAAATGAGCCGATGGGGATGATCTCATGAGGTATATATGTGTCTATTCAAAACAATTAAAACGACTAAAAAGGATGCACAATTGCCAAATCCTTTTTCACTGTCTTCGCACTTATTCCTGAAAAAAGCACTTTATGCCGGTTTTTTAACCGCATCACTCGCGCTATTTGGCGCGTTTCCTATCAAAGCCGGCGATACAACGACATATGAAAAACGGCCCACTCATGGCGTCTCCATGTTTGATGATCTTGCGCTTGGGCCTGCTTTTCCACATTTCCCTTATGTCAATCCAATTGCACCCAAAGGCGGAGAGTTTCGGCAGGCTGCCATTGGCAGTTTCGATAATCTTAATCCATTCACCATTAAGGGACAAACAGTCCAGGGCATTACCCTTATATATGACACACTCCTTACAAACAGCGCTGCCGAACCTGGCGCAGCTTACGGTTTACTTGCTGAGAAAATTGAACTTGATCAGGATAAAAAGGGTGTACGCTTTACCCTCAGAAAACAAGCGCGCTTTCATGATGGTACACCCGTTACTGCAAAAGATGTCGTCTGGTCATTTGACGCCATTCGCAACGCCCATCCTTTTTATGATGCTTATTTTCATGATATTGAAAAAGCAATCGCGGTTAATGATCACGTGGTTGCATTTACTTTCAAACAAAGTGGCAATCGCGAATTACCTCTTATCCTCGGTCAATTGCCCATTTTGCCGAAACATTATTGGAGCGCCAATGAACGCAGCCTGGACAAAACAACCCTAGAGCCCCCCCTGGGCAGTGGACCTTATAAAGTGGGTAAAATCACCACGGGGCGAACCATTGTTTTTGAACGGGTTAAAAACTATTGGGCAAATGACCTTAATGTGACCATTGGACAATATAACTTTGATACGATCCGCTATGATTATTTCGGAGATGATACAGTCGCCTTCGAGGCCTTTAAATCGGGTGATTTTGATATACGCCGGGAGTTTAGCTCCAAGAATTGGGCGACAGGTTATAATATTGACGCGGTGAACCAGGGACGCATAAAACTTGACGAGGTTGCGCTGCAAAGCGGCTCAGGCATGCAAGCCTTTATTATGAATACGCGCCGCGTGCCTTTTAATGACAGCAACATACGCCATGCATTTAACTTGGCTTTTGATTTTGAATGGACCAATAAAAACTTATTCTATGGGCAATATGCACGCACCAATAGTTTCTTCCAGAATTCTGAACTAGCTTCATCAGGTTTACCAAGTGCTGATGAGCTTGCGCTCCTCGAACCATTTCGCGATCAGCTGCCCCCTGAGCTTTTCATAACCCCTTTTAAAAACCCAGTCTCCGATGGCAGCGGCAATATTCGTAACCAACTCAGGCAAGCAAATGTTTTGCTTAAAAAGTCAGGCTGGCTTGTCAAAGACGGAGAGCTGCAAAAAGATGGCCAAGTGATGGAGATTGAGTTCCTCATCGTACAACCCAATTTTGAACGTGTCATCGCACCCTATATTCAGAATCTAAAGAAACTTGGCATTAAAGCCAATATCCGGGTCGTTGATCCCACACAATATCAAAACCGTTTAAATAAATTTGACTATGATGTCATTGTCAGCGGCTTTCCCCAATCTTTATCACCCGGCAATGAGCAACGTGATTTTTGGTCAAGTGCATCGGCTGACCGCGAAGGGGGACGTAACGCGATAGGCATTAAAAACCCAGTCATCGACAATCTTATTGATAAACTTGTGTTTGCAAATACCCGCCAAGACTTGGTCACCGCCACAAAAGCACTCGACAGGGTTCTGTTGTGGAATCACTATGTTGTACCCCAGTGGTATAGCCCGAACGAGCGTTTAGCCTATTGGCAGGGCATCGCACACCCTGAGCCTATGCCACCTTATGCATTAGGACTGCCCCAGATCTGGTGGCGAACAGCTCCCCCACCCTATAAAACAGCACAAGACAACAAGGCGAATGGGGAGCCCAGCGCAGAATGAGCCAGTATATTCTCCGACGTCTTTTGCTGATGGTGCCAACAATATTTGGCATATTAGCGATTAGCTTTGCCATTGTTCAATTTGCCCCCGGAGGGCCGGTTGAACGCGTGATTGCCCAATTACAAGGGCATGACCAAGGGGCAACTTCGCGCTTTTCAAATAATCAGATGGAACAACTTGGAACGGGAGGCGACACAAAATATCGGGGCGCTCAAGGCCTTGACCCAGAGTTTATCGCCGAGCTTGAGAAACAATTTGGTTTTGACAAACCTGTATACGAACGCTTTTTCCTCATGGTATCAAATTATTTGCGATTTGATTTTGGAGAGAGTTATTACAGAGATGTATCTGTCATCTCTCTGATCAAAGAAAAATTGCCCGTGTCCATCTCACTCGGTCTATGGACCACGCTTCTCACTTATTTTATTTCAATTCCCTTAGGCATTGCTAAGGCCCGAAAAGATGGGGCGCGCTTTGATACATGGACATCGACAATTATCATCATCGGATATGCCATACCGGGTTTTCTATTCGCGGTTGCTCTTATTGTCTTATTTGCAGGCGGAAGTTATTTCGACATTTTTCCTTTGCGCGGCTTAACCTCAGAGAATTGGGAAAGCCTCTCATGGTCGGGAAAAGCGCTTGATTATCTTTGGCATATTTTCTTGCCTGTGCTTGCACTCAGCATTGGCGGATTTGCAACAACAACACTCCTGACAAAAAATTCTTTTCTCGATGAAATTCGCAAACAATACGTCATGACGGCGCGCGCCAAAGGATTAACCGAAAGTCGCGTCCTTTATGGCCATGTTTTCCGCAACGCCATGCTCATAGTCGTCGCTGGCTTTCCCGGCGCATTCATTGGTGCTTTTTTCACGGGCTCCCTGCTCATTGAAACTATTTTCTCTCTCGATGGATTGGGGCTGCTATCATATGAAAGCATTATCAACCGCGACTACCCTGTCGTTTTTGCCTCGCTTTATATATTTGGCTTAATGGGATTATTCGTGACACTTATCTCAGATCTCACATATGTATGGATCGATCCTCGGATCAATTTTGAGGCGCGGGACTAATGGCAAGATCTGACATAACCAACCGCCGTTGGCAAAATTTCAAAGCAAATCGACGTGGCTATTTCTCGCTATGGCTCTTTTTGTTACTTTTTGTCATCTCGCTTGGTGCAGAGTTCATTGCCAATGACAAACCTCTGCTTATTCGATACGACGATGCTTTTTACACCCCTATCTTCAGTGTTTATGAGGAGACAGTCTTTGGTGGCGACTTTGCAACAGAGGCAGATTACCGTGACCCTTTCGTGCAATCACTCATCGAAGAAAAAAACGGCTGGATCGTCTGGCCGCCCTTACGATATTCTTATGATACTATTAACCTAGATCTCGAGCGGCCGGCACCATCCCCACCAGATCATCAAAATTGGCTCGGCACAGATGACCAAGGACGCGATGTCTTGGCGCGTCTCATTTATGGCTTTCGCATATCAATTCTATTTGGGCTTCTGCTCACTATTTTTTCATCCATTATAGGGGTATGTGCCGGCGCCGTTCAGGGCTATTTTGGCGGATGGGTTGACCTTGGGCTTCAACGCTTTATCGAAATCTGGACAAGCATCCCAACGCTTTATTTGCTCATCATCGTCGCCTCTGTGATTGAGCCAACATTTTGGATCTTACTTGGTATATTACTCGTCTTCTCATGGGTTTCGTTGGTTGGCGTTGTCCGCGCTGAGTTTTTACGCGCCCGTAACTTTGAATATGTGGAGGCTGCGCGTGCACTCGGGGTTTCAAGCATTCTCATCATGTGGCGGCACGTTTTGCCAAATGCCATTGTGGCAACACTAACCCTAATGCCATTCATTCTAAACGCATCCATCACCACGCTCACATCCCTCGACTTTTTAGGCTTTGGCTTACCACCGGGCTCACCTTCGCTTGGCGAGCTACTTGCCCAAGGCAAAAATAATTTGCACGCACCATGGCTTGGACTTGCTGGTTTTTTTGTAATTGCTCTCATGCTCTCATTGCTCATCTTTATCGGAGAAGCTGTGCGTGATGCATTTGACCCCCGGAAAGTCAGCGCATGACCCTCCTCCATGTCAAAGATCTCTGTGTTGACTTTACGCAAAATGGGGCAGTCACCCATGCTGTACGTGATGTCAGCTTTACACTCGATGCTGGAAAAACACTTGGTATTGTTGGCGAAAGCGGCTCTGGAAAATCAGTCACAGCCATGTCGATTTTACAGCTCCTGCCAACACCCCCAGCCTCATATGCCGGTGGTGACATTATATTCGACGGCCAAAGCACAATGACCGCAAGCGACGATACGCTCAGAAAAATACGCGGCAATGATATCGCCATGATTTTTCAAGAACCGATGACAGCTCTCAACCCGCTCCATACAGTCGGCGTGCAAATTAGTGAGGCTCTGTCCTTGCATGGACAAAACGCTAAATCCTCTAAGTCGGAAGCTATTGCACTCATGCAAAGGGTTGGCATCAAAGATGCTGAAACACGTTATTCCAATTACCCGCACGAATTATCAGGTGGCCAGCGTCAGCGCATCATCATCGCCATGGCGATTGCAAATCGCCCTAAACTCCTGATTGCCGATGAGCCAACCACTGCTCTTGATGTGACAATCCAAAAACAAATATTGGACCTCTTAAAAGACCTTCAGGCCGAATATGGCTTAGCAATCCTTCTCATCACCCATGACCTTGGGGTTGTACGTTATATGGCTGACACAATTTGTGTGATGCAGAACGGCGAAATTATCGAACGTGGCAATGTCGATGATATTTTTAAAGATCCTAAACACCCCTATACAAAAACGCTTTTTGATGCGGTTCCAAAAGATAGCCCACCACCCCCTCAGATCAAGCAAAGCCCTATTTTGGAAGCACGCCATATACGTGTTCAGTTCACAATAAAGAAAAATCTATTCAGCTCTGACGAGACATTACAAGCCGTCGATGATGTAAATATGGTTGTTTATCCGGGCGAAAGCCTAGGGGTTGTTGGGGAGAGCGGTTCGGGCAAAACGACATTAGGCCGAGCACTTCTTGGGTTACAAAAATCAGAAGGCGACATTATATTCCGCAATCAATCCACGAATACCTTTTCTAAAAAAGAAGCGCGCGCGCTTCGAAAAGACCGTCAGATTGTGTTTCAAGACCCATTTGGCTCATTGAGCCCTCGTATGTCTGTTGGTCAAATCATAACAGAAGGCCTCGACGTTCATGAAAAACACCTCAGCGCAGAGGAGAAAGAGCAACGCCTCTCGCAAACACTGAAGGATGTAGAGCTCGACATATCAATGGTTGGACGGTACCCACATGAGTTTTCAGGAGGTCAGCGCCAACGCATAGCAATTGCGCGCGCGTTGATTATGGAGCCTGAGCTGCTGGTATTAGATGAACCAACAAGCGCATTGGATAGATCTGTTCAAGCGCAAATTATTAACCTTCTGAGGCGCTTACAAACTGAAAAAAATCTCACTTATATTTTTATCAGTCATGATTTACATATTGTCAGAGCATTATCGCACCGTATCATGGTCATGCAAAACGGGAAATGCGTTGAGACTGGTATAACCTCAGAGGTTTTCCAAAACCCACAAGAGGCCTATACCCAGCGCCTTATCCAAGCCGTTTTGTAACTTCACAATACCAATCCTAAGGCTGTTTAATGTTTCAGCCTTTTAATGGCTGTGACAGGCCCATCAGTTTCAGCAATCCTTGCAATAGCGCCACTTAAACTTTCTTCAACAACCTCCATAAAGGCCGCATTGGCATGCAACAGACGATCATCCCCCGAGACAAGACCAACATGCCCCTTCCAGAATATAATATCACCCTTTTGGGGGTCACCAATGACAGGTTCGCCGAGACTAGCTTGCTGCATATCTGTATCGCGAGGGCAGGCTAATCCTGCCTGCATCAAGTTCACCTGCACAAATCCAGAGCAATCAATCCCGAGACTCTCCCGACCACCCCATAAATAGGGGGTGCCAATAAACCGACGAGCAGAGGCAATATAATCTCCTACGGTCTCGTCAAGCGAAGCAACATGGCCGCGAAATATATAAGACCCACCGGCAACGCGGTAAAATTTACCTTCAGTGCCAATAACAACCAATTTTGCACCATAAGAAACCGCCATGAGTGGGCGTGACTTAATATTGGGTTCATCATAAATATGTGCGCGCAATGCGCTTACCCAATGTGTGGGTGTTTGTGGCTTTCCAAGGTCTTCGGCTAAGACATAACCAACATAATCGTCAAATTGACATTGTCCCCAGGCCCAATCACCTTGAATATCGTATACGCGGAAGCGTTCACCAAAGAGGAGTTGGCTTGTTACCATCGCCCCATGCGCAGGTGATTTATGAATATTGGCAACGGGTGCGATTAGATCGAAATCTTTTCCCTTCACAAATTTGGGTGCATCGACCTCGCCGCGCAAATGATCGGCGGCTAAATCATCGCGCCATGGGTTTATTCGAGGGTCTGGTTTATTGGATTGTTTTCTGAGATTGTTCATAATGTCTTTCAAGATATGTAAATACAGCGCGTAACGCTGTCGCCTCACCGCCAATAGGGCGGCCAGCGCGTGATTTTATGTTCCAACCATAGACATCAAAATGAGCCCATGCTTGTTCAGTAGGTACAAAACGCGCCAAAAACAAAGCGGCAATAACGCTTCCAGCCATCGGAGAACTTGAAATATGATTGACATCTGCGATGCGACTATCAAGCATCGTGTCGTAACCTTCCCATAACGGCAGACGCCAAACTGGGTCATGTGCCGCACGGCCACTTTGCTCAATCTCATGCGCAACTGTGTCATCACGCGTATAGAATGGCATTACCTCTGGCCCAAGAGCAACACGCGCAGCTCCTGTTAATGTTGCAAAATCAATAATAAGATCCGGCTTATGGCTCGCCGCTTCGGTCAATAAATCAGCAAGAACAAGCCGGCCCTCGGCATCTGTATTACCAATTTCAACTGTCATGCCATTGCGACTAGGCAAAATATCACCTGGACGAAAGGCATGAGGCCCAATTGCATTCTCGACAGCGCCAATTAATAATCGAAGCCGCACAGGCAGCTCAGCATCCATAATAGCGTGAGCCAAGCCAAGCGCGATTGCCGCCCCGCCCATATCCTTTTTCATAATATCCATATAATTACCGGGCTTGAGGTTGAGCCCGCCAGTGTCAAAACAAACACCTTTGCCCACCAAACAAACCTCTGGATGATCAGAAGATCCCCAGGTGAGCTCAATAAACCGTGGCGCTTGCTCAGCTGCACGCCCGACGGCATGGATCAATGGATAATTTTCATCCAGCAAATCCGTCCCAATAATTGACCGATGATTGGCCCCAAATTGAACCGCAACATCGCGTACCGCAGCATCGAGAGCTTCGGGTCCCATATCTGCGGCTGGCGTATTTATAAGATCGCGGGCTATAAACATAGCGCGCACAAGGCTGTTAAGCCGATCAATGTTGAATTCATTGGACACAACCAAACGCGGCCATGTCCGAGATTTTTTCGCACTTTTATATTCAAGAAATTGATAGGTTCCCATTGCCCAGGCAATGGATGACATGTGCCGCACGCTGTCAGGTGCTGAGTCAGAAAGCCGGTAATTAGACTCGGGAAGCTTTGCAGGTAAGTCAGCAAGTGCAAATGGATCTATCAACTTACCAAGACCTAGCAAGACGCCTTCAACGCCACCGGCACTATCTGGAAGCATCAAGACTTGCCCCGCCGCAGCAGTGAATTGATTGCTCTCAACCCAAGCACTGCGCGCGCCCGCATGCGTTTCACACCAGTCAGACAACATATCTGGTGTTAAGGCCCAAATGGGTCGAGCCGGCTTACCTTTATCAACGGTAAATAAGGATTTCAATCAGGGCGCCCCTAGCTTGCAGTTAATCCGTGATCAATGACAACTTCAGTGCCCGTCATATAGGAAGACGCGTCAGATGCAAGGAAAACAACAGCGTTTGCGATATCTTCAGGCTTACCAGCTTTGCCGCCAGGAACAGTTTTCTCGCTCATCTCATCGACATTCAATCGATTAGACCCCTCTGAAGACATTTGCGGCGCAACAGCAAGTAGGCCGCCAATATCTTTGCCCCAAATCGCCGTATCAATGATGCCAGGGTGAACAGAATTTACACGAATATTCAAACCACCACCGGCTAACTCAACAGCGGCAGCTTTGGTAAATAGCCGAACGCCACCCTTGGTGGCGCAATAACCCGCCAAACCAGGTGCACCAACAAGCCCAGCAACAGAAGATAGATTGATAATAGATCCAGTACCTTTTGCCGCCATGGAAAGCACGGCATATTTGCTGCCCAAGAATACACCATCAAGATTTACGGCATTTTGTCTCTGCCAATCCGCCAAGCTCATTTCAACAAAGGGAACACCAACAGCAATGCCCGCATTGTTAACCATGATATCAATTGCGCCCTCTTGAGCTGCGATATCTGCAAAAATACGTTGCCATTCAGCCTCGATTGTTACATCGAGCTTGTCAGCACGCGCCTTATCGGCACCAATCATTTCAGCTGTTTTGGCAGCCGACGCGCCGTCAATATCCGTTGCAATCACAAAGGCACCATTGGCTGCCAAAGCAATGGCGCATGCGCGCCCAATGCCATCACCCGCGCCTGTAACGAGAGCTACTTTACCTGAACAATCCATTATTTCTTAACCTTTACCATCATGCTGCTATATCCTTTTACGAAGGATGACAAAATACGCGGCGGTTCTGCCACAACCTCAATATCGCTAAAGCGTTTGAGAATTTCTTCCCACAGAATTGTTAGCTGAAGCTCGGCAAGACGGTTACCGACACATCTGTGAATACCAAACCCAAAAGAAATATGGCGACGGGCATTTTCACGATCAATAATTAATTTATTCGGGTTCTCAATGACGGTGTCATCGCGGTTACCTGAGGCATACCACATAATAACTTTATCACCTTTTTTGATGGTCTTACCGTGCATCTCCACATCTTCAAGGGCGGTACGACGCATATAAGCAAGCGGCGTCTGCCAGCGAATAATTTCAGAAACCATATTGGGAATAAGTGAGGGGTTTTCGCGCAATTTCTGGAATTGATCCGGAAATTTATTCAGAGCGTAAACGCCACCAGTCATTGAATTTCGAGTAGTGTCATTTCCACCAACGATGAGCAAAAGAAGATTGCCCAAATATTCCAATGGATCCATATTTCGTGTGGCTTCACCATGAGCCAACATTGAAATCAAATCGGTTTTCGGCTCCTCATTAACACGCTCATTCCAAAGCTTTGTAAAATACTCGAGGCATTCATAAAGCTCGGCGCGGCGTTCCTCTTCGCTTTCAATAATGCCCGAATCCAGACTGGCCGTCGCAACGTCGGACCAACGCGTCAATTTGCGGCGTTCCTCATATGGAAAGTCAAATAATGTGGCGAGCATAAGTGTTGTTAGCTCAATGGATACGCGATCCACCCAATCAAACTCCTCGTCAATGGGTAGACTGTCAAGCACACGTTGCGTACGCTCACGAATAAGCGCTTCCATATTTTGAAGATTCATTGGCGCAACAATTGGTGAAACTGTCTTACGCTGAATGTCATGCTTTGGCTGATCCATTGCAATAAACATTGGCAATGTAAAATCATCCTCAGGGTCCATGATGGTAATCGCGGGCTCAGAAGAAAAACGCTTATGGTCAGTATCAATCGCCATAATGTCATTATAGCGGGTAATCGACCAATAGGGCCCTTGACGTTCGCGGCCGTCTTCATTGGCACAATAGTGAACGGGATCATCGCGACGCAAGCGCTCAAAATAGGGCCAAAAATCCTCATTTATCCAGAGGTTATCATCAATCAAGTTAATATCCTCAAGCGCTACTGTCTGAGCGCGTTCATAATGATTTTCTTGCTTTAAAGCTTCACTCATGTTCATGTCTCCCATAGAAATTTAAAAAAAGTGTAACAGTAATTTCGGCATTGCCAAGTGGATAAATGGTATAACTTGCCGCATATGTTGAAATTCGCTAAGGTTATTTTTGACGCACGGGGGTCCGCATAATGCGGTGAGATTACACCCTTGGCACCTGTCCACGGATAATGCCGCCGCAGGGAGTGCTAACTCTTTGTGGTGTCTAATAGGAGAATTCGATGCCACATTCAGAATCGTCACATCAGCAATCGTCACATAAGCAAAAAACTGCATCAAAGCATAAAAATAATAGCGAATTTGCAGCAGCCAGCGCGCATGTTGATAAAGCGGCCATCGCACAGCTCCCCAATAGCCAAAAAGTCTATGTTCAAGGCTCTCGGCCAGATATACGCGTTCCCATGCGCAAAATTGAGCAGGACCCAACCCCAACAGACATGGGCGGTGAGGAAAACCCGGCAATCTATGTCTATGACACATCAGGCGCCTATACAGATCCTGCGGCTAAAATTGATATTCAAAAAGGGCTTACACCTCTGCGAGCTGCTTGGATTAATGAGCGAGATGACACCGAAGAACTCGCAGGCCCGACCAGTGATTATGGCCAAGGGCGTTTGCAAGATGACAAACTCACCGCGCTACGCTTTGAGCTTGCGCGCAAGCCAAGACGCGCCAAAAATGGCCAAAATGTAACCCAAATGCATTATGCACGGCGCGGTATTATTACGCCCGAGATGGAATATATTGCCATTCGCGAGAACCAAAACCGCGCGGCGTATATTGAAGAACTCCGTGCAACAGGAGAGCGCGGAGCCCGCATGAGCGATATGCTGCTTCAACAACACCCGGGTGATAATTTTGGCGCCCAACCATCGCAAGAAATAACCCCCGAATTTGTCCGCGATGAAGTCGCACGCGGCCGGGCGATTATTCCGGCAAATATAAATCACCCCGAAAGCGAACCAATGATTATTGGTCGTAATTTCTTGGTTAAGATTAATGGCAATATCGGAAACTCGGCTGTCTCTTCCTCTATTGGTGAAGAAGTGGATAAAATGACATGGGGCATTCGCTGGGGCGCAGACACAATTATGGACCTGTCGACTGGCAAACATATTCACGAGACACGCGAATGGATCATTCGTAATTCACCGGTTCCAATCGGCACAGTTCCTATCTATCAAGCCCTCGAAAAAGTCGACGGCAAAGCCGAAGATCTAACATGGGAGATTTTCAAAGACACACTTATTGAACAAGCAGAACAAGGTGTTGATTATTTTACAATCCATGCCGGCGTATTATTACGCTATGTGCCCCTCACCGCCAATCGCCTGACCGGAATCGTCTCGCGCGGCGGATCGATTATGGCCAAGTGGTGCTTAGCACATCATAAGGAGAGTTTCTTATATACGCATTTTGAAGAGATATGCGAGATTATGAAAGCCTATGATGTGTCCTTTTCATTAGGCGACGGGCTCCGTCCTGGCTCGATTTGGGACGCCAATGATGCAGCACAATTAGGCGAGCTTAAAACACTTGGTGAGCTCACCCAAATCGCCTGGAAACATGATGTTCAAGTTATGATCGAAGGCCCCGGGCACGTTCCCATGCAGTTGATCAAAGAAAATATGGACAAGCAGCTCGAGTTGTGTGACGAGGCGCCATTCTACACGCTTGGCCCACTCACCACCGATATTGCACCTGGTTATGACCACATTACATCTGCGATAGGTGCCGCACAAATCGGTTGGTATGGCACGGCGATGCTATGCTATGTCACCCCTAAAGAGCATCTCGGCCTGCCTAATAAGCAAGACGTCAAAGATGGCATTATTACCTATAAGCTTGCCGCCCATGCAGCTGATCTTGCCAAAGGTCATCTCGGAGCTCAAATACGGGACAATGCACTTTCTAAGGCGCGCTTTGAGTTTAGATGGGATGATCAATTCAACCTCTCCCTAGACCCAGACACCGCCCGCGCCTACCATGACGAAACTTTGCCTAAGCAATCTATGAAAGTTGCGCATTTTTGTTCTATGTGTGGCCCTCATTTCTGCTCGATGAAAATCACCCAAGATGTTCGCGACTATGCGGCAAAACTGAATATGCCACCCGAGCAAGCGCTTGAAGAAGGTATGAAAGCAAAATCGACAGAATTTCGAGTCAATGGTGCGCAAGTCTATAAGAAAGTTTAATCGGTAATATGCACACCGAGTTCGCCCAGAAGGTGCTGATAAGCCACCAGTGTCATGCCGAAAATAAATATAAATGTGATCAAACGTAACCAAATTCCATGGTTATGCCACATATCGCGATCGCGATGTGCCATGACATCGAGCATTTCATCTCCGAACTGAATGGATAAGAAAGTACCAATCGCACTCAGCCCAATCAGTGACCAATAAGGAAAAGGCTCCGTCAGAATACGGTAAAACAGACTTGTTAGAACCGTATTCTCAAAAAGCTCAGGTGTATAAAAGACACAGAAACCGCTGATAGAGATAGCAATACCCCAAACCAGCAATTCGGTGATGACCATTCGGACTTTAAACAAAACGCGTATTGGAAAGTCTAATAGAAACCCGGCATCTGCAATGGGCGTGCAAAGCACAAAAAAAGCCCAGGTCAAAAGTGTCACGCCAATACCGGTTGCCGCATCAAACGACCACCACGTGTAACCAAAATAAGCGGCAAAAACAGATAAAAGCAGAAAAAACTTTCCTGCCGACTCAAGATGAGGTCGATGTTTTGTATTAAAAGCCGTCATCTTATCATCGTTTCTTTTTTATTTTACCGCTTCATCTGCCGCATAAAATTGATTCTGTTACAGCCCCAGATCAACCTCAAGCTCAGTAATGGCATGAACGAAATTATTAGGTGCATGCGCATGTTTGCCCGTCCATTGAATGTTAGGAAAGCGCTCCAAGATTTTCGTATAAGCCGTTTCTAGCTGCATATTTGCAACACGCTGCCCAAGGCAAACATGCGGGCCTGTTCCAAAGGCCAGATGCTGTCCGGCATTGCTTCTAAAAATATCCATACGATCAGGATCAGCGAAAACATCAGGGTCACGATTAGCCGCCCCGTACCACATGATAACTTTCTCACCCGCACTAATTTTTTGCCCTGAAATTTCGGCATCTTCTTTAGCGGTCCGTCGCATATACATAACCGGAGAGACCAAACGCAAAGCCTCTGGCACAAGTTTTGTGACAAGATCCGGCTGTTCTATAATCGCTTGTTTTTGATCAGGGAATTGAGTCAAAAGACGCATCGTGCCTGAGAGAGAGTTGCGCGTTGTGTCATTTCCCGCAAAAATAATTAACAACCAAGAACCATCCAAATAGCTTTGCTGCATAGGCTCATTGCCAATTTTGGCGTTGGCAATCACGCTGAGCAAATCATTTCGAGGATTACGCCGACGATCCGCCATAATACGATCGCCATAGCGCATCATCTGACGAATATTCCAAAGAAACTTAACAAGGAAAAGAGGCGAAACACTGCTCTCTGGATCGCTAATAATATAACTGGCCATTTCCAAGTAATGCATCCAACGAACGATCTTAGAACGGTCCTTCTCTTCAACCCCAAGCATTTCGCATAAAGTATAAAGCGGAAGCCACTGCGAGAAATTTTGAACCAAATCAACGCGGCCATTATTGGCTTTAGCTTTTGCTTCAACATTATCAAGCAAACGATCAATCTCAGCTGAAACACGTGTTTGAAGCTGTGCAATATAATCGGGTGTAAAAAAGGGACGATGCTCCATCCGTAGAGGCACATGATATGGCTGGTCTAAATTTATCAAACTATCAAGAGCTGCTGCACGAAGCCGTTTTGGGCCACGATCGCGATCACTAAAGCCCATCAAAATCCCTCCCTCTTGCGAGGAGAAGGTGCGCGCATCTAAGTCAACACGCTTTACATCTTCATATTTGGTGAGCGCCCAAAACCCAGCCATATTTGTACTCGCTGGCATATCCCACCAAGACACAGGCGCCTGCTCACGCAACCGATGAAAATATCCATGTGGCTGCCCATCACGAAATGCCAAAATATTGGTAAGATCAAAGTCTTGGGGACGTTCAGGATAAGCAACCTCATATTTAGGTTTATAGCCTGGGACTTCCCCTTTAATAGTGGCAGATAGTGCGTCCATGAAACTCTCCTAGAACTCAAAAAACTACTTATTAAAGGTTAACAATGAAACCTTTTTATATTGCGGGTCATTTTATGCGGTTATTTAAACATAACAAGCCTGCCGGCTTGAAATCTCGTTTAATCAACATCCTTCTTGAGATGAATAACACGCTGAGGAAACGGTATTTCGACATTGTTTTCTTGGAGTTTCTGCCAGATTGCGAAATTAAGGTCATTTGTTGCCGCCCACCTCTGCGTAACAATGTCACGGATCCAGACCTGCACCAGAAAAACCACAGCGCTGTCACCAAACTCAGTCAGGTAAACCGCCGGTGCGGGCTCGTCTAATACAAGAGAATGATTGCGCACAACCTCAACTAATAAGGATTTTACCTTTTCAAGGTCACTGTTGTAACTCACACCAATCTTAAAGCTGAGCCGCCCTTTCGTGTCCGAAAAGGTTAAATTTGTAACGCGGCTGATAATAAAATCCTCATTAGGAACCATCACTTCGCGGCCATCAAACCCTTCAAGCAAAGTATAGCGCGCATGCGTTTGTCGCACAAAGCCGCTCAACCCGCTGTCAAGTTCAACGAGATCACCAACGCGGATCGATTTTTCGAGAAGCAGAATAATGCCGCTTATAAAATTTGCCGCAATTTTCTGCAATCCAAAACCAAGACCAATACCAATCGCGCCGCCCAAAACGGCAAGCGCAGAGAGGTTTATCTGAAGCATATTTAAAGTGACCAGCCCGGCTACGAGATAAAATAAGACCTGAACAAGTGTGATGAGCAAATTACGGGTGCTGGCATTAATGCTGGTTCGGCGCGAAATGCGAAGAGAAACAAGATCGATTAAAACAGCTGTTAACCAGAAAATAGCAATGATGATGAGCAATCCACGCAATACAATATAGGGATTAATCACCACACCGCCTAATTGTGTGCTCCACCGACTGTCGGAGAGCACTTGCTCAATAAGCACCCAATAACCAACGTGTTGGAGATAATATAAGGCAGCCAAAGCAAGAGCCCCAATGATAAGCTTAAACCAGGCCTTACTTGTAAATTGGTTCATCTAAATTTCTTTCCAAGGGCATAGAATGGAAAAACGCGCTCATCTTTAGCGCCCATGCCTTTGTGTTTATGCCTTAGTGTCTAAAGGCTTCCATTAATAAGCTTCATAATACCTGAAAAGTCCATGCCATCATGACCCATCTCTTCCATAGTCGCGTATAAGTTTTCAGCATGAAGTCCAAGCGGGATGGAAGCGTTTGCCGCTTGCGCCGCACCTTGCGCAAGACGTAAATCCTTCAACATCATGGCCGCGGCAAAGCCAGGCGCATAGTTATTATTTGAGGGCGCAGAAGCAACCGGGCCAGGCGCTGGACAATAGCTGGTCATAGACCAATTTTGTCCCGAGGCCGTGCTTGAAATATCATAAAATGTTTGTGCATCAAGACCCAATTTCTCAGCCAAATTAAAAGCTTCACAAGTGCCAATCATGTGAATCCCGAGCAACATATTGTTACAAATTTTAGCAACTTGGCCATTTCCTGCATCGCCCGCGTGAAAGATATTTTTCCCCATAAGGTCAAGCACAGGCTTAGCGCGATCATAAGCCGCTTTTTCACCACCACACATAAAAGTCAGCGTCCCCGCCGCCGCACCACCGACACCGCCAGATACAGGCGCATCAATCATCTCAAACCCCTTGGATTTAGCAACGGCAATGACATCGCGCGCGTCAGTCACATCAATTGTTGAACTATCAATCATAAGCGCGCCTGGTTTGCCATGGGCGAAGACACCCTCGGCATCACAATAAACCGATTTAACATGCGCACCTGCTGGCAACATTGTCACAACAATCTCAGCCTCAGCAACAGCATGACCAATATTATCCGCCCCAACGCAACCCAAGGCTACAGCCTGTTGAACAGCATCGTTTGACAAATCAAATGCGCGGACGTCATGACCGGCTTTCGCTAAATTACCGACCATACCAATACCCATATTACCAAGTCCGATAAAAGCAATCGTTGTCATTTTAGTTTCTCCCCTTAAGACGCGCGTTGTTTTTGGTAGATTAATCTTTTCGTCTAATTTAATAGCGACCGCGACACAATCATGCGCATGATTTGATTGGTGCCCTCAAGAATTTGATGGACACGAAGATCTCTAACAATTTGCTCAACGCCATATTCCGATAAATATCCATAGCCACCATGTAATTGCAAAGCATCATTGGCAATTTTACTGCACATATC